>Ga0208791_1000221_pt1 | contig 29528 bp, 43 predicted proteins | sample 11_taG_FD_184084 | JGI IMG/M metagenome (GOLD analysis project Ga0208791, IMG submission 184084) | Marine viral communities from the Subarctic Pacific Ocean - 11_ETSP_OMZ_AT15265 metaG (SPAdes) (version 2) | ecosystem: Environmental > Aquatic > Marine > Oceanic | place: Pacific Ocean | collected...
TAGTTGAACTAATGCAACAATTCACAGCACAAGAAATAGACCCAAGCATTGTAGAAACAATAGTTGAAAAATGTTGGAAAGGATACCAAAAGAAAGGCATGAAGACTATGTTTGGTAAACGTGTTCCTAATTGTGTTAAAAAAGAAGCAGTAGAAGAAGATTTAAGAGCATGGTTTGGCAAAGGCAAGAAAGGTGGAGCCGGAGGCGGAGGCTGGGACCGTTACAATACCAAAGGTGAACGTATTGGCAAGTGCGGTGACAGTAAGAAAGGCGAAGGTAAGCCTAAATGTTTAAGCAAAAGCAGAGCGGCAAGTTTAAGAGCCAAAGGTGGTAAGAAGGCTATTGGTAAAGCAGTATCAAAGAAAAGACGTAACGATCCAAATAAGAACCGCAAAGGTAAAGCAAAGAACGTTAGTAATACTGTAGGCAAAAAGAAATAATGGATGTAGAACGAATAATAGCAACCCATTTAGATATAGACATCGCAAAAGTTACTGATGATGCACATCTAATCGACGACTTAGGTGCTGACAGTTTACATACAGTTGAACTTATAATAGAGTTTGAAACACAGTTTAATTTAGATATTTCTGACGATGACGCAGAAGAATTAGTAACTGTAGGAAAGATTAAAGAATATATCGATCTCTACGGTTAATAAGTATTTAAACAACTAAATAATGTAGTAATAGGAGAATACAATGGATTTTATTAAAGCAAGATTAAAAGAAAGGACTAGTTGGGACGGTGGTATCCTAATTGCAGGTGGTATTGTAATGATACTTGCTCCTGTTAATTTAATTGCATACGGCATGATTGCCTACGGTGCATGGACTATCTGGAAAGAAGAGGACTAATTTAAATGTTTGGATTCGGAAACAAGTTAGATAGAGAAGCAGTATTTGAACAAATGAAAATAGATGAAGGTGTTGTATATGAAGTATATCACGACCACCTAGGTCTTCCAACATTTGGTGTTGGTCATTTAGTACTGGAATCAGATCCAGAATATGGTAAACCAGTTGGCACGCCCGTTGATAAAGATAGAGTGAATGAATGTTTTGAGAAAGACTTAGATACTGCCATTTCCGAATGCTCTGTCTTATATGAAGACTTCGATGACTTTCCAGGAGAAGTTAAAGAAATATTAGTTAATATGATGTTCAACATGGGTAGAACTAGACTAAGTGGATTTAAAAACTTTAAGAAAGCATTAGAAGAAAACGATTGGAAAAAAGCCGCAGTAGAAGGCAGAGATTCAAAATGGTACAGGCAAGTGACAAACAGAGCAGAAAGACTGATGTCGAGGCTCGAGAACGTCTAGTAGAATACGCACTTAAAAAAATCGAACACCCTATATACAGGGGAAAATTCTGGTGCAGTGAACGAAAAGATTATTTTAATTATATTGATTGGTTATACAAGTAAAAACATGTTTTTAAATAAATAGTCACATAATAATTAGGAGACACACATGCCAACAAAATTCAAACCAAGTCAAAAGACTGTTCAACGTGGAAGTAAAACAGTTACTACACAAAATTTCTATATCAAAAATATACCACAGCAAGAACTATTTGATTATATTAATAACGGACAAAAACCAAAAATTAAACAAAAATGCCGCAATGAATTACAAAGACGTGGTGTAAAAATAATTATGGTACCAAAGTCATAAAATAGATAAATAGTTGTATGAAATTATATGACTTATTTGAACAGCAAAAACCTTTAAATCAAATTCAAAATTATTCATCTCAAGGTGAATTTATTGATAAAGGTGTGAGTGCCTACAATTCTGGTGGGTTACCTATGCTGTATAGGTATATAGAAAATCAACTAGGCTTTAAAAAAAATGATGTAGAAAGAGATTTCTTACCTACTAAAGCAGAACATACTCGCGAAGAAGATGCAGTTATGGCCTTCTTGGGTGAGTTAGAAAGTATGGCAGTTGAGGGTAAGAATTCTCCTAAACAAGTAAATCCAGTTGCAAAACACTCTCGTAATAAGAGTGGTGCCGGTGCTCATAAGTCACCTAAAGACTATGACAGAAAAGATGCAAAGAAAGACATTAAGCAACAGTTAGGCGAAAAAGGCGACATGATGATTGGTGAGCCAGATGCTTATTATGATGCTGAAGAAAGACGTCAAGCATACAACGATTTACAGGATGCATTAGAACGAAGTAGTAATGTTGAAGCAATGTATGTTAAAGATGGCCATTGCCCAGAATGTCCTAATGTAGAAGATGATGAAGACTGTTATGGGTTTGGCAACTACGGTTGTGACGATGGTATTTTAACATACAATGGTGACGATGTAAGTTGGAAAGAAATACAAGATCATGATGAACGTCAAGCACAACGACAAAGTGCTAAAGACAATTATCCAGGTGACGAAGAAGTTATAAAAGGATTAGCCAACATGATGAAAAACATGGATGATCCTAGACAAGCATATCAACAAATGCAGGCAGACTATCCGCACATGGGTAGAGCACAAAGAAGTTCGTTAATTGCAAAAGCAAAAGAAATGGCTTTTCCAAATGAAAGTTTTGACGTAAGTGCAGAACAAAGTCGTGAAGAAGAAGCATACGATGAATTAATGGATGCCCTACATAAAGGTGGCGAAGAAGCATACGCAAAAGCATGTGGTTTATCAATGGAAGAACTAGATCAAGAAATGACTGAGATTAGCATAGACTTAAACTTGCATATGGATGATGACAGAGATGAAATTATTCAAAGACATGCTGAAGATACAGTAGACAATGCAGATTGGAAAGACCATGGCGAAGAAGATTTAGAAGAAAATCTAGATGGATACTACCTAGCTCACCGAGCAAAGAAACTTTGGTTAAAAGATAATCCAGGCACAACAGAACGTGACTACTGGCAAGCAGGCGTTAAAGTCCAAGATGAATATACAGAAAAAGCAGGTGGTATTAAAGGCGATTATCAAGGTAAAGGCGTAAGTAATTGGACTGTAGAAGAGGATATGGATTCAAACGAAGCAGATGTAAGCAAAATGTTAGCAAAGGCATTGGGCGATCCTAATAAATGGTCTGAAATGACGGCACCAGAATTATATGCAGAACTAGAAAGTAGAGATACAGAATTCGCTGATGCTATAAAACAAGTTGCAAAAATTGTTTACGGTGTTAAGTTAGAAGAACATCGTGACAATTAAAGAAATTACAGAATTTAAAACTCCCAAAAAAGTATACGATAAACCACAAGACTATGTGGATGCTCGTAATCATAGATTTGACAACATGTTCAGTCTCCCACCTAAAAAGAAGAAACGTAAAAAGAAAAACAAATAAGTAATACATATGGACCAATATGTAAAACTAATCAAAGAAAACTTTGACCCAAGTGATATACAAAAAGATATAGATAACTTTCTAACAGAGTTAGACTTATGGCATCATGATCAAATTAGTTTAACTTCACATACAGGAAAAGATGACTGGCAATGTAGTGTAGGGAAAATATTTGACCTAGAATATCCTGAATATATTTATAGTAAAGTTAATAAGTATTTTAAAAACACATCTATAGAAAAATTAATTTTTGAATATAAAAATTATTATAGATGGAGATTAATGAAAATTAATCCTAGATCTATATACACTATACACAGAGATGGTACTGGTTCAGATAATATTAAAAATTTAAGAATACATATACCCGTCATTACAAACGACCATGCCTATCTAATGTTTTACGATAAACATCCTAAAGACAATAATAGTGTAAATGTTACATATCATAATTTAAAGGCAGGAAATATTTACGAAATAAATACTACTGACTTCCATACAGCAGTTAACCACGGCTCGGAACCAAGATGGCATATAGTCGGAGTAAGATATGAAGATAGCACTAACAGGACACACTAGCGGAATAGGTAAAGCCTTATACGACATACTATCAGTAGATAATGAAGTAGTATGTTTTAGCCGTACTAATGGTTACGATATCGGTAAAGTAAGGATAATGGAACAAGTAGTGCAAGAGTCAATTGATTGTGATGTCTTTATTAACAATGCTTATGCAGGTATATCACAGGTACATATTTTAAATACACTATGGAATTTTTGGAAAAGAGACGAAACAAAAACTATTGTAAACGTTTCCAGTTTAAGTAAATATCCAGGCATCAGTGGAAATGAGTCAGGGTATTCAGCACATAAGGCCGCACTATCACATCAAGCACTTTTACTAATGTTTAATGGAAGTAGAAAGTGTAGGATGATAAATGTTAATCCAGGATGGGTTGACACTAAAATGACTAAAAAAGTAACCGCAAATAAACTTACTGCACCAGAATGTGCAGAACAGATTGCATACGCAATCAAACTACCACAACATATAGAAATAGGAGAACTTAGTCTCTGGCGCCCATACTGATAAATAGTAGTATGAAGCAAATAGTTATATATCCAGGACGTTTCCAGCCTATGCTGTCTCATCATGCGGAAGTATTTGATAGACTACAGGCAAAATTTCCTAATGCGGAAGTTTATATTGGTACATCTGATAAGACTGACGAAGATAAGTCTCCTTTTAATTTTAAAGAAAAGCAGATAATAGCACAAGGACATGGCATTGATTCTAATAATGTTCTTTTTGCAAGAAGTCCTTATGTACATACTTTCTATGATATACCTGATCAGGAAAACAAAGTAGTAATATTTGCTGTAGGTGAAAAAGACAAAGAACGATTTACATTTGATAATATAGATGATAAAACCGGATTAAATATGAAGAAAAACGGTGAGCCATATTATTATCAGATGATAAATACATATGACGCAGATAATCCTGTCCCTATGACTGAGAGAGGGTATATCTACAATGTACCTAATATTGAATCTGATGAAGAAGAGATTGCAAGTGCAAGTGCTTTTAGAAATGCAATGAAGAATGCTCCTGATGAGCAATCTGCAAAAGCAATTTTTAATAAGCAATTTAAAAATTATAATGAATCATTATTTAATTTGGTTTATAAAAAAATAGCAGGTAATAAAATGAAAGAAAGCCTAGATACATTAAAAAAATTAGCAGGACTAGAAGTATCTGAAGACGCTCCGGTTGAGTTTGAAACTCCAATGAACTTAAAAGACATTAAGTTTACTCCCCCAAGTAAGAGCAGTTCTTATATGAGCATAGCAAACAGATTCCCAGAAGGTTCTGATGTTAATGACCCTGAGGTCAAAAAGGAAGAGTTTATAAAAGTTCTACTTAAAGCACCTTTATCTCTACTTTCTGAAATTAACGAAAGAATATCCCCAGCAGATGACAACGGTCTTGCAGTAAGTACTAAGTTAAGTCAAGTTATTGATAACTTAGGTAGAGACGGAGATCTTAAGGATCTTAAAGACGACGACAGAGCATTTGCAATTAAAATTGTTAAACTTGCTATTGATAAAATGGAACTAGAAGCAGGCGACGATAGTCCTACTTACGATGAATTGGAAGGCACTAAAGAAGAAAGTTTAGACTTATCAGATATCAGAGATGATTATGGTATAGAGGAAGATAAAGAGTCTGTTGAAGACTGTATTCGTAAAACATTAGAAAAAGAAGGCGGAGCGGCTGGAAAAGGTGCTCTAGTTGATGCTTGTAAAAAAGCAGGATATTCTGAAGACGAATGTGAAGATGCAATATCTAAAATGTCTAATGTTAAAAAACATGAACATGGTGATTATATATTAGAAGACGAAGAAGCACACTTAGAAGAAGGTGGCGATTGTTATCACTGTGATGGAAAAGATGAAGACTGTGATCATTGTGATGGTGATGGATATGTTAAATTTGATGACGATCCAAATGAGCCTTCACAAGAAGAAATAGATGATCATGAAGCGGCATATAAAAAATATGTAGGTAAGAATAAGAAAGACGAAGGTGTTGAAGAAAGCAGTGAAGATTCAGGCGAAGGTTCTATAAACAATATGGATGACGATGAACTTATGGCTTATGTGGGACAAAAAGAAGAAGACATAATTGATGATATACAAGATCATATTTCTCCAGACTTTTTACACAAAGATAACTATGAAGAAATGTTTGACAGGTACAGAGAAGAAGTATTAATACCAGCCGCACATGAGGTTAGCCAAGATGCCGCTGACGGCATGGAACCTGCAGATGCAGACTACGAAGAATCTGTTGAAGCAACATCTAGAAATGCTTTTGATCAAGCATTAGAAGAACTTAAAAAGTTAGCAGGACTAGAATTAAATGAAGATGAATCAGAAGATTGTCCTAAATGCGGTAAAACAAAACATGTATTAAAAGCATGTGCATCATGTGGGTGTAGTTAATATGAGCGAAATAGATAGATTACAAAAATTAGCAGGTATAGTTTCAGAAGGTGACGGTGAACCTGGAGTTGATTATAGATCAGACACAGGCGAAGGTGAGACTAAGAAAGCCGCAATTGGTCATATTGATAATGAAAGAGGAATGATATCTAAAGAGTTATACCTAATTGGTAGAAATGCTATGGATGTTCACAAGATGTTAAAAGACTTACCAGATAGTGATTTCCCTCACTGGTGGCAAGCAAAGATCGTAAAGGCACACGAATATTTAGAAGGTGCTAAAAACTATTTAGATGCTGAACTTAATGCTCCTAGAGGAGATGATGTACAAGCAAGTCCAGAAGTTATGGATAACGAAGACCCTAGCGGCGTAAGTTAATATCCTTTAAAAATAATCTACTGACATTCGTATAACCAACAGTTTGTTGCTTATCTATTTCCCAATGGTTTTGTTTCTTTGCAAAACTTGAATAAAAATTATCTAAACTAAACCCTGCTTCAAAATAAGTATAAGATGTATTAGAGTTTGTTTTGTAATCTAAGTCTAATAATTTAAATATATCCCCACTAAACATTTCTTTATTACTAAGTAGATCTATATTATATTCGTTGTTAAACAATAAACTATTAGGATCTATCTCTTTATTATTAATATCAAAAAACTGCTTTAAATCGTAATCTAAATCTGATGCATCATATGTTTCTTTAGTAACTGGAACTTTATTTAAAAAATTATCCTTTAAATTACAAGATACTAAATTTAAAAATCTAGGTTGTATATTTTCTATATTTTGTCGTTTGCAATTAAGTAAAAATAACATAATACCCTCACCTAAAGCACAATGTCCAAATAATTCATGCAAGTATATATCGCCTTTAGGCAAGTCATCAGAAAATACATCACAATGAACTACCTCAATTTCCTCTATTGAGTTGAATCTTTCTTTAAGTTTATTAAATAAATTAATACTTTGTTCACAACTATATACTTTTTTGGCTCCATACTTTGCTGATAACCAAGAAAAGAAACCTGTACCTGTTCCACATTCTACTACAACTTTACCTTTTACATTTTCTTTTATATACTTTATATACGAATTTGTCCTGTTATTATCTAAAAGCATTTCCCAAATAAGCATTTCTTTATCGTACTTTTCTGTAACGTATTGTTCTAGTTGTTTAGTTGTCATGTTATATCAGTTAATTCTGCCCCAAATATAAATCTATAACTATTAATTCCGTTAGGGAATTCAGTACCATGATAACTTTTGTTTGTTGCTTTAAATAATAATGCTGTGCCTGGTATAAACTCTACTTCCTTTACAAAGTTTTTATTTTTATCTTTACCATTATATAGTCTAGTACCCCAGCCACTATAGTCTTGTTTATTATCACCTAAATAAATTAATACCTTAAGAATGCCAGCATTTGGATTTGATTGCCTCACATATTCATATTCGTCTGTATGAGGTCCTAAGTATAAATCTGGATTAGTAACATTTAGTCCACCAACCCATTTCCATTCTTTATTAGAAAAACCTAGATCTGTTGATATATCATAAAGTTGATTAAAAATTTTATCTTCTAATTCATTTGTTACGTCAACACCAAATAGTCCTACTGATGTTTGTATATCATCTAAATCAAATAGACTTCTATCAGTATATTTTTGTTCGTTTATTTTATTACAGCAACTATTATAAAGGAATTTAGATTCTTCAGATGTTAGAAAATTAGATATAATTAAATGTTCAAAAGGTTCTTGTACATTGTTATAAATCATGTGAATTATTTACCAACTCTGAAGCCATATCTCCCCAAAATCTTCCTGCTCTAGGTCCACCGTTTCCTGTTCCGTCAGACTCACCTGGTATCTTAATCCATAAGAATGCATCACATTTTTCTAATCCTGTATCGCATGTAGGTGGCTCGCCTAGTGCTCTTCCAGGAGGATTACACCAATCGTTACCATGTGGACCATTACCATTACGACTAGTGTCTATCACATATTGATCCATAGGTCTGTATTCACATATTTTATTTGCCCATTTGGCTGATTCTAATGTAGATCTATAATTACTTACATTAACACTAAACCCTCTTACTTTGTCGTTAGACACGCTCTTAATCAGTCCAGCGGCTTCTTTAGGGTCTAACCAATTACTATGTCCAATATCTACATAAACTAATGCATCACTTTCACTTGTAAGTAGACTTAATCCTTCCTTCATTAAGTTTAATCTATATTCTGCTTGAATTGGTTCCATTTGTGTAGTATGCGGTAATGCATCAGGTTCGTATATAATTATAGGTTTATGTCCTTTTATTCCTTGACAGAATTCGTTAAGAAACAACATATAATCTGTACTTGATCCTGCTCCACCTTTACTGTAATGTCCTAAGTCTCTTTGAGGTAAGTTGTATATTACAAAATAGGGAAGTCCTGGTAGTGTTCTTTTTAAAAGTCTTTGTAAACTTTGTGTAAGTTTAGAATAAGCATTTTTATTTTTCTTAGCACCATACCAGAATGCTACAGGATGTTCAAATATTTTTGCTACTTCAGGATGTGTTAAACGATGGTCTTTAACCCTATCAAAGTTATTGACCCAAAAAGGATAATCAATCATTTGGCTTGTAGCCTACGGTCTAACTCTTTAAAAATTTTATCTCGTTTTTTTATGGCTCGATCTAATTTAAACTTACTGACTTTATTTACGAATAGTTCACCTTGTAAATGTTCGAACTCATGTTGAAAGCATCTTGCGTCCATGCCATCTAACCAACCTTCTACTTCTGTTATACCATCATATAATGTATATTTTACTTTTACTTTTGCTGGTCTTGTTACATGTATATATAACATGGGAAAGGAAAGACACCCTTCTTCCATACTAACTTCCTCTTCACTGAACTCTAATATTTGAGGATTGTATACACCTACATCACCTGAACCTTCCATATTCATAACAAACATGTTATAACTATTTCCTATTTGTGGACTGGCTAATCCTATGCCGTGTCTATCTCGCATAAGTTTAAACATGTCAACCTCTCTTTGAGACCAATCACATTTAAAACTAAACGGGTCTATATCTGCAGGTCTATGAAGTGCTGGATGATCCGCTTGTACTAGTTGGCATAGCCATTTATCTTCTGGTTCTAACATATTAGTATTTATAAAAGTTGCTCCGCAGATTTACTACGGAGCGATGATTGGGTAAATTAATTGTATTAGGAGAACAATATTCCCAATCAAGTAAATTTATCTTCCTTGACCTTTGTATTTCTTATGAGAACGTTTTTTGTGTTTATTCATTGTAGACATTGCTACTTTAACACGTCTTCCACGTCCACCACTTCCCTGAGAGGTACTCTTTCTAGTAGGTACAATTGATGTTGTTTTTTTATATATTGCCATTTATTTCCAATGTTTATTTAAAAGTTTATCTTCTAATAAGTATGCTTCCTTTTCCCAAGGTGTTTCACTATAAGGTTTTTTACTGTGATTTAAATGTAATTCACCTTTAATAAATTGCTTGGCATGAACTAATTCATGTGCTAAGTTTAACATCATTTCCTTTAAAGTAAACAATCTATCCTTATCACCACGTGCTAGTTCTATTTCAGCACCGTCCTTATCTCCTGAACATAATCCATAATGATCATGCTCACATCTAGTTACTATATTAATATCAACTTCTACATTTCTTCTTACACGAGGTAGTAAGTCATGTAGGATGTCTAAAGTATAAGTAGTAACTTTCTTTTTATTTTTAATTCTACCATTTATACTTATAGTAATCATTAATATATTATACAGCCTTTGTTATGTTTGTCAAGTAAAAAACCTCCACCCTTGTCATATCAATTTAGTGGAGGTTCGCTCGTCGTCTCTCATTGGTTTTAGTCGCACGGCTTGACTGCAAATTTTGTTCTAAGTATTAACGTGCAGTAAACACCCAGGCACCTGGGAAAAGTTGCACTTAAAAAACTAATCTATGATTTCTATTAGTCCTTTAACTGGTACTCCGTAGGGGAGTCGAACCCCTGTTGCCGAGATGAAAACCCGGTGTCCTAGGCCTCTAGACGAACGGAGCAAATTAGAGCAGGCGGTACACTTAGGGAGTTTACAGGACTATGTCCAACCCAATTTACGCAATACCACTCGTGCCTGCTCAAAACCTTTGCCTAAACTCTCTAGTGAGTTCTTTATCTTTAAGACTTTTAATGAACTCATCTAAATCTTCTACTTCTAAAAGTTTTTTCATAGCATCATGTGGTCTTAAATTTAAAGTCCTAGCCACATAAGCCGCAAGTTCTATTAATTGATATCTTCCAATATCTAAATTATTACATACAGACTGAACATCTACTTGTTCTTGTTCTTCTGTAATTTCCGTCCTAAATTTTTTCTCTGACATTTGTTCCTTTTTTAAAGTTATTATAACACCTTTTTAATTATTGTCAATCATAATTATTAAAGTTTACTTTTCTATTAGTTATTTTTTTCCAAAACTTTCCTATTTTGTCGCCCCATGATTCCTGAGTATATCGTTCTTTAAGTGCCACATAGTCCTGATCTGTTGGAGGTAAAATTAAAGTCTCACCTTCTTTTACTTTATATTCTTCATATTGTGTGTCTTTTCGTGAGGTTATAGTTTTGCCGCCATGGTGGTAATGTAATATAAGCATTCCATCTCTACCTTCTAGAGCACTAATTTTTTCATAGTACTCTAGTGTAGCAAAATCTTCTGCTATAGCATTAATTTTATCTGTATATTGGCCCACTTAATTATTTATACTTAGATTTTTTCGCCTAGTTCAAAACCTCTAAATGTTTTAAACCTTGGGAACCTAAGACTCCAAGTGTCGCTGTCTTGTCCTATAGTGGCCGCATCAGCTCTAACTTCAACAAGTTGTCCTATAACTTTATCTTGTGCCGCCCAAACGTCTTTACGCATGTCGTCACTAAGACCACTACCAACATTTACATGGAAGAACTTACCATCATCTTCGCCCTCTACTACAAGAGCACCTAACATGCCTTCGTTCTTACCTGTACCCTCTTCAAGTGATACAACTTTAAGTGTAACTTCAATAAAAGGTTTGACCTTTAACCAAGCATGTGAACGTTTACATTTGTACCCTTCACTATCAGGCTTAATCATAAGTCCTTCATAGCCTTCTGCAAGAGCATGTTTGTTAAGTTTATCAAACTCTGCTTGGCCTTCTTCAGTATCAAAGTCTACACTAAATGCGTCAACAACTTTAATTTTGCTATCCTCGATAACAGTATCAATCATACGTTTACGTCTATCAACTGAATTAATACTAGTACCACCTGCTTCAAACTCTTCAAGTGTTAGCATATCAAATAGTGCCAAGAATGCATCTTCAGTGTTAGCACCAGACTTCCTGTGTACTTGCTTCATTAGTGTTTGGAAATCCTCTGACATAACTTCACCATCAAATACTAATCCATTGTATTCAGGCTTACTAAGTGCCTCTTCAATTAAGTTGAAGTTAGGAAGTATTTTACCATTACGTGAATATAATGTAGCACTACCTTTTTGCACAATAGCAATAACTCTTACACCATCATACTTGTATTCAACTGAACAAGCACCTTTAATTTTCTTAGGGTGTTTAGCACCATCATGTGCTAACATACAACCAAAGATTGGAACTGTGCCTTTTTGTACACCATTAACTGTACCAACACTAACACCACAACGTAGGTCTTTTAGTAGTATTCTTCTATACCAATCGTTCCATTGTTCGTTTGTTGCTAAGTCGCATAAGTCTATAATGGCATCTCTAGCCGCATGACCAGTTAATTCTCTTTCATACAAGCCTTCAGCAAGTACATAAAAGTCTGCATTAGTAATGCCTTTACCATCTGTCTCACTGACAGGAACTTGTTGTACACCAAATGTAACTAAAGGATTAAGTGCCCATTGCAAACCCTGTCTAAAGTCTGCATCAGCGATATGATCAGCAACAACACCTTCTTTAAAAAGTCTGCTGTTATCTGTTTCCAGTTTTTGTATAATATTCCAAGGATTCATTAAACATTCCTCACTAAATTTGAACCTGCATGGTCCATAATGTTACCATCTTTATCTCTACCTGGTGATGTTGAAGCATGTATAATACTATCAAAATCTCTAACATTAATACCAGTTCTGTTTAACACACTATCAAAAACTCTATCTCTCATTACTTTCATATGAGGAACATTTATACTTACAGGGTATTCACTACCTTCTGGGTGGTCTATGTTCTCTTCGTGTGTATACCACATTTCTTCAAGTGCTGTAAGTTGGATATTAGCACTAGATTCGTTGTTTGCATTATAGCAAGTTAAAGTACCAATCCAGTATCCTAATGGTGCTGTAATTTTGTCCTTGCTTTGGTTTGTTGTGTTTAAGTTTTGCATAATTTAACTCCCTTTTTATTTAAACTATACATATATTATAGCAAGAAAGCACAATTTGTCAAGTGTTTTCTACCACTTTTATGTCACAATATTCATAAAAAGTTGCTATATCTATGTTACTATCCTTTACTGCCATAACACATAAGGGTTCACCTTGTAAGACTCTTTTTTTAACATTATATGCTCTATCTTCCATATAATCAGACATTGTAAGATCAGCATTAATTGTTGCTACTTCTAATAATGTAAAATCGTTCATCATAGATCTACACGACTCCAAGGATTCTGTTCTCTATGTTCTAATAAATCCTGAATACAATAAATTCCTAGTTCTTTATAATTGTGTAAATTACGTTTATTAGGATTTTTACCCATTGCAATATCATACGATTTCATATCTTGTATGTAGGACTTTAACCCACTACTTGATGTAAGTGGGTAGTCACTAGCCATTGGCTTCTGTGCCATTATGCTGTCTCCAGTTTAACTGATGCTAAATCAATATCTTCTAATGATTCTGTAATGTCTTTGAAACCAAAACTATCAACTATAAAGTATTTTACACTAGGTTCAATGTCTTCAATACTCATTACTTCATATCCTATTTGTGGTACTTCAGCAACAATATCTCCTACTGATAAGGAATGCATATTTCTAAACGTAACAACTTCACCGTCTTTGCGAGTAACTGTTTTCATTTCGTAACCTGAAACATGCTTTTCAAACACAATATCTTCACCAGTTTCTTCATCAAGATAACATTGATTTAGTATTGAGAATACTTCTTCTTTACTAGTTATAGTATAATCAATACCATCTCCTTGTGTAAGTCCACAGAATCTTCCGTCTACTTCACATACTTTAGAATAAAAACCAAATAGTTCTGGATTCCAATGTTTATGTCCACTGAATAATCTTCCACCTGCATCTTCAAATGCTGTTCTATTTTGGTTTACTTGATAAATTGTATATAACATATTAACTCCCTTTTATTTAATATGCTATTAGTATAGCACAAAAACACTTCTTGTCAACCGTTATTTTCATACTTTTTTAATTTTTTTGACGGAAATGATAAATAATATTGTAACAAGATTGTAACAAAACTGTAACGATTCCGTTGCAGTTCACAATAGTGATAAAGCAATGATCAGTTAGGTACAATTGGTTACCACATTACAGGAGAATGAAATGGCGAAATCCATAGGAATAGTAGCCAGTGCAACTCATCGTTTAGCATTGGATACTTTGGAAAAATTAGATAAACTTATTAAAGCATCGCGATTTGATAAAGTCGCAAATGAATTTTTATCCTAACGAGGTAAAACTTTAAATTTATTAAAACATTGTTGGACGCATACTGCTTGCCAGTGTGCGTCAGCAAGTGCATCATGTAAGTCCTCTTGTATATCTTTACGAGGATCTTTAGGCATCATTTTAAATAATGTTCTACAATCACTTACTTGCCAAAAGAACCAATTCATATGCATATCAAAATCTCTAAATAGATTTTCTAATATTACCATATCAAACTGAGGACCTTGAGCCCATATAGTATCACAACCTGTAAGCCAAGCATTCATATCTTTCATAAAGTCTAAGTTTTTAACTCTGCCTTCATCAGTAAAAGAACGTTCTTGTATTTCAGGATCTTGTTTGGACCACCATTCTATAGTTTTATCATCTACAAATCTGCCTTTAGCATCTTGTTCGTCTATATCTAACTTCCATAGTTTAGGTGTATGTGGTTCTATACTTGTAAATGGATCAAACTTTACAGCACCCACAGTTAATACAACACTATTAGGCATAGTACCTAATGTTTCTATATCAATCATCGCATGTGTGGCCATAAATTACTCCATTTAAAGTAATATTATAGCAGGTTTTAAAAGTTTGTCAACTACAAAGATATCATTGTATCGTCAGGTAATTCGTCTTTTCCGTCTATTGGTGCAAGTTGACCAGCACCTTTTACACCATCGCCCCAGACCATTTTCTCAAATGGGTCTTGTTTACCTTCAATTACCTCACCCCAGAACTCTGAAGGTTGTCCTATTTTATCTAAGTACCATGCAATTTTGTGTGCAGTATTTACACGAGCCTGTTGCATGTCTGTATGTCCAAAGTCTTTAGGGTCAGTAGGATTGCCTTCCATATATTTTCTGTTCTTAAATGTTTCGTCATCATTGTTACCGGTAATATCTGCTCTATCATGTATAAACTCAAAGTCTACTCTTTCAAATATATCTAACATATATGCAATATGACTTAACCAAGCATCGTTCTGTGCATTTTGACTTAAATGTCCCATTAATATAAACCAATCTTTTGGTACGATTGGTAATATTGCGTAAGGATGTCCTTCATGATTATCTTTAGGTCCTAGTAATTTAAACTGTCCGTTATATTGATCTATGACCTCGTCCCAGCCTTCTGAAACCATTAAACAATCATCGTTCCAAAAGAATAACCACTCTCCTGTTGCAGAACCGGCCAATGTATTAACGTAAATATGAAGATTTTCATATCCAAGAGGTTTAAAAATACTTGCTCTTGCTTCTACTTTATTTTCGTTTAGCAAAGCAGTCATTTCATTTTTAATAAATTCAACTACACCTTCATCATCTTGATCAACTCCAAACAAGATTTCTAATCTTTCAGGGTGTGATGCCTTTTCAACTAAGGACACTAGACTATTTTTTAATACTTCCTGTCTGCCTCGTGTTGGCAACAATATCGATATTGTTTCTAATTCTTTTTTACTTTTGGGTTGTTGTTTTGCCACTTTTTACCTCTTGTTTTTCTCTGCTGTAATCATTTTCACCTGTAAATAATTTTCTAATGTTTCCTCTAAATGTATAATGCCCTACATGATTTAGTGCGGTTCTAGGATCTAAATATACTGTACCGCCCATTTTTTGCCATGTTCTACAGAACATGTAATCTTCTGACAAGTAACGTCTGCTATCAGGATCAATCATTGTGTCGAACAATGCATACATAAAAGGTTCAAACTTTTGATCTACATTAATATCGTTTACATATTTCCAATCAGGATGTTTGTCAAACATCTTTTGAATTGTATCTCTTCTAATACACATAAATCCTGTACCAGCATCTTTTAATTTCACAAGGTTGTCTTCTATTTGTACTTGTGGTGTTGGATTTCCAGCATCATCTTTTAAAAAGTCAAAGTTTACAACATAGTTTGAACTGTGCCCTTCAATTGTTTGAGAAGTTTCCTCTAAGTTACTTCTTGATGCTCCAATAATACTATCCCAGTTAATTGCTTTCTTAGGATAAGCACCAACAACAATAGGCTTATCATATGCTACCATTCTTAAAACATCTTCTGCATTAAATTCTATATCAGCATCAATAAAAAATAAGTGTGTTGCCTGCTTATTTTCCATAAAGAAACTAGTAAGTGTATTCCTACCTCTAGTAACCAAACTTTCATTTGCTAGTGTGCTTATCGTGTATTGAATATTGTATTTGTTACACAATATTGCTAGTTTAATCATACTCCTAAAGTATGGTTCACCTAACTGTCCACCATAACAAGGAGTAGCAATAAAAATATGCTTTTGCCTTAAAAGTCCTAACGGAATCTCAATCTTCTCATCAAGAAGTTTGTACATTACATCTTGTGTTGCTTCTGGTGTGTTCTCTACAGTTTTAGTTTTCTTTGTAGTTTTCTTCTTTGCCATTATATACCTTGTGTATGTTTTTTTATATACCTATATTTAAGTTTATCTTAATTTATGTTTTATACAAACTGGCGGAAAGGGAGGGATTCGAACCCTCGGTACAGTTACCCGTACTCTTCCTTAGCAGGGAAGTGCTTTAAGCCACTCAGCCACCTTTCCGTATGGAGCGGATGCCGAGAATCGAACTCGGATCTAAACCTTGGCAAGGTCTCATAATAGCCGTTATACTACATCCGCCTGGCGATCCAGAAGAGACTCGAACTCTCAACTTCCGCCGTGACAGGGCGGTGCTCTAACCAATTGAACTACTGGACCAATTTAAATAAGTATAACAAAGTTTGAATGCTTTGTCAAGTGGTGGAGCGAACAGGGGTCGAACCTGCGACCTCCTGGTTGCAAACCAGGCGCTCTCCCAACTGAGCTACCGCCCCAACCGTATAGTGATTACTTAAGGTTTCTATTTAAGTATGCAGTCATTCTATCACCGACTGCTTTAGAGTTTTTAGCAACATTGTTACCGATCATTTCAGCATTCTTCATAATGTTTGCACTAATCTCTTCTGCATTTTTTCTTACATTTTCCCCTACATTGTTCCAGTCAAAAGACGTATCTACTTTCTTCTTACTTACTTTCTTTACTGCTTTCTTTGTGGGTGCTTTTGCTTTTGCCTTTGGCATTTTCTTCTTTCCTGTGCTTTGCACGTTACGTTTCTGAAATCTATTCATGAACGTTATTATTGGAGCTCGGAGTCGGATTCGAACCGACGACCTGAGGTTTACAAAACCCCTGCTCTGGCCAACTGAGCTATCCGAGCCTACGATTATATTTATATATGGTTATGCTGGTAGAGTCAAAAGAAAGGGCAGAATTAATCTGCCCTTGAGGTTGAATGGATAAAGTTATTACTAACCTTGAGTCCCTTCAGGATTGTAAATATATTTATCATGCTTTCAGAAGTCAAAAAAAGAGCACCTTTAAGTGCTCCTGATTTTATTTACGTTACTTGTCTGAAAAAGGTTTTTTAGATACAAATTCATTTAATCGTTCTGCTTCTTCCAAAACATCTTGTGTGGTCGGCATGTCTTCTGGAGTTTTTGCTCGTGCCTGTAATATATCTTTTGCCTCTCGTACCAAATCCAAACGTATTTCGTATGGTGTTTTATTTGACATTTAGTTATCCCTTTGTTACCTGTTACTTACCTATATTTATCGACCGGTAGGTAACTAGTTAAAACTATGTATTGCTTACTTTTTCTTTTTAAGTTTCGCTACTTCTTTTTCTAAGTCTACAATACGTTGTCCAAGTAATGGATATTGTTTTAACCATTTTTCTTCGCGACTAGCAATTTCTAAATCATATCTTTTTGCTACCCACTCCATTGTGTTATCCATTTTTACTTGGAACCATACGCCCATTTTAGTATTTTTAAACCACTGATAAAAACTACTACCAATTATACTTGATAGTATAGCCTTTAATGATAAAATTATTAACCAATTCATATATTTTCCTTATTTAGGTAATTGCTCGCCGTTATCGTCCATGTTGTATAAGAATTCATGATATAATCCCATACTGTGATCAGCAAAACCATCTATTAGATTAAATGATTTTAGTGCCATCCAATGCCCTCTACATTTATCTTTAAAACGTTGAAGCCATGTTGCTGGCCTTATATTACCATATGTATTAATATACCTTAATACACCACCGTGTTTAAAACATAAGAATGAAGGTGGCACAGCCGTTACAGCATCGTTATTATTTCTATATCTATAATACTTCATGCCTTCTAAGGATTTCAAAAACTCTTTATTACCTACTCTAGGTTGTCCAAATGTATGTAAGCCACCTGATACTCCTAAAGGACAAGTATTAAGTTCAGCGGCAACCAATACTGCCATTGCTCCACCTAAACTATGACCTGTAATCCATAGAGTTTTTGTTTGTTTCTTATCATGATTTTTAAGAGCGTCGTATATACCAGGCATTACTTTTTTGTATTCTGCATAGAACCCTCTATGTACTCTTCCTGATACATGATGCTTTACTGGAAACATTTTTAAGTCTGCAAGTATGTCATTAATTTGTGTGGGTTCAGTACCTCTACATGCAATAAGTACATCGTCTTTATCACTCATTACATACGCCTGAGCACCATCAACATCTATAAATGTAGGTGGTAAAGGTTTATTTAAAAATTTTTTAAGTGGGGAAAGATCTTTTATCCCTGGTCTTGCTTCTAATAATTCTTCAGGGGACTGATAACATTGATGAGCATACATGCTTAACAATAATCCTCTTTCTCTATATGACATATCTTTAACTGACATTTTGTTACTCCTGTGTATTAAATTGCTTATCCTACCTAGCAATTACAGTAGTATTTATCAGTTATGTTAATTATATCTTATGGTTAGACCTAACTTAGTTGAGCATTTCATTGCACTTGTACAATGTATTTTCTTTGAATCAAATTGTATTATAGAGCCTGGTAAAAATTCATATGCTTTTCCTGATAACCCGAACCAATATTTCTCAGGATAGTGATATAAAAAATTATTATAAAGTTCTTTTTCTATAGGATTATTAGTTAGTCCTTTTACTTCGTTAAAATCACAGGGTCTACCTTTAACTCCTGTATTAACTTTAAAATTTACATTTTCTCTAAATGTCCAAGTTACACTAGGCTCTTCAAAGTATTGATCAAATACTATAAGACTTGGATTTGGGCCACCTTCTACTTCTAAAGGTACAACCAAATTTTGTATTTCATCATTTCTGAAATCTGTATGAGGATAGTAAGGAACCTCATGTTTATAAAAATGGCATGTTTTTATTTTATCTACTTGTATAACAGAATGACTTTCAAGCAAATCTAATACAGCATCTGTACCAGGTGCTTTCTTCATAGATTTAGTCTCGTATTCTTTACTATTATTATATATTTCTATAAGGGATTTTAATAAATCAGAAGTTACTACATTGTTATAGTATACATCTTTAATAACATTAGGCATTAGACTATGTGCTGTTCTCTGCTTTTTTCTGCTGTATAAATTTTACCTGTTTTTCTACCGTAATACATACTTTTACTAATTCCTTTAGTACCGCCTTCATTATTAATTACACTAAACATCATAGAAAACAGACCTATTACTGCAGGAACTACTATTGCCACTAAAATTACACCATCAATCATTCTTTACTACCTCTATTGCCTCTTCTAATGAGTATGGACTTTCATGTGCCATAGGTTCTTTTGTTTCTGCTATATTAGGCCACACCTGACTCATTGCATCATTTATTTCTATAAATGGTATTTGTTCTGGCGGCAGTTCATCGTCACTCCAAATGGCTTCTACTGGACATTCTGGTTCACATAACGCACAGTCTATACACTCATCTGGATTAATTACCAGCATATTTGGTCCCTCATAGAAACAATCTACAGGGCAAACCTCTACGCATTTTGTGTCTTTACATCCGACACATGGACTACCTACTACAAAACTCATATGTGTATTTATAAAAATTTATTTATTATACATTGAAAATCTGTAATGTCAAGTTACTAAACTGGTAAGGACAAGTAATAATGATACACTACCTAAAAACATACTTGCTACTAGTAATGCGAATAGAATTATTCGCCAAGGGTTGGGGTCAAAAGTTCCGCTATTTTTTCCTACTCCTAAAACGGCTCTTATTGCATTCTTAATCAAAACAAAAATGTATTCAGATACATTACTGCTAACATCATACCAAACACTACAACCTGTATGACTGCTGGTATAAAAACAAAAAGTTTCATTACATCAAAGTCTCCTTTCATAAAGAAGTCTGTCTCAAACCAGTCTGCCTGTTCTTGAGGTGTTGCATCTCTTACATCATTATTCATATTTTTACCTATTATGTGGATGCCAAGGAGCAATCCAATATTTAAAAAAGAACCTTTTAAGTTTTTTCATATATTCTCTAGTTCATCTTTGTTGCATACATGATGAATACTGGTACTGCAAAAGGTAGTGTAATTAATACTGCAAATTCAATAAAATCACATACCGCACATACATGGTCATCCTGTTTCAACTTTAAAATCAATTCTGTCACGTCTATTCTCTCTAATTTATACTTGGTGATACTGCCAAAATAGAAACTATAAATATGGAGACTAAAACAGTTAGTTCCAGACTATCTTTTAATTTACTTAATCGTTTTTCGCTCATTACTAATGCTCCAGTCGACAACCTCTCGCACACTTCGTAATGCACCGTACAAGTTGTCGGAAGTCTGGATAGACATAGACAACCATATTGTGAATAAACTTCTTATCATGATGGGAGGTTGATATTAATTTAGTTTATATTATGTTATATGCTGTATTTATATTAGAATTAATATAAAGGGTCTAAAAGGCGGTATTTTGGATTATTTTAAAATTCTATGTCCCAATGCTCAACAAGATGCATATCATGTTCTCTAAAATATTCATCTAAATCTTCCAGTAGGTCTGTGATTAATTTTTTGCCTTCTATAAATTTGAACTGAACATACTTTTGTACACTCCAATCCGGTATTATGCCATATGTATTTTTATAATAGTTATAGTTTATTTCCATACACTTAGATCTATAAGTGTTATTAAAATAATCATACTCCCCTGTTATACTTGCAAAATGATATTTTATCATTTCAAACCCAGTTAGGGACATTAATACAGGTTCAAGTTTTTCCTCTAATAGACTATTATAAAAAAGTTCTTTACCATAGTTACCTTGCGTACGACTATTTGATGAACTCATTATTTTATGCTCTTTAGCGAATACTACACCTTGTTCAACCGTCTTATATATAATTTCAGGAGAAGAATAGAAAATGTCCTTACACATTTTTACATTATTTTGTTTGCTAAAATTTAAATACGGAACTATATTATTAATAAAGTACGATGTATCCTGACCTAAATAACTTGTTATTGTATCTGTATCCTCATTCCAAGAAAAATAAGGAAAATCTCCTCCCATTACAATACTTCTATTTTCAAAATCAAGTTGTTCTAAAAAGTAAAAATGGAAAGCAAGTTGAGGACTTGATGTTTTATATTTAAGAGCATAGTCTAAATGCAATTCGTTATCTAAAAATTGTTTAAAATCTAATTGGATAACTTCGTGTTCTATATTATGTTTCTTACAAAAATTTCTAGCCATGCTTACATCAGGTGCATTTACTAAATTAAGACCCCACATAGATTCATAAGTTACTGCTGTAAACTTTATACCTGCCTGCTTTAATAAAAGACATGCGAATTGACTATCATACCCGCCACTTAAACATACTAAAGGATTTTCGTATTCTGATATTTTTTCTGTACATAGAGTAATAAGATCTGTATCTGTTTTTCTAACTTTAAGAGTAAACTGTAACTCATTTAGATCAAGTTGTAGTCCTCCCATATTGTATATCATTATCAGTATCCTTTTAAGTTTTCTTCTATATGTGATAAATACTTATATAAAATAGCAATCATTATACCTATTTACTGGAGTTAAAATAAAATGGCAAGTTATATAGTAGAAATGGACGGAACAGTTCATGCAGATTCGACGGCGGCACAAACCGCAATTACAAATGCAGGTGGTTCTATTACCACTGCTTTTGATCTTAATATGACATTTGAAATAAGTTGTACCGCTGAACAATTAGCGGCGACGACAGGAGTTAAACATTCCTCACTATCAGATGCAAATTCAGGATTAGAAGTTTCAGCATTAGATGTTACACATTTTAAATATATAGACAATAGATTCCATAGACAAGATCCTGAAAACGGAAATGCGGCAATTGAACACGGTGAATTTGTTCACTTTTACAAAGGTAATGGAAAAACAGTTTATCTTTTAGACTCTGGTATGAATTCAAATCATGTGGAATTTGCAAATGCTTCTATTACTAACTTATGGACAGCATTCGACACTAATCCAAACGGTGATGCTTATGCTAGTGATTATGAGGATAACGTAGGACATGGTACAGCAGTAGGCTCTCTTATTGTTGGCGAAAATATAGGTACGGCTCCAGACGCAAAATTAATGAATGTTAAATTATATGATCAAGCAGTAGGAACAACTACAATAGGTAATGTTGTTACAGCATTTAGTAAAGTACTTGCCCACCATAATGCTAACGACACAACAGATGTTAAAGTATTATGTGCTCCATGGATTACAACACAAAACGATCTAATAGATTCCAAGGTTATGGAATTAAATAGTGCTAATGTTGTAGTTGTTGCGGCGGCTGGTAACAAAGACGATGATGTAAATAAGTATTCTCCAGCAGGTATAGAAGAAATTATTACTGTTGGTTCTCATGATAGAAACTGGGCAATTTCCGAATTTAATAATACTGCATGGGACGGCGGAACACCTAATTCATCATTACCAAACTATGGTGCACCAGTTGATATTTTAACAATCGGTGAAGATGTATGTATGGCAACATCCTTATCTAATACAAGTTATGTATTAGGAACTGGAACCAGTCTTTCAGCAGGACTAGTTGCAGGTGGTGCCGCGGCATTTATTGAAAAACATAACAATAAAAATTCAAACGAAATTAAAGATATCCTAGTTGCAGAAGGTAAATTAAGAGCAAGAACAACATTTACTATATCAGAGACACTTGCTGACAATCACACATTCCATTCATCAACAGGTGTACAATATGCGGCTTTACAGTTAGATTCTGCAGGCCCTAATGCATCAGTACAACTATTCACGACACCTTCAAGTCTTGTTGGTAATGTACAAAGAGGACAAAGTCTAACAGTTGACTTAGGTTTAAATTCCTCAGCATCAAATGTTGAAGTATTATCATTCAGTCCTTTATCACCTTGGATGACGTTTAACACAAGTACAGGTATACTAGTTGCTGATACAGACGGATTAGCGGCTGAACGAGCACCTGGATTTTATACATTTGGTGTTAAAGGTAAAATAGGTGAGTTGTTCTCAGTAGAAGAGTTTACAATAGGTGTATATGAAACTAATGAGTCAGAATTAGAAGGTAGTGTAGGCAGTTATTACTATGATACTGAAAATACAGAGTATGATTTAAATACAGCAATTAACTATGAACTTTCACCACAATATATGATGAATGTGGAAGTTATTGGTACTAAAAAATAAGTAATTGATTGATACTTTACACATAGATTTAACATCTTATTCAAAAACTTTTAATAGTTTATCTCCCCAAGGGCAATGGTTTTGTAGTCGTATAGGTAAACGAAAATATCCTGTACAAGAAATAAATGTGGATCTATTAATAGAATTCATATCCAAAAATAATCCTAAAAAAGTATTCTGTAATAGTTTCTACGGAGACTCATTAGAATATTCTAAGATAGTTGAATTGTCTAAATATTGTAAAGAACTAGAAATAGAATTTATAGTATTTACATCAGGAAGTAACTTAGACAAGAACATTGTAGATCAATTATTAGAATACAATACAACATTTTATTTATTTTCTTATGGTGTAGAAGACAATGCAAATAAAATTGTTTTAAATGTTGATTGGATAGACATATATAATTTTTTAAAACAAACAAAAAATAAATGTATTATAGAATTTTCCTCTTATAAACATAATGTAAACGACATTTATAAAATGTTGGAAATTTGTAAAGAATATGGTAATAGTATAAAAATAATAAAAGGCAATAATTTTAAAGAAAATGTTACCAATATTTTTAATGCTCAAGGTAAATGGTTATATGATGTCTTACCTATACAAGAGGCTTTGCCTTTTGAAGATGAATTTTTACATGATGTAACAGAAGCACTAAAAGAATATAAAGATATAAAAATAGAATCTAAAAAGTTATTTAGAAGTACAGAAGGTTATTTGAATACGAGATACTTCAGAAAAACAGACAGAGGAGAAAATATTTTTGATGCTGGGATTCCAGATTTATGTGATGTATACCCCTTACAATTTTATTCTAGTGATGAAGTATTTATAAATTCTACTGGACATATTTTTTGTAATCGAGAATCTTATGATATTTTTAATAACTGTTTAGCAAACGACTGGCACTCAAAATTTATGTCTCATATTTCTAGCAATGAAAGTAAATATAGGCAAAGTGGCTTACATAAATTGCATATAGAAGAGTCAGAATTTGTTAAAAATGTATTATTTAAATATATATTTTACTTTAAAAAGAAATTACAAGATTGTTCTTTAGAGAAAAATATACAAGATTTCTACTGGTCTAAATCGTCTTAGTAATAGATATATCAGAAATATTGTTACAGTATTGATAAGGACAAATGACTTTACTAGCAGGTAAACTCCAATTACTATCTGCAACATTACCAAAATTTACAGCACCACACCAACTACTATACATATCTCCACTAGCATCTATATTTAAACTTTCAAATCCAAGATGACATTTCATATCCTTAAAGGAATTAAGTCCTTCATTTATAATTTGGTGACTCTGTACATACTTTGTAGTTCCGTCTTCATATAGAAATTCCGTCATCCAGGATGTATCTGGAACATGCTCTTTAGGTTCCTCATCTTCAATATGATCAATATGCTCTACAGGCATTGGTTTTATTCCAGGCCGTTGTAATACTTCTAATTCCTTATCTGTGTACTGCCAATATGTTTCCTGCTTACTCTGATGCCCTAAGAGCTTCTTATACATTGTTTTTACACATATACTTACATTATCATAGGTATTACGATTACAATTTAAAAATAAATTTCTTAGTTCTTCTACAAAATCACCTAAATCTTGAACTTGTCCACCTATTCCTGCTATATTAATATCTATAGTGACGTCTTCTTTAATCTCATTTATAACGTCTATAATATGTTGTTTATCTTGTGTTTGAGGATGAAATGTTAATACTACTCCGTCCATGTAATACTTTGCTTTACTCCACCAATTGACTGTTCTACTACCGTTCGTGAATACAACATTATGTGTATTAAATTGATCTATCTTTCTAATAATATCCTCAAACCCTGGTATTACTGTAACTTCTCCGCCTATTAATTCAAAGTCCACACGTTTATCCAAACTGTTATAATGCTTACATAGACGCTCTATGGCCGTTAAATAGGACTCTAAGGGTAACCACGGCTTAGAACCGTCGTGCAGTATAGGGGGACAATATTCGCAATTATAATTACATGAGTTGCCCATGTTCCACTGGATTCTTATATTATCCATTGGACCTCGAGCATGTGGGCCTCGTACTGAAACGAGTTTAGACATTACAGTCCTGTAATGACGGTGGTTGATCCTGGTGCTAATGTATGCCCACAACTAACAACACCAGGTGCTATGGCAACAAATTTACCTTCTGCCATTACTGTGCCGCTACCAGTAGCAATAAGACTACTACCTGTTGTATGTGGTGCTTCACCATGTGTTGCTATTCCATCACCTACTACTGATATCGGAACACCTTCAACAAAGACTGTTGGTGCTCCGGGGCCGATAATCAATCCGCCTCCCGCCATATCAATACCTACTCTACAAGTTGTCATACTATTATTTATGCAGTTTCTACTATTTCTTTATCAACTTCTTTAGCATTGGCTACTAATTTAAGATAGTCTTCTTCAGGCTTCTGCAATGTAGGGCAAATAGTTAGAACTTTATTAAGGGAAAATATAACTTCACTTGAATTTCCTGTATACTGATAAGGTACTGCCGCAACTTCTCCGTCAGTAATTACTATTGTCATAGGATATTCACATGTAACGTTTTTATCTTTTGCAACATATCCTATCATCTTTGTAATAAGTTCTACTCCGGATGTTAGTTTTATTGTTACTGTTTTGCCAATAAGGCTTTTGATGTCATACATAATTTTACTCTGTGTGTTTGTTCTACTATTTATAATTAGTTATCTAATAGTTCTTGAATTTTAGGTATTGCAAATTCGTGTGACCATCCTTCTTGTGCTTGTGGACTTAAATGATGTGTATACTTTGAGCCTGGTTCTAATTCTAATCCTTGTTCCTGCATACGTTTGTGATCGCCTTGTAATGCATAAGAAATACCGGGTTCTAATAAATTTGCATCTGGTACAAAATCCCATAAGTGCCCATCTATAGTTAATGTAGGCCTATTATCATGGTCGCTACTTGATAGATTTGTTTGTGTTTGTTTAAATGTAAATGTATTTGGGCAAAATAAAAACTTTACATTGTTCTGTTGCATCTGGTGTACAGCACTTTGCATCATGTATATTTGTTTATGTGCTTCTAAATCATGATCATACATATTAAGATACCATTTCCTAAATGCATAAAATTGAGATTCTGTAAAGTATTGATCTAGCATCCACCAATTATAACATGCTTCTTCATATGTACAAGATAAATTATTTTCTAAAATACTTACAAGACTTTGGCTAGTAATTACCGGTGTATCTTCAGGATATTCAGGATGTTGTTTTCTTGTAAAGTTACCCTCAAGGGAACCATCACTTCCTTTTGTTTCTACATCATAGGATAATTGGGACAAACCCTTTTGTATATCATACTCTTTGCCTGTATTATTCCAACAAATTCTACATGCTGTAGTCCAATTTACAATTATAAAATCTGCTTTTAGATGTTTTATTGCATAGTCGATTTGCAGTCTTATACCAAAATTATCACAAGCAGGTCTGGCAATATTTTCATAATCCCATCCAAAATGTTTGGAAATGTAATAACCGTATTCTGTATCTAAGTTATTAGGGTCTCTTGAACTCCAACTACACCCACATACAACAAGTTTCATTACAAACTTAGGCCTTTAAATGTATCTTTAGACACATCTTGCTTTGTTCCGCCTATAACATAACTACTTATTTCTGTTTCTTGTGGTGCTACTTGCACACTACCTCCAGTGATCCATTGCTGGGTCCAAGGTAAAGGATTAGAGCCTGTGTTATATATCTTTTCTTGTCCTACGGCGTGCATTCTTTTACCAGCAATAAATTCTACATACTGACATAATAGTTCTGCATTTAATCCAATAATACTACCATCTTTAAATAAGTATTCCGCCCATGCTTTCTCTTGTTCTACAGCATCTACAAACATCTGTGTACACTCTGCATAAGTTTCCTTTTGTATCTTTGCAAAGTCTTTATCATCTTGTGGTAAAAGTTTTAACATTGTCTGTGTACTTGCCAAATGAACGTTTTCATCTCTAGCAATAAATTTAATAATTTTAGCATTACCTTCCATTCTTTTAAGTTCAGCAAATGCCCAACTACATGCAAAACTAACATAAAAACGTACACCTTCTAATATGTTTACACTCATTAAACACATCCATATTGCTTTCTTATGTTCATATTCGTCATACTTTTTACTACCTTGTTCTTTTAGTAAATTATGTTCTATAAGTTTATCGTAATTTGCTGTAATACTATCAGCACAATCTACAATTTCTTGTATGTCTAACATTTCATCAAATACTTTGCTAGGATTTGGATAAACATTTCTTATAATATGTGTGTAACTTCTACTATGTATTGTTTCACTGAACGCCCAAGTTTCAATCCATGTTTCTAATTCAGGAAGACTTACTATAGGCAGGAAAGCAATATTAGGTGAACGACCCTGCACACTATCAAGTAGTATTTGTCTTTTTAAATTACTTGTAAAGATATGTTGCTCATGATCTGTCAAGTTTTTAAAGTCAGTAGCATCTTTAAGAATGTCTACTTCTTCTGGTCTCCAAAAGAAACCTAATTGTTTATCTGTAAACTTATCAAACTGTTTATATTTAAGTGTATCAAATCTCTGCATGACTGGACCGCCAGTCGGATCTAGAAACATTGTTACTTTAGTATGATCTGCTCTATTTTTTGTATCTAATACTGTCATATTTTACAACTCTCGCAATCTTCATCGTCAATCATACCTGCTTCTAATTCAGGTAGATTGTCTTCTTTGTTAATATCTATTTCACCTTGTCCGTCGTATGTGTTATTGTAGTATAACTGTTTGCCACCATATTTATAAAAATTAATGACATCAGTTAGTAGAACACTCATTGGCACTTTTTCATCTTCAAAGTGTTCTGGATTGTAAGATGTATTTACCGAAATACCCTGGTCTATGTACTTCTGTAATACCGCCATGATTTTTAAATATCCTGCAGGAGACTTTTGTTCCCATAGTAAATCATATTTGTTTTTATAATATGGAAATCCAGGTACAACTTGTTTCAATACACCATGCTTACTTTGTTTAATACTAATATAACTTCTTGGTGCCTCTATACCATTTGTACTATTACTAATTTGTGCAGATGTTTCTGCAGGCATTAGTGCCATTAATGTACTGTTTCTAATACCATGCTCTTTTAAATCGCTTCGTAATCCTTTCCAGTCTTGTCTCTCTTTATGTTTAACTAAATCGTTAACATCTTCTTTATATGTTTGGTTAGGTGTTATACCATGTCCATATTTTGTTTCCATATTTTTAGGACATGCACCTTTTTCTTTTGCTAGATCGTTACTTGCTTTAATTAAATAATAACTCCATGCTTCTGCCCATTTATCTACTAAGTTTAAGTCTGGTTCTTGATATGTACTATTATTTTTGGCTAACCAATATGCAAAATTAATGATACCTATGCCTAAAGGACGTCTATTCATAGTACTTAATTGTGCCGCTACAACAGGGTACTCTTGATAGTCTAATAGTTCATCTAATGCTCTCACACTTAGATCACAGACCTTTTCAAGTTCCGTTGTATCTTTTAGTACACCCCAATTGATTGCACTTAAAGTACATAGACTAATTTCACCTTCAGGATCATTTATATCATTTAATGGTTTTGTTGGTAAATTAATCTCGCAACATAAATTACTTTGTTTAATAGGAGCAACATCTTCCATAAATGCACCATGCGTATTTGCATGATCTACATTCATTAAATATATTCTTCCTGTGTCTTTACGTTCTGTCATAAATGCAGTAAACAATTCTTGTGCAGGTAT
>Ga0208791_1000224_pt1 | contig 29010 bp, 29 predicted proteins | sample 11_taG_FD_184084 | JGI IMG/M metagenome (GOLD analysis project Ga0208791, IMG submission 184084) | Marine viral communities from the Subarctic Pacific Ocean - 11_ETSP_OMZ_AT15265 metaG (SPAdes) (version 2) | ecosystem: Environmental > Aquatic > Marine > Oceanic | place: Pacific Ocean | collected...
CCCTATTCTAGTTAATAGTAATTTCATCTGAGAAGGTGTTGAATTCTGCGCCTCTTCAAATATTAATATTGAGTTATCAATATTCATACCTCTCATATAAGCTAAAGCGAAAACCTCTATAATATCATTTTCTTTTAATTTTTCTCTAGCCTCTTTACCTATAATTTTATTTAATAAGTAATACGATGGGAAAATATACGGGTCTAGTTTTTCTTCTAAATTACCCGGTAACGCTCCTAATTTTTCCTCAGCTTCAACTGCTGGTCTAACAATAATTATTTTTTCATAGGAGTTATTGTGGTCCATTAAAAGTTCTACCGCAGCTTTCATTGCGATATATGATTTACCCACCCCCGCAGGTCCTGTACATATTGTTATTTCACTCTCCTTTAGTATTTCGTGGTATTCTTTTTGACTGTCTGATAAAAATTTTTGTTTAGGATTTTTATTAATTATTTTATTTATTAAATCTTTTTTAGGTAATTTTCGTGTACCTGTTTCTCCTTTTCTTGCCATTATTTCAGTATTGTATATTTATTTCGTTTTTTCACGAGTGTTCGGTGGTTTACCAAATTCTCTACGATATATTGTATTCCCTTTATCGGGACTTTCGTATATATAAGTCTTATTATTTACTTGTTCATCAATCCACTGATATGTTTTTTTCATTCCGTTTATTAAAGGTTGGGAAACTTCCCACCCTATTTTATTTTTATAAAGTTTATTGTCAGAGTTTCTACCTCTCACACCTAAAGGACATTCGAACCCATATTTATCAATAAATTCTTGACCATATATATTACTAATTTTAACATCTTTTTCGGAGATATCAATAGCCATTTGGCCCAGTTGATTTATTGTGACCATTTCTTCAGAACCAATATTAACAGGACCAATAAAATCAGACTCCATTAGTTTAAACATTGCGGTTATACATTCATCGATAAAAAGAAATGAACGTGTTTGATTACCGTCTCCCCACACTTCTAATGTATTTTCACTTTCAGAGACTTTACGACACATCGCTGCGGGAGCCTTTTCTTTACCTCCTGTCCACGTACCCATAGGGCCAAAAATATTATGAAAACGTGCAATTCTAACATCTAAGTTATAATTTCTATTAAACGACAAAAATAGTCTTTCTGAAAATAATTTTTCCCACCCATATTCAGAATCAGGATTAGCTGGATAAGCTGAAGACTCTTCACAGTTTGGATTTTTAGGGTCTAATTGGTTATGTTCAGGATACATACATGCGGAAGAAGAGTAAAATACTTTACCAACTTTCTTTTTAGTACATTCGTGTACCACATTTAAATTAATTAATGCCGAATTATGCATCACATTCGCATCATTATCACCTGTAAATATATAACCTGCACCGCCCATATCTGCGGCTAATTGATAAACCTCATCAATATTATCTGTAATAACTTGTTCTACAACTTTAGGGTCTCTTAAATCTCCTTTGATGAAATTATCACATATATCCGTATGAGTAAAAAACTCATGATTTTTTATGTCACATATGGTTACGTTATTACCATTTTCTTTTAATCTTTTTGAGAGGTGACCACCAATGAATCCTCCTCCACCTAAAACAACTATATTTTTCATACTAACTTATTGCTCTTCCTTTTAGTTTATTCCAATCTTGTTCAGGTCTAATTTCTAAATTAGTTTTCCAAGCGGCATCTAATACATTCATATTAACTCCCACATCATTAGCCATTGATATTAATGCATTAATATCTTTAGGAAAACACGTACCCCCAAAACCTAATTTCCCATCGGGTCCTGGTACGTGTAAATGTGAGTCACCTATTCGACCATCTGATGAAAAACCATACATAGCATCATTCCAATTAACCCCAACTAAATTAGCTAATCGATGATACTCATTCATTAATGATACTTTAGTTGCGAAAAAAGTATTATTCATATATTTTATAAATTCAGCGGTTTTTGAATCGGTATGTATAAAGTGACGATTCATAAATCTGTTTGAAAATAGTTTTTCAACCTTATCCGTAATTTTTCTATCTCCACCAAAAATTATTCTAGCTTGAGTTAACATATCTAATTTAGCCGTTCTCTCAGTTAAAAATTCAGGTGAAAATATTATATTTAAGTGAGGGTATTTTTTTTGTAATTTTTCTGTGGTTCCAGGTAACACTGTCGATTTAATAATGTATATTGGTCCTTCAACGGATTCTTCAAAAACTTTTTCTATAAAAGATAAATCTTGCCTTCCGTCAACACTCATAGGTGTTGGTACACATACAAATATAAAATCAGATTTATGTGTTTCTTCTTTAGTGTGTGTTGACCTCAAAGGGTCAATATCATACACTCTAATCTCATTTGTTGGTGAAAATGCAAAAATTTGTGATTCACCCACAAACCCATTTCCTATTATTCCCACTTTTAACATAATTAATAGTCTTTTTTTAACATGAACTCAGCCAAATCAAACTCAAATTGAGTATCGATATCTACTGACCTATTTCTAGTCATAAAATACCCTTTAGTTTGTCCAATATAATAATTTTTATTTTCTTTTAATTTTTTTGTCCAAGAACCATATATCGCGCCATTAGGTCTATATATGGTTGGGTGGTCTTGACTACGACTATTACCGTTTTGCCATGGATTTGTTTGGTCATAATCTTCTAATATGTTATTATTCTTTACCACCAAACCTAATGTTGGAGGAAATTCCATTTCAGTATATGATAATACTGAATCATCTGTTTCACTTAATAATTCGGACGCTTTAACAAAGTCTTCTGAAATCTTCATTGGCGACGTTGGTAACGTTAACCATGTTTGGTCATACTCATCATCTAAAAAATACATAACGGTATCAATTACTTTAGATGTGTCAGTGGCCAATTCTAAAGGTCTTTTAATCACCTCTAAAACTAATGATGAGTAATTATTAGAAACTACCTTTAAAATAGTATCATCATCTGATGTAAAAATTATTTTATCAAATATATTTGATTTGATAACCTCGTCTATAGTATAGAAAACTAAAGGTTTTCCATTTAAGGGTTTAATGTTTTTTCCCGGTAATCTTTTACTACCACCTCTCGCAGGAATTATACAAAGTTTTTTCATATTATTTTTATTTATTCTTTTATTATATAACTACCAAATTTACTTAGGGTAATCTTACTATCATTAAATTTACCGTTACTATCAAATGTACCAAAGTTTGCCGGTAAGTGAGTACCAAAATACCCATCTATTTTTGATTTATAATCGTCAACATTATCAATCACTTGTTTATTTTTAAGTATAAATAATAGGTCTTCCGATATTTTAGAGTTTACGTGAATAGGGTCTTTTTCCCAATTTTTTGCTTTATATGAGTCTAATACTTTTAAATCTTTATCGATTGTATTTGAAAAGATATCAATAGCTTTATCTTTAAATTTATTACATAATAGTTCATTAAATTTACTTAATGCTGGTATTACGGGGTCATAAGCACCTGTCGGTGTAAGTATGTAGTCAATATTTGTTAAATCAAGTTTACTTAAATTCTCAACACATTCAGTCATATGTTCTAAATCAATTAACGGTTTAACGGTCTTTTTATTTCTTATTTCATCCCAATGAGGGTCCCACTTTTTTTTCAAAGGATAACGACAATTGGGTTCACCTAAAAATAAAAAAGTAATCGAGTTTTCTTTATCGATTGTCGATAATATATTTTTTATTTTACTATCAATCTTAGTAATATTTTTTGTACTTAAATTAATAGTTTTACCGTTACCCATAAAAAAAGGTAAGACATTCTCTCTGTAACTAAAAGAACGTGTATGTGATTCACCTATTATTATTAATTTTTTCATCATTTTTTAAATACAAAGTATGTGGATGGCTGTTTAGTGTTCTGCGGGACATTACTTACCACTAACGTATATCCCTTATCTTTTAAAAGTTCTATAACATCCGAATCTTTTAGATAAAGGGCATTTAAAAAATCTTTACTGTAATTTTTAGTCTCAATAGTTTGGTCTTTTCTTTTCGTATTGAATATTATATATTTTGGATTTAATTCGACCCACTTATTGATAACTTCTTTAAAATAATCTAAGGTTGGAAAATGCCATACAATCGCATTCGCTAAAACTAAGTCAACATTAGGTAGTTCTATATCTAAAGGACTATTTTTAAGTAAAAATGTTTTAGTTGGTGAAGCATATTCATCACACATTTTTAGACTATGTGTACTTACATCAACAACATAGACATTTTTAGAAAAGTTTTTTAACTCTTTAGAAAGAAGTCCACCGCCACAACCCCAATCTAAGGATGATGTTATTTCAGTAATATCAATATAATCTAAATAGTATTTTTTAAAATTATTTAGGTGTCTATCTTTAAAAGTTTTATTCATTCCCTTTATGATGTGTCTATTACCTATATCCACACCCTCCCAATGGCTATTTAAATCAATCATATCCTTTATTTATTGTGTAATCTTATTATTAGTCTTTCTTTGTTTTTTTCTACAACCCCTCCTTTATGAAACGTGTCCGTATCAAAAATTATTAAAGTACCTGACTTACCTTCAATTGGCTCAAAAGGGTATTTTTTAATTAATTCTTTATTGGTTTCTTCTAATTTTCTTTCATTTTCATATTTACCATTATTAACCATATATTTTCTTAATCGACCACCTTCTTTATGTGATTTTGGGGACATCGTTAATGAACCACAAGTTGAATCGACATCAGTTAAATACAGAAAAAACTTAAAACTTCTTTGTTTATCAAAGTGTAACCATCCCTGTCTAGCCCACTCATTAGTTGTTATGTAATCATGAGTAGCAATTACTGAAGAACCATATCCTTTACCTTTGTTGTATGTATCATTTAAGTCTTTCATCCATTTTTGATTAAAAACTTGAAATATTGAACTATTCTTATCATATGATGTTATAGAGTTACCTCGATATAATTTACCAAATTCATAATTTTTACTATTTGAGCATTTTTTCATAACTTCATCTCTAAGGTTATTAAGGGTTTCTCCTTGGATAAAGTCCTCCACTATAAAAACACCATCTGACTCCAAAATGGGTATAGTGACTTCTAAATTCTCATAATCTTTTACTTTCTGTATCATCTTATAATATAAATTTATTTACATCGTCTTTTAACATTTTAACCATTTGTTGTAATGGTAAAACTGAGTCGGCATCTGAATAGGAAAGTGATGGATTAGGATGTGCTTCCGCAAAAACCCCATCATAATTAAAAATATCTGAAGCTTTAAAGTATCTAGCGGCTAATGTTGGATTACCCCCCATTCGACCATTTGGTTTAGGTAATTGAGCGGAATGAGTTACGTCAAATATCACTTTATCAAAATGTTCCTTTAAGAAATCCACACTTGAAAAGTCTACAATAAACTGTGAGTACCCAAATGCGCTTCCTCGTTCAGTTACCCATACCTCAGCATTAGGGTTAATATTTTTAATTTTATCGATACCCTTAGCCATGTTTTGAGGGTTCATCCACTGTCCCTTTTTAATGTTAACTTTGTCAAAATGTTTAGCACATTCAACTAATAAGTCAGTTTGTCGACAAAGAAATGCGGGAATCTGTATTAAATCAACTACTTCAGATAATTGTTCAACTTGATGTGGTTCATGTACATCCGTGGTTACCCTAAGATTAGGAAAGTCCTTTTTAAGTTGTTTAAAAATTTCTACACCTTCTTCCATTCCAGGTCCTCTTTTACCTGTAATCGAACTCCTATTAGCTTTATCGAAAGAACCTTTAAAGTAAAAGTCTTGTCCATCCATTGTTGGGTGTACGTTGGACAGTACTTCATGTGATAATTCATAGTTTTCTAAACTACAGGGTCCGATAATATAAGTTTTGTTATTTTTCATATGATTTAATAGTATTAAGTATATTTTTTATATTGGTTTCAACTTCTTTAGTTGGTTGTTTAAAAGGTTTTCTATCGTTTTTAATAAACCCTAAGTATTTTAATGATGTCCTCATTGATAAATGCCAACCTGAAGACATAAAAACTTCAAATAAGGGGGTTTCTATATTTTTTATAATTTCCGTACATTTAGTTATATTATTTTTTAAGTAATTAGAGTAAAATAATTCCTCCCATTTTGGGTAAAATGAGCCAACTCCAACCAAATAAGTTGTTGCTCCGTGTGGTTCTAAAGACCAAAATCGTCTCATACTTCCACCTGCAACTATAACCTCTAACTTACCTTTTGGTATATTATTTGTGGAGTGCATCATGTTTCCCGCCTCCTCTTTCATACCGATAAAACCATCTATGTTACTTAGTTTTTCTAATAGTGGTTTACTATATTCATATGTTCCACCCATACCTTTTCTAAGTACATTTCCATGTACCAATACATTAAAATCACTTAATTTACAAATCTCTGAAAAATATTCAACAATTTGTTCATCATCATAATACCTTTCAGGAAATAATATTAATAAAGATATTTTATCTTTATCTTCTACTTTACATATGGTATTAAGAAATTCAATTTCTTCTTTAATATGTTTAAGACTAAGTGCGGGTAATCCTAATATTTTTTGTTCTTTAAAGTTGTTAACCACACAAAGATTTAAGGACCTCACTTCATCGACACTTAGTAAATTATATTGTGAGGTACCTGCGGTTGTCATGACAATCTTACCATCTTGTTTTAATATGTAATTTAAATATTTAATTGTGGAAACTAACTCTAGTTTTTCATTTTCATCGAACGATGGTGATATAGGGTAAACCGGGCTGTTAAATTTTATCATATTTCTTCTATTCTTTTTGTTTTGTCACATATTAATAAGTCGTAAGCGGGTTTTTCTCCCACACTTAATTCATGGTATTTACACCCCCATTTATCTAATTGATTTTTAGTGACACTAAACCAATCTATTTTTATAACTGTACCTCGAGCGGTCCAATATTTAATATTATGACCTTCATCATATAGTTTATTAATTTTTTTAATATTATCAACTAAAGGTAATGCTAAATTATAATCTCTATCACCTTTATAATAACAAATTGTTTCATCAATGTCTACGTATATGTTCATTTATAATTTTTTTATAATTTTTTTGTTAATTAATTCGTTAATAATTTTTACTTCATAACTGTAATCATGTGAAGTTCTAACTCTCTTTTTTTCATAAAAGTGAGGTATAATTGCTCTATTTAAATTATTTTCTAATCCAAAACCACAAATACTTACATCATATCCTTGATTAATAAAATAAGATATTACAGATAGACCACCCGTAGGGTTTCGGTTAATAAATTCGATATTAGATAGTTTATCTTTAAGTAATTTTTTAAGTTCGGTTTTACGACTAATAAATTCATACCCACATGTCTTATGAAAAATTTTTTGATAAAAATTTACATTTGTATTATTATTATCTTTATCTAAAATTATTATTTGATTACGTAGGGAAGGTATAAACTTACTATCCTCATTATTATCCTCTTTACCATTTTTAGATACAATACGATTAGTGAATCTGTGTGTTGTTTTAGTACCCACATTTTCTTCATAACCTTTAATTGGTGACCGATTGAATCTAACTATAGTGTCAAAAGAATCAATTAATTTTCCTTTACTACTTTCTAATAACGATGGGTCATTTCCAATAATACAAACATTATGATTTTTCATGATTTCACAAATAATTTATTAAACATACCCATTATTTTGTTTGCGAATGATTGAGGAACATGTCTACCATCTTCTTTAAATGATTCATATGGATGTGCATTAACAAATTCGAATGATGGCATATAATATGTTTCATCATTATCTTTTAACACTTCTAATAATGAAGAATGAAGTTTAGTTTTTGCGAAGTTTGCAGATATAAAAGCCGAATAATCATCATTAATTGATGCAACTAAAGGAATAGGTGATACTGAAAATATTATCTTACAAAGAGGGTTATTTTCTTTCATTAACCTAATTATTTCTTTAGTTTCATTTTTGATTTCATCAATAGTTAAATCTTTACAAATGTGATTATTTTCGCCTTCTTTAATACCCACAAAAGGAGCCGCATAAAATGAAGTATCAGGTGATGATTTATGTGACCATACCTCTGTTTGACCATATGTTACAATTAAAACTTCACACTCTGACAAAGTTTTTCTAAAATGACTGTAATATTTTTTTTGTTTTTTAATTGCGTCTTCCACATTATTAGGTAATCTCAAAGGCCTTCCCGCTGATTCTTTAATGTAGGGGTCTCCCCAGTCACCATTAAAATCCCAAAAAGGTTCTGTAATATCTAACGTTTCAGGTTCAAATGCCATTTTAAGTATTTGTTTTATGTTTCTTGGACTATAAACTCTATCCCATTTACCGTCAACATAATTAAACTTTTCTTTAACTAACCACTCACTTAATCTTTGAGCAAAACATGAACCAATAGTTGTTATATTCGTACTTTTATTTACAATTTTAGGTGTATTATATTTTAATATAATATCATCATCTGTTATTTTATTTCTACTTTTTTGAGGAAATTTTTTTCCTGCGTATTTTTTTATAACGTATCTTGGTCTTGCTAATTTAAACATATGTTACTTTTATTTAAAAATTTTTATTTATATATTTCTATACCTTCTTTTATCGCTCCACTGTACTTTTTTACTTCTACCAAGCATAGCTAGTTTAGCGACTTTTTGATTGAAGGAGTTTCTAGTTTCATGGGTGTGTGGGTTACCATTGTTTTGTTGGTCAATATTACTCATTACTATTATTTTTTCTATTTTTATGTCTTTCTAAGACTGTTTTATGTAATTCCCCCATATTTTGTCGTGCAGATGTAGAGACTGAACCCTTACCTTCACTTTCATGGTGGAAATATATAAATAGTCCTTTGGGTATTCTCTTACCAATAAAACCTGCGTCCATCATTTGTACCCACAAATCGTAATCAACCCACCCTTTCATTTCCGTATTATATCCTTCTATTGAGTTATATGCCTCGCGAGAATACATAGAGCTATTAACTATAAATGGACCCTGTAAAAGTCTTTCTTTTGACCACTCAGGTCTTTTTTCTAATCCTTGCATTTCTCCAACATGAACAGTATCACAATAAACAGGACTTATTTTAGGGTTTTTCTTTATAATGTTAACACCCGTTTTAAGATAACCAGGATAAATCATATCGTCTGCGTCTAAAGGTAAAATATATTCACCTTTACCTTCTCTAACTGCCACGTTTCGAGTATCAGAAACTCCCGTATTCTCTTTATGAATTATTCGTATACCTTCCTGACCTTCTAATGAATCTAATTTCATTAAACAGTACTCATCATCTGAACCATCATTAACTAAAGTGATTTCAAAATTAGTGTAATCTTGGTTATAAACGGATTGTAAAGTAGGATTTAATCTTTTAGCGTAATTATAAATTGGCATCGCTAATGTGACTAAGGGTTCACCTTTCTTTATTGGTTTTTTATTAAATTTAGTAGGTAAAAGTATAGGTAATTTATCTTCGTACATACTTAAGAATTTTAATCTATTACTTTCCCATTCATTATTTGTCTGACCTATTGAAAGGTGGGTTATTCTAACATCATAAAATACCCCAATCTTAACTCCACTAATATGATTTTTAAAACTAAATCCTAAATCATAAAAATGGAACCCATTAAAAGATTCATCAAAAGTGTGTTTTATTTTAGTTTTATCTAAAGCGATAAAAAGACCATCAACAATGACAGTTTCATCTAATTTACTTCCTTTTGATTCACTATATTGATTAGTCCATTTTTTTTCACCTTGTTGGTGATTTACAATACCTAACATTTCTTCTTGAATTTCCCACCACCTCGCTGATTTAGGAAAAAATTTAGTACCTGCAACACCTAAAATACCATATTCAGGATTTCTTTTAAAGTGTTTAAGTACCTTATTCCCCCAATTCTTCTTTTCGAAGTAAAGGTCATCGTGACATAATACTACAATATCGTTACTGGCCTTTTCTAAAATTATATTATACGCCTCACTTAATGAATGGGTACCTGGATTTTCAAAAGGTATAACTTCCATTTTATGGACACCACAAGATTGTTCTATATATTCTTTAAACTTAGGGTCAATTTTTTTAGTACAATATCCAATTGTTATCATAAAATTTTATTTAATTTCCTGTTGAACCGAACCCATTTGAGTTACGGTCTTTTTCTTTAATTTCTTTAACTCTATTTAATTTAACATCTCGACCTTGAATTACGGGACATATTACCGCTTGTGCGATTTTATCACCAAACTCGATTACTTGAGTTTCACTACTAAGATTAATTAATATAACTTTTATTTCACCTGTATACCCTTCATCCACAGTACCTGGTGTGTTAAGGACAGTTAAACCTTTTTTAATTGCTAAACCACTTTTAGGTCTTACTTGCACCTCACTCCTTTGTGGTACATCAATATACAAACCTGTTGGAATTAAAGCTCTACCTAATGGTTCTAATGTTACTTTTTCATTGGCTCGTAAGTCAAACCCTGAATCACTACCATAGTGATATTTAGGTTCGGGATTAACAGATTTAAAAGTGTAGTCTATTTGTGTTGGTTCAAATCCTGTGTGAGTAAATGATTTTTCTAACTCATCATAATCAACACCGAAAGACTCTAACATAGCTTTAGGGTCGGACATGTCCACATCACTAAGTTGTTTTTGTATGTCCTTTAATTTAGACATATCATTTTTTAATTCATTAAATTTTTTAAACATATCTTATTTTAAATTGTAAATTTTTCTAATTAATTCTACAAGTACGTTTACGTCCTTTTCACAGTAATCTGCTATTGGTGATAACCCATTTGCATTCCAGTAAGTGTCGTGTACTAAATTACCACTCACTTCACCCGTTTTAGGACTTTCAATACCCATTGACACACACATTAAATCTAATGATGATATTCCAAAATTGTTACCAAACTGCCAAATATCTTTAGTATCTAACGCCTTTACCTCCCACGGTTTAGTTTCATATGAAGGTAATATTTTTGGTGGTAAAATATTATTAGTTAAAAATCTTTTACCCAAGGTTGGTATATCAAAAAATTTAATATTATGTCCACATAAGTGAAAATCTAATTTTTGAACTTTATTTAATAAGTCTCTAACCTTAAGTAATAATTCTTTTTCGTCATCTTCTGCAAATGTTTGAGTATGTACCTCATCACTTGGAGTTATAAAAGAAAAAGATGCTACTATAATTTTAGAGAACTCAGCCACTAATGCGGCCTTATTAATAAAAATTTCTTCAGGTGTTTTACCTTCTTGGTCAGGATATTTTCTAATGAACCAATCTAAGTAACTCTCAAATAATCTTGCTAATTCTGGTCTATTTTTCTTAAGTGTTGGTAAGTCTTTTTCAATACCTACAGTTTCTAAATCGAAAAATAAAAGTTTGTTTAATGGTAAATCTATCATTTTGTTATTGTTTTATATATTTCTGCTCTCGTTTTTGTTACTACATTTAAATCATATGTGTCTTTAACTGTTTCATATAACCTTTCACCTAAATCTTCAGCCCATGTCGGGTTATTAACCAATTTCTTAATATATTTCGCCCAATCTGAATGATTTCTACCTTCATTTACTAATAATGCGTTACCGTCAACAAATTCACCATATTTAAGTGCGTGTTTCAAATCAATCGTATACGGACCAATATTAGATGCGATTATAGCCTTTTTATAGAACCCAGCTTCAATTACTTTTAATTGAGATTTCATTCTGTTAAAAATATGATTTTTAATTGGTGCTAAAGATACATCAAATTTCGCATAGTTTTTAGCGTAAGAAGTCACAGGTTGTGTCCAAACTCTATGATAATATTTTTCATCGTTGTAAGGTTGTTGTTTATACGTTAAAAGGTATTTTTTATATTCCTCAGGTATATCTTGATAATTTTTTGTGAATATTTTTTCATACTCAGCCCACACCGTTTCCTCTGGTTTAATATCTCTTTGTTTTTGATTGCCCGTTTTTTGGTCAATTTCAGTTACTGAACCTCTTGTATCAAAACCACACAAATATAACTCATATTTTTCTTTTAAGTTACCTAATTTACTAAAACAATTATCTAATATTTTTAAATCATGTAAATGTGAGGAACCACCTAACCATCCAAATCTTAATTTATCCGATGGTTCTGTCTTATGTTTGAATTGAGGTTCGTTAGGATTAATCGCGTTTGGTAAAACAAAAACATTTTTATTAAACTTTTTTATTTCTTGAGCAAAAATCTCTGTAGTTGTCGTTACATATTGAGCAGCTTTTAAGTTTGCTCTAATTTTTAGATTCAACTTATTATTTTGAATCATAGCATGAGCAGGATGTTCTTTAGTGGGTAACCAATAATCATCAATATCGGCAACTGTTACAATACCCCATTTATGTAATTTATCTATTAAAGCGGGTGTGCTATCGTAATCTTTAGTGATTGTTCTGTGAAAATGAACCATATCATAACTTTTCCAAAAGTTATCATCATTAATTTTTGGGTCGTAATCTATATCTACATGAAAGTCATCAGGATTTTGATTTTGTAGAAAAATGTGAGGTTCAACTGAACGAAATTTACCAACACCTGTTCTATCGGATGGTAGGACTAATACTCTTATCTTTGACATATAATTTAATTTTAATCAAAATATAGTAAAAGATTTTTAATAAGAAAAGGTATTGTTATTGTTTTACCTTTTTTACTTTAAGTACTTTTCCTTCGAACACATGTTTACCTACTCTAAGAGATAATGTTTCATTAACTTTTTGGTTTCCTTCAGTAACAATTCCCGAACTTTTTAATTCTTCTCTAACAACATCTCTAACTGTGTCACGAACCACATCTCTAATCATTTGTTTTAAATCCCCGTTGTTTGGTATTGTTGAAGAATTAGTGATAGTAGTATTACCTTCGTTTTGTAAAGGACTTGTTTGAGGGGTCGTATTATTATTCATTAGTCGTGTTGCCCCTTGTATTAATTCGTCAGTTAACACCGGACCATTAGACTGTGGCTGAACTATAGGGTTTTCTAACATTAATTTTTTTATTTCATCCGGTAATTTAGAATTTTTAATTGCGTTTTCACTTACAGGTGTACCATTATTAATTGGTTGAGACTGTTGAGGTACTTGTTGTTGAGGTACTTGTTGTTGTAACATATCTTGAGATACATTATATGTTGCATTTACATTTTCAGACATAGGTAATGAAGCACCACCTTGATTTCTAGGTGTTCCATTGTGTTTATCCATTATTTTTTTAGAAACTGCTAATTTTTGCATTAAGTCACTCATATTATTTTATATTAAAATTTTGCGTTTAAAATTACACTAGACATACTGTTATCACCGTTAGGGTTGTAGTTAGGTCTAGGTTCATTAAAGGTATCATTAGTTAACTTATAAGTAAATATTTTATCAACTCTGAATAACCTCCATCCAGGTAATGGTTTTTCACCTATAGTTGCGGTATGTGACGCACCTTCAGTATCCCATGCCCTTAGTACCATATTATTACCACCTTTACTGTAACCCACACAAACAGGTTCAATTGTTCTATATCCCTTACCACCTGGTTCTTTACCGTCATAATTAATAGTTACGACTTTTCGTTCTCTTATTGACTTTTGAATGTCATCAAGAGACGCGATTTCATTTATAAGACCTTTAACTGTGGTAAGTAATTTCATTACAAGTCGAAGTTAGGGTAGGGTTTATTAGGACTATATTTATCAATTTTTGTGTTTTCAACTCTTGCCTGTATATCTGTTGAAGTACCGGCAGTTTCGTTGTAGACATCTAAAAATTTAGCAGTTCCTCTACCGATATTATCACCATCCGCCATTGCATCGGGATGTTGAGGTGAGTAAAGGTCACTTTTTGGTGAAAAATCATTCTTAGGGAATAACTTTGCTCTTTCCGCTTCAGCGTATTCAGATAATGAGTTAGCTGGTTGTGCGAAGTCTAATTTGTCATTTTGTGTTGCCATTATATTAATGTTTTCATTATATCGTTTATTTGTTTTATTTGTTCAGTCACAGATGTGTCAAATTTATTAATTCCTTTTTCATGTTTTTGACTAGGACTAACAACTATCCCATCTTTAGTATGATATTTTATATATTCATTTTCCATACCACCTTCTGATTTGGCTTTTTTACCGATATCTAATGTTTTTCTCCAATGGTCTAAAACGCTATCACACCATTTTTCCATTCTTTCACCACCATTTAAAATATATGGGGAATCTTCTTTATTACCTTCATATCCTTCAAACCAATTCTTAATTCGTTTAATTTGTTGGTAAGTAGCTATTCCACTTTTTCTTAAATCTTGGTTTCTATTAAACCCTTCGACATTACTATCGGCATCAACAGAATCAAAACACTGAGATAGGTGATTACAAAGTGACTCAGGTACTTTAACTTTCCTATTATATAATTCTTTATTCATTTTTTAAAATTTTAACTAATTCAGATGTTGATATACCATCTAATAATGCCAATTTTTTTAATGCCTTTACATTTCTAACTAATATTGGTGAAAGTTTACGGTCAATTTTTAAATCTTTATCTTCAGATTTACTAACTAACATATCGTCAGCCATCTTAATTAAATCTTCTTTACTTAAAACTTTTCCTTTTTCAGTTAATCGACCTTTCATAACAAAATTTTTCTTACCTTTAAATTCTGAACTATCATCTAATTTAGGGTCTTTACCCATTTCTTCCGACCTACCTTTAGCGTCGTCCTCATCAAAACCTAATTCATCCATAAAGAAATCTATAGTTTCATCGGCATCCATAAATTTGGTTTCGTCATAACCAAAGGCGTCTTCCATATCTTCTTCACTTACTTCTCGTTTTTCGATACTCTCACCATAATATGTTCTATAACCTCTTGTTAACGGGTCTTGTGTAATACGAGCCATTGCAACAGTCTTATCCATAGTTGTGTTACCATCCGCACTAACATTAGGGTCTAAAATTGGTATTTTAGAATTTAACATAGTACCGTCATAGTCAATTATCTCATCCATTTCCCCATCAGGTTTTGAGGTTTGAGTGGCGTCTAAAAACTCTTTATGTGTTTTACACGGCATAAATGTTTTTCTTTTATGTTTGTGAGAACCCTCACAACCCAATTCCTTTGAGGCTTTCTCAGCACCCTCCTTTGTTTTATAAAGATACGACTTCATAGATTCTTTTTTAATATAAATACTACGAACAAAGTATTTATCTATAAAAACCATTCATGGCAAGTCAGAATATTAATAATTATAATTTTAATCGATACGATATCCGTTTAGACGATAGTAGTTACTTTGACCTCACAATCGCTTCAGATGAAAGAGATTATGATGATGAAGTAGTATTTTCTAAAAAACTTATTGCGGAGGATGATGGAGATAGGTTACCTGTATACATTGATTTATCGTCAAATCAATCTAACCAAAAGATGAGGTTGTTATGGAATGTTAATTATAGTGGTAATACTTTAGTATCTGAAAATTATTATAATCCCAAAAATGTTGATTTATTTTGTGAATCCGCCACTACTTTGTGTGATATAGGTTTGGTGGGTACCGATAATGGATTATACGATAAAATGACAGGTGAAACTGTAACATTTACAATGGGTATTAATGATTTTGAAAAGTGGAACCCACATTACTACGACCGTAGAATGAAATTTCATCCAGTAACTTCATACGCTGATTGGCCAAACCATAGGTTTTCAGGTAATTCAAAAACCATATATAATATAGTGTCGAAAAACAATTTTGATTCTGTAGGTTATTACAATGAATTATATGGGGGATTTTATCAAGGATTTTATAAATTATTTGGTTACGACTATGAAGTTTTTCCTGAACGAGTTAATAAAGGGTGGACTATGGAGACCGTTATTAAACCAAGACAAAGAGAAGAATTTAATATACAACCCTCTGAAGTGTATTTAAATGATGTCTACCCCGAAAATGAGGGTACATTTTTCTATTTTGGCACTAGAGCTGAAAATAAATATTATCACCCCGCGTCTGGTGAGGTAAAATCTAAAATGGGTAACCAAGGTTCAGACGGTTTAGGTTGTTACAATTATAACTGTGGATTTAATATAGATACCTCAGGTAATAGTTCTACTCAATGGACATATAAAAGAGTGACTTCGGGTTTAGGTGACTGTATAAGAACATGTGCTTGTGCTGACACTGGTGTAACTAATTCAGATTGTTTTAAAGTTTTTCCAACTACAGGTACCACAGTTAAACATAATACGGGACCTTGCGGAGCGTATGATACTACAATAGTAAATCCACCTGTAGACCCAGGAGTCGACGCCCTTTCAAACGCTATGTCAATAAGATTGTCTGGTGACCCTAAAAATCCACATTTATGTGTAAAATATATAAAATTAACAGGAGATTGTATAACGACAGGTAGTTGCGAAACAACGGGTCTAACATATTCTTCAGGGTATTGTATTAATGAAATATGTTCAGTTAGAGGTATATATGATGACTGTGGATACGACTCATTAGTTTGTTTAACTGCCAATACTAAAGAAAGGTGGGTAATGTTTTCCGCAGTATTTGAAAGATACCAAACGATAGAAGATTGTGATTTAATAAATTGGGGAGGATTAGGTGATATAAGAGACGTAGTTTATCCATCTGCAATAAATGGTGCGGCATATAATTTAATAATGCCACCACAAACACATATTGGTGGTAAAAAAGAGAAAAAAGAAAGTTTAATTGAATTAAATAGGAAATGGTTAAGAAATAAAGACCGAAGATTGGGTCTCCTAAAACTGTACGTTAATGGTTATTTATTTATGGTCATTGAGGATTTTGAAGAAATCATACCTCGTGAATTAAATACTCAAAAAGAAAAACAACTTGGAGTACCGTTTAACATAAGTTGGGGTGGTGGTACTCAAGGACTTAGAGAGAGTTTAATGTTTAGTGCATGTACCTCCACAAAAGGAAAATACATACAGGACCCCGAATCGATGCCGAACCAAACTTTATCGGGTACTTCATTATCTGGATTAACCACCGATATTTTACTTGAACCTAATTTTGGAGGAACTTTTATGGGTGGATTGTCTCAGTTTAGAATGTATACTGAACCATTGTCAACTCCGCAAGTTCAACATAATTATAGAAAACTAAAAGGTAGATATAATTTATATGACTTTTGGTGTAGTAACTGTTTCCCTTGTTTATTAGGTTGTTATTTTGACTTTGATGCGGATGAAGCGGTATGTGATTTTGATTTTGTAACCGATGAAATAACTTGTGATTTTGGTTTTAACATATCCGAAACGGAATGTGACCCAAATTTTGACATCATAAAACCAACACCAGGTTCAATAACTCCAACACCTACGCCAACAAATTTAACACCAACACCCACTCCAACAGTAAGCCCAACAAGTGTAACTCCAACACCCACTCCGACAGTAAGCCCAACAAGTGTAACTCCAACACCCACTCCGACAGTAAGCCCAACAAGTGTAACTCCAACACCTACCCCATCAATAACACCATCCCCTAACTATTCATTAAGTTGTAATTTAAATTGTGTGTCTTCCGATTTTAATAATGACCCTATTGGATTATTTACATTTGATTCTGTGGGTGAAAACTTATCAGAGTTTAGTTATAATTCTGCGACTCTGAAAAGTATCTATGATAATAATTATGACTCTTTTGAGATGGCAATCCCTAGTTGGAATGGTACTATGGAGATAATGACCTTAGAAAAGACGGAGTATTCTAATTCTGAAATAACCTTATCAAGTCAAAATGAAGTAACTGTTGAAGACATACTTGATGGTGTGTATGGTACTATAAAAAATGTAAAACCATTACTTAGAACTTATAGAATTAAAGACGGTGATAAGAGTATAGGTAGTTTAGGTATTAGTGAAACTACGGTTTATTGTTTATATGAAAAGAACGATACAACCGTATTACTAACTGAAAGTTCAGATAGACTGTACACTGCGTTTAAATCTTTCATCGATGGACCTGATTTCAATTGTGGTAATACCGTAAACCCTAAAGAAAGAGAAATTAATCAATTCAGAGAGTCGGCAATGTTACAGTCCTTAAGTGGGTCACAATATTATTGTGTCGATATGATATATGATTTACCGTTTAATTCATATAATAGAATACAACAAAATGGTGGCAATTCACAGCTTTATATTGAATCGATGAATTTATTCCTTAATGCCTTTTATGAACCAAGTTTTAATGGTGATTTCACTTTTAAAGTTAAAGGTATCGTAGAGTGGACTAATCCGGCGACTGAACCGTGGAATATTGCAGGAAATCCTGGATATACTCAATACCGAGATACCATTGGTACGTACTATAAAAATAATCATAATCTTATATTACCAAATGTTGACTATAACTTTGTTTATCAAATAAACCGAAGAAGTTTTAATAACACAGGACTACAGGGGATATCTAATTTCTTAGGAATTTATTATCCTGATATTGACAACACGATTAATAATGTTGGGGTCGCTTATAATGTTAACGTAGACTTACCTTATGTTATATCAGGAGTTACAGGTAATTTATTTGATAATTTCTTACATGCTCATGAAATAGGTCATGCGGTTCTTGGATTACATACGTGGAATTTTGGTAATTTTACCACATATCCGATTGGTCCTTTCTCAGGCACATATATCCCCGATTGTTCAAATGGTGGTCCAGCTCCAGGAAGTGGTCCACAATGTCAAATATCGGACTCTGGTTGTCATACCATTATGTCATATTGTGCCAATAACGGAACTTCTTTTATTAATTTAGCGTTTAGACCAGAAAGAATAACTGACGGATACACCTTTGGCTCAACATACGGCCAACATATGGTATGTGAAGATGAAGAACCTTATTGTGAATTATCTATTGTCACTAATATGACATCTCCTTTATTTACGTTTACCGTATTGTTTAGAGATTGTGTGGGTGGCCCATGGGAAACGTATGGTACTAATTTTACATATAGTGATTTCCCATTACAAATCTTAGTTAGCGATTTACCTGCCGGTAGTCCAGGGTGTTACGAGTATAAAGTAATATCTAATGATGTTAGTATTGAATGTTTCGGGTCTGACACTCCGGTAACTCCGACTCCAACTCCGACAAACACCCCTACACCAACCCCAACTCAACAACCCGTTAGTTTATGTTTTGATAAAACTCAGCCAGAAGGGTTTCCTAATGCCCAAACAGGGAATGGAACAAAAACATTATCCAACGGTATTGTAATGACTACAACATACCAAGGTTTTGCCCCAACATATGTTCCACAAACCCCACGGGTAGATGAAGGTTGTGGCGGGTTTTATCACAATAATAATAATAGTTCATCATCATCACAGCAATCTATTGAATCACCTAATGGTGTAATGACAATGGAGTTTGATTCACCTATATCTTCCATAGGGTTTTATTCACTTGGTTGGGGTGCCGGTACCAAACCGGGGATTTATGAAGTCGTAGGGGTGACCGCTACAGACGACTTACAAAATGATGTACCAATTGTAGGTGAGACACTGGCAAGGTGTTCATCGATTAGTGGATATGAGACTTATGAGACAGTACAAGTAAGTCAATATCAAATTAATCTGAAAGCGGTACAGGTGGTAAATGAATTGGGAACTTTAGTGCAAGAAGGGGTATCAATTATTAGTTCAGCGAATGGTGAAGGTATAACTAAAATTACTCTCACAAGTCTCGATACTGTAGGTTTAGCGGGTACAGCTTGGGACTTTTATGTGTGTGCCGCAAGTCCGACTCCAACACCTACATCAACTCCGACTGTCACCCCAACTAACACACCTACAATAACTCCTACTAACACCCCAACACCTACAATAACTCCTACCAACACCCCAACACCTACGAATACTGTAACTATAACCCCCACAAATACTCCAACACCTACTCAAACACCTACCCCTACAAACAATCCGACATCAACCCCTAACGTCAGTCCTACACTAACACCTACGAATACCCCTACACTAACACCTACGAATACCCCTACACTAACACCTACGAATACCCCTACACTAACACCTACACTAACACCTACATCAACACCTACATCAACACCTACACTAACACCTACACTAACACCTACATCAACACCTACGCCGACACCAACGACTCCATGTTGTGATACGTGGGACTTATATGGAGGTATGAATTGTAATACCGGTACAACATTTACGGTATTATTATGTGGGGATAAAGACCCTACACTGGTCACAGTCGACCAATACGATTCAAGAATAGTTTGTGCTCTGAGTGTAATAAACAATAGTCCATCATGTGGTGGGTCAGCAAATACAAATGGAAATTGTATATGTAATATAACACCAACTCCGACTCCAACTCCGACATCTACACCATTACCTCCAAACTTTAATTGTGAGGATAACCCTACAATTCCAAATGGTTCAGAGGGGAAATATTTATCAAATTTCAACGTAGGTAATGACCCCGATGGGTTAGGTGCCGTAATAATATACTTTGACCCTAAAGGTGCCCCTGATGGTATTAGAGTTCAACATAATGGTAACTACTATAATAGATTATTTACACCAAGAACCTCTATTTTCATCCCATTAGAATCAATAAATGGAGCTTCATCATACACTACTCTTGGTGGAAGCTCCCCACCACCATCAGTTGTAGGTGTCCCATTAAATTACGATAGTTTTATTTTAGGTGTTAACGCTTTAGGTGATGTGGATTGGATACCCGATGGAAATGAGACTGTGACCTTTAACAACGGTGATTTTCAATCAGGAGGTCAGTCAATATATAACCTTATGGTAATACCAAAAACAAACCCCCAAGCAAGTATAGTAACGGTTGAGAATATGGGTTGGTCAGGCGCAGGTTCTACAGTTTTCGAATTAATTTTAAATTGTCCTATCAAACTACCTTCATTTGTAGGTACGTCTGATTCAACATCGTGTATTGCAGTTCATGATGAAACATTTTATTTTGCACGTTTTAATGGTCAGAATAATACGTACCCTGAAAGAAATAATCCAATTTTCTCTGACCCTAATGGTGAAAATCCGGTAAATAACACAAACATCGCACTTAACATTTCTATGAATAACGGAGATGTGATACAAGTTAAAAAAGGTATGGTAATAGGTGTGAGTAGTTGTACACCTTAACCTAATAAAGTAATATTTATTTAATATGGAATTTTTTATAAGAAAAAATAGTACCTTACCAATTATAAAGGTACAAATCGTAAAAGATGGTAGAGTAGACTTTAGAGAGTTTGATAACTTAACTAAAGACTCAACTATTACTTTTAGTATGTGGGATGAAAAAACTAATGTTTATTACATTATGAATAAGCCGGCCTCAGTTATGGTTAAACCATCAACGATAGATTCTGAAGAAGTGGAATATTATGTTTATTACCAATTAACTTCTCATGAGACAAGACACATTGGTGGTTACATTGGGGAATTTAAAATAAAAAACAACCAAGGAGAAATAATACTACCAAGAAGAAAAAAGTTATTCATTAATATAACTGAATCTTTTAGTCGTGTTAATTTATGTTGTAAACCATAAATTTAAACAATTAAAAATGATATTTATTTAATATGGAATTTTTTATAAGACATAAAAGTGAGTTACCAATCCTTAAAATGCAAGTGGTTAGAGATGGTCGTACAGACGCCCATAAGATATTCGATGCCGATTTAGATACCGCAACCATAAGGTTTTCAATGAAAAATGAGGTAAATGGTATAGAAAAAATACTAATGAATAACGCATACATCACTGAAAAAATACAGGTTAACCCTGATGCTCCTTATGAATACTATATTTATTATAAATGGAGTAAAAGAGATACTAATATTAAAGGTAGATTTATTGGTGAATTCCATATACATAATTCAATGGGTAAATTAATTGCCCCAATAAGAGAAAATTTATATATTAACATAATTTAAGATATGAGCAATAACGTAAGAAGAAAAAAAAATTTAGTAATCGAAAGATTAAATCGTAGATTATTAGGTGAATCAGAAATGGACTGTCCAAAAGCCACTCAAGATTTAGAATTAAATACTAAAAATAGAGATTCATCTATAAAGTCAGAACATATAAAATACGGGCCATTAAATGTAGATGAACCTGGTGATTATTGGCAAAACTTATCGAAACATTGGGATACTACTGAAGAGGCGGCTAAAAAATCTTTGTGCGGTAACTGTGTTGCATTTGATATATCAAAACGAATGGATGAATGTATGCCTGGAGTTACATCAGATGATGATGGTCGTTTAGGTTACTGTTGGATGCACAACTTCAAATGTCACTCAGCTAGAACTTGTTATACTTGGGCTAAAGGTGGTCCTATAGATGAAGATTCGGTATCTTACGAATGGCAAGAAAGAAATACAAAATAGTTTGACAATTCTATAATCATTACCTATAATTTGTTTAAGTGTTAAAGAGTAATCACATCAATACGATGTGAGTAAAATGTCTCAAACGAAAAAACAAATAATATGGTATCACAAGAACAAATTGAAACGTTCCTCAACGGAGAGGACCCTGAAAAATATATTGTAGCGTTAGAATATGATTACGCATCAGGAAAAATATTCAAAGTAATTCAAGACCCAATACAGGGTAAATCAATAAAATCAGACACATTTATTCCATTTGCGTGGGTAGGTAACCTACAAGGACTCAACTTTTATGGTGGTTCTAAGGCGGCTCAAAAACAAGCTATGTCCACACACGGAATCATTATTGAGACATTAGATACTCATAATGATACCCGAATGGAACAGGGTTTAAAGTATTTAGTTAAAACAACTAAGTCATATAGTAATTTAGTAAACTTTTTTAAAGGTGGTGGATTAGACCCGTGGGGTCGTGGCAATTCAGACTACATAATGATTCTAGCACCTGCCGAACAATATCTAATACAAAAAAATAAAAGACTTTTTAAAGGTTTCGATGAATACGATGAGGTACATCGTTTCGTATTTGATATTGAGACTACAGGGTTATCTCCTGAGGATAGTAAAATATTCCTTATAGGAATGAAAGATAATAAAGGTTTCGAAAAGGTTATTGCCTGTGAAAATGATGAAGAGGAACGTAAAGTTATAATAGAATTTTTTGATACAATCGCAAGTATAAAACCAACCTTGATTGGTGGTTATAACTCAGCCTTTTTCGATTTTCCTTTTATTCTTCGTAGAGCGGAAATATTAGGGTTAGATGTTAAAAAAATATCTAAGACATTAAACCCTAAACAAAAGTTAAGACAAAAGGAGGGTATGTTGAAATTGGCTAATGAAATGGAACCATACACTCAAACAATGATGTGGGGTTACAACATCATCGATATCGCTCATGCGGTTAGAAGAACTCAAGCTATTAACTCAGACATTAAAAGTTGGGGACTTAAATACATCACTCAATTCATTGGGGCGGAAAAAGAAAATCGTGTTTATGTTGAGGGGGATAAAATTGGTAAAATTTATTTCGACAATAAAGACTATTATTTCAATCCAAAGACAGGTGGTTATAAAGAAGTTGGTTCAACAGGTACTGAAAACCTAATGGAAAGATTTCCAGGACACTATGAAAAGGTAAATGGGAACTACATTATTGAAAGGTATCTTTATGATGATATTTGGGAGACTATGGTTGTTGACGAGGAGTTTAATCAAGCAAACTTCCTTCTTTCTAAATTAGTACCCACCACATATGAGAGATTATCAACAATGGGTACCGCAACATTATGGAAAATGATTATGGCGGCTTGGTCATATAAACATAACTTATCAATTCCTAAGAAAGGTGAAAAACGACCATTTACAGGTGGATTGTCAAGATTGATGGCAGTGGGGTACTCTACAGACGTTTTAAAACTCGATTACTCTTCACTGTACCCATCAATACAGTTAGTCCATGATATCTTCCCTAAATGTGATGTAACGGGGGCCATGAAGAGTATGTTAAAGTATTTTAGAGATACTCGTATCACTTATAAAAAATTAGCTTCAGATTTATACGTTTCCGACCCTGAGCAATCTAAAAAGTATAATCGTAAACAATTACCAATTAAGATATTCATTAACGCATTTTTCGGGTCATTATCAGCACCACACGTATTTCCGTGGGGTGATATGGATATGGGGGAACAAATTACCTGTACGGGTAGACAATATCTTAGACAAATGATAATGTGGTTTATGAAGAGAGGTTACAAACCATTGGTGATGGATACGGATGGTGTAAACTTTTCATCTCCACCTGAACGTGAAAAACACACATATATCGGTAAAGGATTAAACGGGTTGGTTGAAGAAGGTAAAGAGTATATTGGTACTGAGGCGGATGTTGCTGAGTATAACGATATTTTTATGAGGGGTGAAATGGGGTTAGATACTGATGGTGTATGGCCATCTACCATAAATGTGGCACGTAAAAATTATGCTCTACTTACCGATACGGGTAAGGTTAAATTAACAGGTAATAGTATTAAATCTAAAAAACTTCAAACGTATGTTGCTGAGTTTTTGGACCAAGGGTTACGTCTATTATTAGACGGTAAGGGTCATGAGTTTTTAGACTTTTATTATGAGTATGTAAATAAAATTTATAACTTGGAGATACCGATTTCTAAAATTGCTAATAAATCTCGTGTCAAACAAAGTATAAGTGATTATAAATTACACGTAAAAAAACGAACTAAATCGGGGTCTTTAATGTCTCGACAGGCACATATGGAGTTAGCTATAAAACATAACTTAAATGTGGGATTGGGCGATACCATTTATTATGTTAATAATGGTGAACGAAAATCTCACGGTGACGTTCAAAAAAAGAATAAGTGGAATGCCACTGCGGCAGAAAAGAGAGAATATGCAATAAATAACGGTAAACCGATGCCTCCTGATTCTACAGAAATTGTATTGAATTGTTATTTAATTGATGATAAATATATTAGTGAAACACCTGACAAATTAGGTGAATACAATATTCCTCGTTATATGGCAGCATTTAATAAACGTATTGAACCTTTGTTGGTAGTATTTTCTCCTGAAATTCGTAGTGAAATATTAGTGGATAATCCAGATGAAAGACCGTTTTTTACTAAATCACAAACTAAGTTGGTTAGAGGGTTCCCTATGAAAGAAGGTAGTCAGGATAATTTAGATGAAGTATTAACATTATCTGACCCTGAAATTAGGTTTTGGGATGACGTTAACATAAATCCATATTATATGTACCTTGAGAATACAACTAAATTAGTGGATATGGAATACGTTAATAAGAATATGAATATTATGAATTCTTTAGACCATCAGAAGACATAACGTACCAGTAGTTATTTATATATCTTAGTTCAACAGAGGCAAACTTTTCGAGTCTAATTTCTTCATATTGTTCATCGATTAGTTTGTCTGTTTTTACTATAGAGTCTGACATAGACTTTACGGTAATGTGTTCTGTAGTGGTTTCATCTAATAAAATGACACATTCTGAATTACTATTTTTAACCACAATAGCACTCTCACCATTAGTTTTATAAAAGGGTAGGTTAATGACCATGATGGTTTCGGAAAAAATAAATTCTTTACCGTTAATAATTTTTTTAATTGGTTTTGTCTTTATAATCCCCATAATTAGATTACATACATTTGTCTTGGTAATGCTCTGTATTGTAATGATTTATTTAAATTTTCAGCTAAATTGGCCTCTCTTTCCATCATTTTATCAGGTCTTAACCTTTCCAATCGAGCCATTAATTCTTCCATTAATTTACTCTTTTCATCTTTAGCCTCAGTAAGTAAAGAATCGTAATCCATTGTTACTTCAGAATCCGGTGTTTTTAAATTACCACTAAATTTACCTCTTACACGTCCTAAAGTTTCTTTGACATAAGCAACAAACCACTTTCTAACCCAAGCTTGCGCTGGATTATTTAGTTCCGCCCATAACATTTCATCGATTGGAATATCAGAAGGTAGTCTTACTACATCAGGATTTTTAGCTAAACAATCTTCCCTATCATTAGTTTCGTAATACCAATACCATACTCTATATTCGTTATTTTCTATAGTACCAAAATCAAATTTACCTCCAGGTACATTATAAAGATGTATGGCTTTCTTTCCTTCAGGTAGTGCAGTTACTCTATATGTTAATTCACCACCAATAAGTCTTCGTTTTAAATTTATGTCTTGCATTCTAAGTAAAATGTCAAAAGCTGGTGTTATCATGTAGTTACCCGTTTGTCCCATTTGTGAAAAACCAGCACCACCACCTAAACCTACACCACCCATACCACCAAATCCGCCCATAAATGGGTCGAAAAAGGCTGCGTCTAGTTCTGCTCGTGAAAACCATAATAGTTCATTTAATTCTCTACCTGCAGGTACTTCATAAATTTGTTGATTTGTTTTTAAGTCAATATAGTCTTTTTTAAGTACTGAGTCCCCACCGGCTTGAAGTCCGACTATTTTGGAATAAGAATACGTGTATTGAGTTTCCCAATCTAATGAGCGAGTAGTGAATGCTCTAGTAACTGATTGTTCGTCTAAGTTCATACCGTAAAGTGATGTCCATTGTGACTCTATTAACCAATCGTTTACATACTGAGCGTAATCCTGAATAGATAACTCTAATAAAGAGTCCATCATTTCATCTTCTATTTCAATACTACGTATTGGTGCACCTAATAGGTGTTTTACACGGGTATAAAGTTTTGTTCTTTGTGGTTCAACTATTACTGACATATGTATGTTTTCTTAATAAATATTCAGAAAACTACATTTCTTTAATTAATATATTGTGATGACTCGTTAAAAACGTATCTTCCGTTAACTATTTTAGTGTTTTTATTCTCAAAAACTTCAGTACCTAACTTATCACTATGAAAAACTAAATAATCCGTTTTATAGGGTTTAACGTTTCCTGTACCGTAAACAATAACTTTACCATCTTTTTTGTTAATACGATTAAATGGTTTAATTTGTATTGTTTTAGTACCTTCAGGTAATGTAACAACAGCGTCTATACCTTTAATCATATCATCTACGTCACCTAGTTCCCCGACTTTTTTGACATCAGAAGTGTTAAATATTTTTTTTAAACTTACAACCGCATCAACTTCTCTTTTATCTCCAAACTTATTTGTTTTATCTAAACCGGACATTAGAGTTTTAAATGTTGGTGATTCTGCGTTAAAAATAGAATACCTTAGTTCTATTAAATATTTGTTAAGTCTATCAACTTCTATTAATTGTTGTTTGTTATTTTTATCATTAAAATTAATTGCGTCAATACCATATTTTCTTAAGTATTTATTAGTGTCCGACACTAAAGTACAGAACGCAGTATAGTTAGTATTTAATTTATTAATTACTGAACGACCTTTTTGTTCGTAATCATAAATTCCTGACATTTGACCTTTAGAGTATTTGTTTTTTTCGTACCAATATTCTGAAAACACTTCTTTTAATATATCCATTATTGTATACATAAAACGTTTTTTTATCTCAGGATTAGTATTAAATAATCTTCGGTATGTCTGTACTTGATTTCTATTACAACCCGCACTTGACCCTTCTGAAATTATATTTTTAACTAACTTAGTTTCGGTTAATTTTTTTGATGTTTGATTTAAGTATAATTCATTAACATAATCCCAATTAATTATTGTCCAAAAATTTCTAACATACTCATCTCTCTTATTACGGTATTTCAAGTAATATGCATGTTCCCATGTATCTAAACACAATAATGGGTATCCACCATTTTTAACCACATTCATTAATGGATTGTCTTGATTTGGGGTGGACATAATTTTTAATTTACCACTTTTAGTTAAGACTAACCAAGTCCATCCTGAACCAAAGTTTTTTATTGCCTCATTACTGAATATTTTTTTAAATTTAGGAAAATTGCCAAAATCTTTTATTATTTTATCGTATATTTCTCCTTGAGCCCTTTGTTTTTTTGGGGACATAATTTTCCAAAATAACGCGTGGTTAAACGCACCGCCAGCATTGTCTCTAATTGTTTTATTGTATCGTGAGATACCTCTTATTAATTGTTCTAATTCAATGTTACCGTCAACTCTACTCGACAATGCATTATTTAATTTCTTAACGTATCCTTTATAATGTTTGTTATAGTGAGTGTCCATAGTTTCTGAATCTATAAATCTCTCTAAGGCAGAATAAGAGTACGGTAATGTTTCTATACCAATTTTTTTCATTTCTGTTAAAATTTGTTTGGGAGTGTGCGAGATATTAACGTTAACTTCTGTTAACTTTTCTCGGCTTTTAATTTTATGTTCAATCGTTGAGATTTTATTTATTAATCTTTTGAACTTCATTTATTTTTTTATTATAAATAATGGTTAATTATAATTTTTTATCTTCTAACTGATATTTCATTAATAATTTGTTCCATTATGTCCCCTCTCTCCTCGTTATCACCCATAACCGTTTCAAAAATATTTTTCTTATTAGATAAAATATCATATATGATACCTTCTATTGAGTTTTCAAAAATTGGGTAGAATACGGAAACATTAGATTTTTGTCCGTACCTATACGCTCTATCTTCGGCTTGTGAATGGTCAGAAGGAACGAATGATAAATCATTCATAACTACAGCCTCTGCTGCGGTAAGAGTTATACCAACACCCGCAGCTTTTAAGTTACCAACAAAAACTTTTATTTTATCATTTTCTTGAAATTGGTCTACAGAGTTTTGACGAGCAACTTTACTCATCTTACCGTCTAATTTAACCGCTTTTTTACCAAAGTGGTCCGAAATTCTATTTAGTGTGTCAGTAAAGTTGGTAAAGACAATTAATTT
>Ga0208791_1000226_pt1 | contig 28958 bp, 31 predicted proteins | sample 11_taG_FD_184084 | JGI IMG/M metagenome (GOLD analysis project Ga0208791, IMG submission 184084) | Marine viral communities from the Subarctic Pacific Ocean - 11_ETSP_OMZ_AT15265 metaG (SPAdes) (version 2) | ecosystem: Environmental > Aquatic > Marine > Oceanic | place: Pacific Ocean | collected...
AGTTCCCTTTGAGCTCTATGATTTCCAAGAAGATATTGTAAACACAATACACAACGACAGGTTCACTATCTGTAAGTTGCCTCGACAGTCTGGTAAGTCTACCACACTTGTATCATATGTGTTACATTATATCCTATTCAATCCAAACATGAATGTTGCAATCCTTGCCAACAAAGCTGCGACTGCACGAGATATTCTTGGACGTTTGCAACTTGCATATGAGAACCTACCTAAGTGGTTACAACAAGGAGTTGTATCTTGGAATAAAGGTTCAGTGGACTTGGAGAACGGTTCTCGTGTTGTAGCATCATCTACATCATCATCTGCTGTTCGTGGTGGTTCTTACAATATGCTGTTCCTAGACGAATTTGCATTCGTACCACAGAATGTCGCAGAGGACTTCTTTAGTTCGGTGTATCCTACAATATCATCTGGTAAGTCTACTAAGGTTGTTATCGTATCAACTCCAAATGGTATGAACATGTTCTACAAGTTGTGGACAGATGCAGAGAACAAACGTAACTCATATAATATCGTAGATGTTCACTGGAGTCAAGTGCCTGGCAGAGATGCAAAATGGCGTGAAGAGACTATTGCGAACACATCCTTAGAACAGTTTCAAAGAGAGTTTGAGTGCGAATTCCTTGGTTCTGCAAACACACTAATACATCCATCTAAGATTAAAACGATGGCATTTCATAATCCAATCACATCTAATGCTGGGTTGGATATGCATGAACGTCCAGAACCAAACAATACATATGTTATTGTTGCAGACGTTGCTAGAGGAACAAGTAATGATTACTCTGCATTTATTGTATTTGACGTAACAACAGTACCCTATAAGATTGTTGCAAAGTATCGTAATAACGAGATTAAACCACTACTATATCCAAACATCATATACGATGTTGCTAACGCTTATAACCAAGCTTACGTCTTAGTTGAGGTAAATGATATTGGTGAACAGGTTGCGACTGCTCTACAGTTTGACTTGGAGTATGAGAACCTTATTATGGCAAGTATGCGAGGTCGAGCGGGGCAAGTCGTTGGGGGTGGCTTCAGTGGTGGTAAAGCGCAGTTGGGGGTAAGAACAACTAAAGCAGTAAAGAAGATGGGTTGTTCTAACATCAAACAAATTATTGAAACAGATAAACTTGTAGTCAATGATTATGAACTAATTAACGAATGGTCTACCTTTATATTGAAAGGACAGTCCTACGAAGCAGAAGACGGACACTCAGATGACTTGGCGATGTGCTGTGTTATATTTGGATGGTTGGTACAACAAACATATTTCAAAGAGTTGACAGACGATGATATTCGTGCTAGAATGTACTCAGAACAACAGAATCAACTAGAACAAGACATGGCTCCATTTGGATTCATGGACGATGGGTTACAATCTCCATATGGAGAAACTATTATAGATGAATATGGTACACGCTGGAGTCCAGTAGTACGACAGTATGATTCTGATTGGTAGAGATATCAAAAACCCTACATAATATCAATAATATCGTTTTCTAGTTTAAGGAAACAGTTTGCACAGACTACCTTGGACATGTTGATTAGAATTCTAACCTCAGTCCTAGACTCTTCGTTCAGACCTTTTCTTTTAGTTAGTCTACGAATATCCTTCTCGTGAGGATAAAACTGGAGACAGGCGGTTTCAGATTCACCACAGTAATGACAGGACTTTTCCCCAAGATATTCGTTAACCCATATCTTGCGAGCCCTATAATTGCGCTGTGATACTCTTTTAATGGTATCTTTGTATTTCTGATAGTGTTCCGACATAGTATTATTTATGTGCCGCAGAACCTATAAAAGACAAAAGTGTAAACTTAGTTTTTTATAAATATAATTGTAAGTTTGAAAATAACTAAATTATTGAATAATCCACAAAGGAGAAAAAAGAGATGGCATTTCAAGTATCACCTGGCGTTCTCGTAAAAGAGGTTGATCTGACTAATGTTGTTCCAGCTCTCGCAACTTCAATTGGTGGGGTTTGTATCGTAGCCGAAAAAGGCCCGATGGATCAAATCATCCCAGTTGGAAGTGAGAAGGAACTCGTTCAGTTCTTCGGTAAACCAAATTCAAGTAACTTTGAAACATGGTTCACTGCCGCTAACTTTCTAGACTATGGTAATGCGCTTCGTGTTATTCGTGTGAATAACGGAGCACGTAACGCTGTAGCAAACGGTGGTGCAACAATCGGAACTTTCAATGGAGATGGATCAGCTGTAACATTCACAATGTCGAATGCGGTATCTGATGCAGACCTATTAGAAGTAACAATTGCAGGCACTAAAACAACTAACTTTACAGTCGATGGTTCGACTACAATCACATTTGGTTCAGCACCCGCTGTTGGTTCAAATAACGTAGTAGTTAAACTAGGACTTAAAATAACAAACGATCAATTCTATGACGATAACTACGCAGATGGTTCTGGTTCAGTAGGTTCTTGGGCTTCTAAGTATCCTGGCGCATGGGGTAACGCACTTGGTGTATCTGTTTGTGCTTCTGCTGAAGCATACGAAGAAGTACTAGGTTCTGGAAACCAAGTTGATGGTGCATTAGCAGTCGGTGACACAACTGTTACTGTGGATGACGGTACTGCCTTTTCTGTAGGAGATATTATCTTCTTGCAAGAAGAATCTGGACAACAGTATGAAGTTACTGGAATTGCAACTAATGACCTTACTGTTCGTCAATTAGACAATCCAAATGGTGGTGGTATTGCTTCTGTAATCGCAGACGACACAACTATCCGTAGACGTTGGAAGTTCTATGACTTGTTTGATTCTGCTCCAGGCACATCAAACTGGGCTGTATCACAAGGACTATCTACTGCTGAAGACGAACTTCACGTTGTAGTATACGACACAACTGGTGAAATCACTGGTTACGACATTGATGTTGCTGGAAACAGAGGTAACGCTGTTATCGAAACACACGCATTCTTGTCAAAGCACCCAAATGCAAAAACACCACAAGGTGGAACTGCATTCTACCCAACAGTAGTTAATCGTGCTTCTACTCACATTTGGTGGATGGATCACCCTGCTACTGGTGCAACAGATTGGGGTACTAACCTTACATCTGCTGGTACTGACACTGTATTTGATGCACAACATCTTCCACACGTTGACACTTTGTCAATCGGACAAGATGACTTTGCTGCATCTGTAGGTGAATTGACACTTGCTTATGACCAGTTCTCTGATACTGAAACAGTTGACGTTAACCTAATCATGGCTGGTACATCACCCGCTGGTACAGACGGAACTGCACACGCTGCTGCTATTATCGACCTTGCAGAGTCAAGAAAAGATATGGTTGCATTCATCTCCCCTCGTAGGGCAGATGTTGTTGGTGTAACTTCTGGTGCTACTCAAACTACAAACGTCAAAGGTTTCTTTGATGGACTTGCTAGTTCTTCATATGCAGTATTCGATTCTGGATACAAGTATATGTACGACAAGTACTCAGACGTATATCGCTTCGTTCCTTTGAATGGTGATATGGCTGGTTTGTGTGCTAACGCTGACAATGTTGCTGATCCTTGGTTCTCGCCAGGCGGTTACAACAGAGGACAGATTCGTGGCGCAGTTAAACTTGCTTATAACCCAACCAAACCACAAAGAGATATCCTATATCCTGCTCGTATCAACCCTGTTGTTACATTCCCAGGCCAAGGTACAGTTCTCTTCGGTGACAAAACTGCTCTATCACGCCCAAGTGCATTCGACAGGATTAACGTCCGTAGATTGTTCCTTGTTCTTGAAAAAGCAATTGCTACTGCTGCAAAATACCAGTTGTTTGAATTTAACGATGCATTCACACAGGCGCAGTTTAGAAGTATGGTTGAACCATTTTTGAGAGATGTGCAAGGTCGTAGAGGTATCACAGACTTCTCAGTCGTATGTGATGAACGAAATAACACAGGTGAAGTAATTGATAGAAATGAGTTTGTTGCAGATATCTACATCAAACCTGCTCGCTCAATTAACTTTATCACACTAAGTTTTATCGCCGTAAGAACTGGCGTGTCATTTAGTGAGGTAGGAGGCTAAAAATGAGTACAGCAAACATTAATGATTTTAAAGCGAACATCGCCGGTGGTGGTGCTCGTGCTAATCAATTCCAAGTAACATTAACTAATCCTTTAGGTGTCGGTCTAGACGCCTCTAGGGCTAGTTTCCTAATCAAAGCAGCAAGTTTGCCAGGACAAACCATTACTGAAGTTCCAGTTCCGTTTAGAGGTAGAACTCTTTACCTTGCTGGAGACAGAGAGTTTGAAACATGGACTACTACGGTAATCAATGAAACAGACTTTGGTCTTCGTAACGGTTTTGAACAGTGGTTGTCAGGCATCAATGACTTGGAAACAAGTCAAGGTGTAAATGATGTTAGTGCTTATAGTACTGATATTCTTGTCACTCAACTTGATAGAGATAATAACGCTCTGAAGACGTATACCTTTATCAACTGTTGGCCAACAGCTGTTGCAGCGATTGACTTGTCTTTTGACACCGTAAGTGAAGTCGAACAGTTTGATGTAACGTGGAGATACACACACTTCTCTGCATCATCAGTATAATCCTTCTTTTTAAACCTACTAAATAGTTAGGTAAAATTAGGAGAATTATAGTATGGCGGAACTCTTTGGTTTCAAAATTACAAGAGCTAATCAGGGTGGAGGCAGTGATGGATTCACTGCCCCTACTTCTGATGATGGCACACTTGATGTAGTTTCAGGCGGTGGACACTATGCGTCTGTCCTAGATTTGGATGGTCGTGATAAAAGCGAACTGGAATTAATTAAAAGATATCGTGATATTGCACAACAACCAGAGTGTGATAGTGCGATTGAAGATATTACAAACGAAGCAATCGTTTCAGATGAGAGGGATCAATCTGTATCCATCTCTCTTGATCGTCTAAAAGTCTCCCCTAAAATTAAAACAAAAGTTCGTGAGGAATTCCATGAAGTCCTTCGACTATTAGATTTTAATCAAAAGGGACATGACATTTTCAGACGATGGTATGTTGATGGTAGATTATACTATCATAAAGTTATCGACCCCAAAAATCCTCGCAAGGGTATTACAGAGGTTCGATATGTTGACCCTCGTAAGATTAAGAAGGTCAGAGAAACTAAAAAGGATAAAGATCAGAAGACAGGCATGGACATTGTTAAAGATGTTCAGAACTATTATCTTTTCAATCCAAATGGTTGGGAATCTGGATCTGGTGCAACTCAAGGCGTAAAGATTACTGAAGACTCTATTTCTTATTGTCCTTCAGGCCTTGTAGATATGTCTAAGGGTACAGTACTCTCACACCTAAACAAAGCAATTAAACCTGTCAATCAGTTGCGTATGATTGAGGATTCGTTAGTTATCTATCGTATCTCTCGTGCGCCTGAAAGACGTATTTTTTACATTGATGTTGGTAACTTGCCTAAAATGAAGGCAGAGTCATACCTTAAAGATGTGATGAATCGTTATCGTAATAAAATGGTATACGATGCACGAACTGGTGAAATTCGTGACGATAGAAATCACATGTCAATGTTGGAAGACTTCTGGTTGCCTCGTAGAGAAGGCGGTAGAGGTACAGAGATTACAACTTTGCCGGGCGGTTCAAACCTTGGTGAGATTGATGATATCACATACTTCCAAAAGAAACTTTATCGCTCATTGAACGTACCAGTATCTAGACTTGCAGAAGAGTCTGGATTCCAGATTGGACGTTCTGATAACATTACTCGTGACGAACTTAAATTTACTAAGTTTGTACAAAGACTTCGCAAGAAGTTTACAGTTCTATTTGCAGATATTTTAAAATCTCAGCTCTTGCTAAAAGGTGTTATTGCACTAGAAGAGTGGGATACATTTAAAGAACATATTCAGTTCGACTTCCTACAGGACGGACACTTCTCAGAATTAAAGAATGCAGAAATTCTTAGAGAGAGATTAGATATGCTTGGACAAATCGAATCTTATGTAGGAACATACTTCTCACAAGAATACGTTAAGAAACAAATCCTTCGTATGACTGATGAGGAGATAAGTGACATTGACGCTCAAATCAAAGATGAAGGTGAAGGCGGAGATGACGAAATGGGTGCAGACGATGGTATGTTTGCAAACAACGATCCAGAAACAGGAGATAGATAATGGAAGACGTAAAAAACTTTGTGGACTCTATTGCAACAGGTGATAACCTTTCAGCAGAAACCCACTTTAATAATGCTCTCGCCGCAAAGGTTGGAGATGCATTAGAGACAAAACGTGTAGATGTTGCGAAAACATTTGTAACACATCACATACCAGAGGTAGAAGAAGATAGTGAGTAAAACTCTTTCACAGTTCAAACAGAACTTACCAGAGAAAGATGAGCACAAATCATCCAAGGAGTATAAGAAGTTATCTCCGCAGATGAGGAAGGCTATTGACGCTATTTTCAAGGAAATGGATTCTAAACCCTCAGATTTCCTAAATACTTTTGATAAGACTATAAATAGTGTTTCTAAGAAGTTCAAAGTACCCACAAAGTCACTTATGGATTACTTTGAAAAAGAAATGCTTACAATTTAGGAAGAAATGATATGAAAGTTTTAGGTGCAGAAGTCGCCCTCGCAACAGGTTCTACAGGTATGACATCTACTGGTGCGGCATGGGTATTTAATACTGGTTCAGCTGGTTTAGTAACAGTTCGCAATGCAGCTGATGATGCAGACGTTGGAACAATTCGTGTTCCTGCTGGTGGTGGAATTGTAATTCATTTAGAAGCGGGTCAAGGATTGCGTGGTGCAAGTACAATAAAGGCAACTCCAATTGGAAATTCGGGGTACTAATATGAAACTTATTGCAGAACAGATACAAGAAGTAGAATACATCGTTGAGGAAAAAGACGATGGTAAAAAGGATATGAAGATTCGTGGAATCTTTATGCAGGCAGACATGAAAAACCGTAATGGTCGTGTCTACCCAATGAACGTGTTACAAAAGGAAGTTGCACGTTATAACAAAGAATTTGTTGCTGAAGGTCGTGCGTTTGGGGAACTGGGTCATCCAGAAGGCCCTACTGTCAATCTTGACAGAGTATCGCACATGATCACAAAACTGGAAGCGGATGGAAAGAACTTCGTTGGTGAGGCAAAACTCTTGTCTACTCCTATGGGGGAAATTGCGAAAGCACTAATCAAGGACGGCGGTAAACTTGGTGTCTCTTCAAGAGGCATGGGGTCTATCGAATCTAAAAGTGGTGCAAATTATGTGAAAGATGATTTTTATCTTGCCACTGCGGCAGATATTGTTGCAGACCCTTCTGCACCTCAGGCCTTCGTTGAAGGCATAATGGAAGGTAAAGAGTGGGTATGGAATAATGGTATACTGAAAGAAGTTGACGTTGCCGAAATCAAAAATGATATAAATGAAGGGGTAAGACGTAGGGACTCTAAAGTTTCCGCACTTGCCTTTGCAAAATTTATGTCGAAACTTTAATTATTATAAATATGATTATGATAAGACAAAACCAATCAAGGAGATCCCAATGTCAGAACTAGACAAGACAATTGAGGAACTAGAAGCGGAAGTCAACTTGGAGCTTGAAGAAGCGAAAAAACCAACTGACGGTGCCGGTAAAAGTGACTCAATGGAAAAGGCCGATGGGGAAGTAGAAGATTTGGGTAAAGCTGTCGTTGATCCAGAATCAAAAGACAGTGCTGGTAAGAAGGCGTCTGCAAAAGTTTCTAAAGCTGCAGAACCAAAAGCTGGTGCAACCAAAGAAGAAATCGAACTAGAAGGCGAAGAGCTTGAAGAAGGTAAGATGACGAAGAAAGATACGCTTGCTGCAATGTATTCCGAAATGGAAAAAATGAATGCAAAAGATCTTAAAGCGTCATACGACAAGCTTATGAAGAAAGAAGAAGAAGAAGATGAAGATGATAAAGAAGAAGTAGATGAATCTACTTTGGAAGACCGTCTTGCATCTGTAGATGTTTCTGAAGATGTTACTGCCCTTACACAAGGTGAAGAACTTTCTGAAGAATTTAAAGAAAAAGCATCCACAATCTTTGAAGCTGCTGTTAAATCAAAACTTCGTTCAGAAGTTACGAGAATTGAAGAAGCTAAAATGCAAGAAGTTGCAGAAGAAGTTGAATCAGTACGCAGTGAGTTGACTGAAAAAGTTGACGCATACATGAACTACGTTGTAGAAGAGTGGATGAAAGAAAACGAAATCGCTATTGAGCGTGGACTCAAAGGTGAGATCGCAGAAGACTTTATTTCTGGACTAAAATCATTGTTCGAAGAACATTATGTTGATATTCCAGATGAGAAGTATGACATTCTAGGTCAACAGTCTGCACAGATTGATGAACTGGAAGCAAAATTGAATGAACAAATCGAAAAGTCTGCTTCACTGAAGAGTGAAAAAGATGTATTGGTTCGTGAGTCAGTTTTCGCAACTGTCGCTTCTGACCTTGCAGATACAGAAATTGAAAAATTTAAGTCTCTTGCAGAAGATGTAGAGTTTACAACTGAAGAATCATTCAGTGAAAAACTTGAAACGCTGAAGGAAAGTTATTTTCCTAAGGCAACAACTGTCGCTGAATCAGTAGATGCTGTTGAAGAAAACGGTCAATCTTTTGATACAACTGGCGCTATGAGTGCTTATATGAGTGCAATTAGCAGAAATGTAAAGCGTGCAAAATAACGATGAAAGATTCGTTTTTTATAAATATTATTAGAAAACCCAATAAGGAGAAATAACAATGTTCCAGACAGAACATCTACAGGAAAAGTGGCAGCCAGTCCTAGAACACAATGATCTTCCAGAGATCAAGGATTCTTACAAAAAAGCTGTAACCACAGTAATCCTAGAAAACCAAGAAAAAGCACTTCGTGAGGATAATAACTTCCTTTCAGAAGCTGCACCAACAAACGCTACAGGCTCAAATGTTGACAACTGGGATCCAATTATGATCTCACTAGTCAGACGTTCTATGCCTAACCTTATCGCTTATGATATTGCTGGCGTTCAACCAATGACAGGCCCAACAGGCTTGATCTTCGCAATGCGCTCACGCTTTGATTCACAGACAGGCGATGAAGCATTCTACAACGAAGCAGAATCTGCATTTTCAGGTAATGCTGCAAACGCAAACATCCCAGGCAGTGCCGGTACTTCATCTAACGGTGAAACTAACCCTGCTGTTCTTAACGATGGTTCGCCAGGCGCTTATACTGCTGACGGTGGTATGTCTACTGCTGATGCAGAAGCATTGGGTGATAGTGGTTCAAATGCATTCGCAGAAATGTCTTTCTCAATTGAAAAACAAACTGTTACTGCTAAATCACGTGCTCTTAAAGCAGAATACACAATGGAACTTGCACAAGACCTTAAAGCAATCCACGGTTTGGATGCTGAAACAGAACTTGCAAACATCCTTTCTGCTGAAATCTTGAACGAAATCAACCGTGAAGTTGTTCGTACAGTATATGTAACTGCTAAGCCAGGCGCTCAAGTAGATACTGCTACTGGTGGTATCTTCGACATGGACGTTGACTCAAACGGACGTTGGAGTGTTGAGAAGTTCAAAGGACTTATGTTCCAAGTAGAACGTGAAGCAAACGTAATTGCACAACAAACTCGTAGAGGAAAAGGTAACATGATTATCTGTTCATCTGATGTTGCATCTGCACTTCAAATGGCTGGACAATTGGATTACACTCCTGCTCTGAACAACAACTTGAATGTTGATGACTCAGGTTCTACATTTGCTGGTGTACTTAACGGACGTTACAAAGTATACATCGACCCATATGCTGCAAACGGTGCTGCAAAACAGTACTTCACAGTGGGTTATAAAGGTACTTCACCATATGACGCAGGTCTTTTCTACTGCCCATACGTTCCATTACAAATGGTTCGTGCGGTTGGTGAAAACACTTTCCAACCAAAAATCGGTTTCAAGACACGCTACGGCATGACTGCTAACCCATTTGCTGGTGGTGCGACTGCTCGTGGTGGTGCTTTGACTGCTAACGACAACGTATATTACAGAAGAGTACAAGTTACTAACATCATGTAATAAAAAGAATTGGGATAACCAATCTTTAGGGGAGAACTTCGGTTCTCCCTTTTTTTTGTCTTATAAATAGTTGTATGAAAAGGAATTATAAGAATGGCAATTAAACAAAACCCACTGGATAGACAACCAGACAATCTTGATTTGGCACGTCCAACTCAGTTTAGGTTTTCTATACTGAAAATTCCAAACACCGAATACTTTGTTACAGAAGCAAACTTGCCAGGCATTGCATTCTCTGGTGACGCAGTACTGAATACAAGATTTACCACACTTCCTATGATGGGAGATACAGTAAATTATGAACCATTGGAATTATCATTCAATGTTCAAGAAAATTTATCCAACTGGAGAGAGATACACGATTGGATGACAGGTATTGGATTCCCAGAAAGCACTAAACAGTTTGAGGATGCTATTGTTGATGCCGCAAAAACTAAAAACACTGCTGCTACTCGTACAGCAAATCTATCTTCTCTTACAAGTGATGCAGTACTAACAATTATGACAAATAAAAACAACCCGACTATCAGAATTTTATTTAAAAATGTATATCCCACATCTCTGTCTGGACTGAATTTTGATACCAAAGACACAGATGCAATTGGACTGAACGCTACAGTAACTATGAACTATGACTTCTACTCATTAGAAGTTTTGAATGCCCGAGTTTAAACGAATTATAAATAAACCTGTGAACAGGGGATAATGCGACTTAGACACCCTTAATTTGGTTCTCTAAATTGAGAAAATATAGAACAGTAAGTTCTGCAAGACCCTGTTCACACTTTTATAGGATGAAATATTATGACACTTGATGAATTGCAGGCCTCAGCCGAAAAAGACTTGAAGATAGACCATATAGAACTTGGAGATGAATCTCTAAGGGCTGCATCTCTTCACCAAAAATACATCACCATATACAATAATTTTAGACAACTTGTTCTGTTGAAAGAGGGCGAGTACAAAGTACTTTATCGAAAGAAGTGGGAGTACTACGGCGGTAAAGCTGATGCAACTGTATATCGTGACAACCCCTTCGACCATAAAATCCTTAAAGCAGACTTACCAATATACTTGGAGTCTGATGAAGACCTTATCAAAGCAAAACAAAAAGTAGAGTATTTCAAGATATGTCAAGATACCTGTGAGCGCATTCTAAAACAAGTCGGCAATCGTAATTGGGAAATTAAGAATGCTATTGAGTGGCGCAAGTTTGTGGATGGTGTCGTGTAAGTGACAAAAGTAACAAAGAAGAACGAGGTTTACTTAGAAGTGAGTACTGAACCTTCTACCTCTCGTTCATTATCAGACCACTTTACATTTGAAGTGCCAGGCGCTAAGTTTATGCCTGCATACCGTAATCGAATTTGGGACGGAAAGATACGATTGTATTCTGCACAGACAGGAGAATTGTATGTTGGACTTTTATCTTATCTAGAAAAATGGTTAGATGATTGGGACGAACCCTACGAAATTAGTGAGGAACTAAAAAATGAAAAACAACTTGATAGAGAAACACTGGATGGATTCATACGACAGCTTAGGTTACAGTCCAGAGGAAAACCTATATCACCTCGTGATTATCAAATTGATGCCGTGGATTTTGCTATCAGAAAACATCGTGCCCTGCTTCTTAGTCCTACTGCTTCTGGTAAGTCATTAATTATTTACATCCTTGTAAGGTATTACAAACTACTATTAAAGGAACAACCAAATGATAAGATACTTATTCTTGTTCCTACAACATCTCTAGTTGAACAGATGTACTCTGACTTTGTAGATTATGGTTGGAGTGAGAGTAATATGCAGAGAGTGTACAGTGGACATGATAGAGAAGTTACTAAACCAGTTGTGATATCCACATGGCAATCTTTGTATAAGATGCCCAAGAGTTACTTCGATAACTTTGGTTTGGTTGTTGGTGATGAGGCACATTTATTTAAAGCAAAATCCTTGACTTCTATTCTAACTAAACTAGATCAATGTAAGTATAGGTTTGGACTGACAGGTACACTAGATGGAATGCAGACACACAGACTAGTGTTAGAAGGACTATTCGGTTCACTAAATAAAGTTGTAACCACTAAGAAACTTATTGATGAAAAGACTTTAGCGGACTTTAAGATTAAGTCTTTGGTTTTGACATATTCAGAAGCCGAGTGTAAACTTGTCAAAGATATGAACTACCAAGAAGAGATGGACTATATCGTAACACACGATAAAAGAAATAATTTCATAAAAGACTTGACACTCAATCTAAAGGGTAATACACTAGTACTGTTCCAGTATGTAGAGAAACATGGTAATGTTCTACATCAGATGATATCTGATTCTACTGATAGGAAAGTGTTCTATGTCTATGGTGGTACAGACACTAAGACAAGGGAAGACATTCGTGCTATTACAGAGAAAGAGAAAGATGCTATCATTGTTGCGTCTTATGGTACTTTTTCTACTGGTATTAATATCCGTAACCTTCACAACATCGTGTTCTCAAGTCCTAGCAAATCTAGAGTCCGTACCTTGCAGAGTATTGGACGAGGATTGCGTAAGAGTGAAAGTAAAGATACCGCTACCCTCTTCGATATTGCAGATGACTTCTCCTATAAGTCAAAAAGAAACTTCACCATAAATCACTTTCAAGAACGCATAAATATATATGCAGAGGAAGAGTTTGACTACGAGATTACAAGGATAAGAATCAAATGACAGAAAATATCATTCTAAAATTATCAAGTGGTGAAGAGATTGTTTGTAGATTAGTCAGCGATGAAAATGGAAATATTGATATATCAAATCCATTGCTATTAAGTTCAATCCCTAAAGTTACTAGATTGGGAATAGAAGAATCTGTTTCTCTTAGGAGGTGGGTACATTTTGCAGAAGAAGAAGTCTTCACTATAAATAAAGATAAGGTTATACTGAAAGCTGATGCCTCAATCGGATTGTCTAGGTTCTATGAACTTTGTGTTCTTAGGATGTTAGAGGAAGAAACAGGCTTCTCTGAAATACCTACAGAAGAAGAACTTAGAGAGATTGAACTTGAAGAGGAGTTTGATGAGTATGAGTCCTATGGGATATCTAATAAAACTATACATTAGATCTATCTATTCTCAAACGGCACATACCTATAATACCGTCTTGTCAAGAGAAAGTCAACAAGTTTTTGAAAAATAATTATTTTATTATATCTATTGACTTTTCCCTGTAAAAGTGTATACTATATGAATAGTTGTAAATTATAAGCAACAAAATGTGGAGTTATAATGGCTAAAAAACAAAAGGGTGTTCACTACGTCAATAATGCAGAATTCCTAGAAGCTATGAAAGAGTGGAAAGATAAATGCAAAGACGCAGAAGAACTAGGTGACCCACAACCACCTGTTACCAATTACATCGGCGAGTGTTTCCTTAAAATAGCGAATCACTTATCATACAGGCCGAATTTTATCAACTATACCTATAGAGATGAAATGATATCTGATGGTATAGAGAACTGTCTACAATACTGTGGCAACTTTAATCCAGAAAAATCAAAGAACCCCTTTGCATATTTTACTCAGATTATCTATTATGCATTCCTTCGTAGAATTGCTAAAGAGAAGAAACAACAACATGTTAAACACCAAATCATATCCAACATGAATGTGGACTTGATGATGGAAGGTGAAGATATGTCACAAGCAGGATATGTAGACTACCTACAGAAGAACTTCCTGCCAGATGAAGCAGTTTACAAACCCAAGAAAAAGGTTAAGAAAGAACCAAAAGGACTTGAGAATTTTTATGATGATAACGGTGAAAATATAAATGAAGATAGCGCTAATAACTGATACACACTTTGGCGCCCGCAATGACAACCTAGCATTTAACGATTACTTCTATAAGTTTTGGGAAGAGATATATTTCCCATACATTGAAGCTAATGGTATTGATACGGTTATACATTTGGGTGATGTTATGGATAGACGTAAGTTTGTTTCATACAAGATTGCTAAAGACTTTCGTGAACGATTCCTACAGAGATTTGTAGATTTAGGTGTTACTGTCCATATGATGGTTGGTAATCACGATACATTCTACAAAAATACCAATGAGGTAAACTCTTTGGACGAATTGATTAATGGTAAGTTTGATAATATCCATACCTATCCAGCTGCAACTACAATAGAGTTTGATGGAACACCTATCTGTTTTATTCCTTGGATTTGTCCAGATAACTATGCAGAAACCATGAAGCATATTGAGGATACCAAAGCACAAGTTGCTATGGGACACTTAGAGATTAATGGATTTGAGATGCACGCTGGACACTTTGCAGAAGGTGGATATGATAAAAAGTTTCTAAGTAAATTTGATACAGTATTCAGTGGACACTTCCACAAGAAATCTGATGATGGACAGGTATACTATCTTGGTAATACCTATCAGATGACATGGTCTGATAACAAATGTCCTAAAGGATTCCATGTGTTTGATACAAGCACTAGAGAACTTGAACGCATTGTAAACCCCTACACAATTTTCGAAAAAGTATATTACGATGACAGCGTAACAGATTTTTCTTCATATGACGTATTGACATTGAAGGATAAGTATGTTAGAATAGTCGTTGTTAATAAAAAAGATATCTATCAGTTCGATAGGTTTGTTGACAAAGTGTTGTCCGAATCTGGAGCCCATGAGGTTAAGATTGTAGAGGACTTTAGTGAGTTGGATGCATCTAATGTGTCTGATGAGATTGTTGAGAATGCAGAAGATACTATGACAGTGTTGGAGCGATATATTGATGAATTGGATGTAGAGTTAGATAAAGACAGACTAACATCTATGATGAAATCGTTATACTTAGAAGCGAGTGACTTGGAACTTTGATTACATTTAAATTTGTGCGGTGGAAAAACTTCCTGTCCACAGGGAATAATTTTACAGAAATACAGTTGGACAGAAGTTCATCTACTCTGATTATTGGTGAGAATGGTGCTGGAAAGTCTACCATTCTTGATGCGTTGTGTTTTGGTTTGTTCAATAAACCTTTCAGAAACATATCCAAGAAACAGTTGGTAAACACTGTGAATAACGGTGGTTCTGTGGTTGAGGTTGAGTTTAACGTGGGCGGTAAAGACGTTAAGGTTGTTAGGGGTATCAAGCCTAATAAGTTTGAGGTTTACGTTAACGATAAGATGATTAACCAAGATGCAAATGCGAGGGACTATCAGAAATATCTAGAACAACAAATTATGGGATTGAACTATCGTTCCTTTACACAGGTTGTTATTCTAGGTTCTTCTACATTCGTGCCGTTTATGCAACTTGCTACTAAAGCACGCCGTGAGGTTGTTGAGGATATCCTAGACATTAAGATTTTCTCTTTGATGAATTTCCTATTAAAGAATCAAACAAAAGAACTAAACGAGAATATACGGAACACTGAAAATCAGTTTGATTTAACCAGAGAGAAGGCGAATCTTCAAGAGAGATTTATTAAGGATGTGATTGAAAATAAATCTTCAATCATTGAAGAGAGTAAGTCTAAAATATCTGGAAACGAAAAATCAATAAAATCTAAGAATGAGTCTATAGTATTATTAGATAAGGCAAAAGTGTCTTTGTCATATGATAGTGAACAGAAGATTAAGTTAGAAGAAAAGATTCGTAAACTAAGTAGAACAGAATCAGCCCTACAGAACAAAAGAGGTGAATATGAAAGGCAAATCAACTTTTTCGAGGAGAACGCAGAGTGCCCGACATGCGAGCAGGATATCACGGATGCAACAAAGCAGACGCAGATTGCAGCTAGGAACACCAAAGTCGGAGAACTTAACAGAGCAATCTCAGACGCCAAACGAATGGAACGAGAAGAACAAGAACGACTAGAAACCATCAGAGAAAATCTAGAAGCGTTTAGAAAACATGATGTTGAAATTGCAAAGATTCGTTCTTCTATTTCAGAACTAGAAAAGTTCAATACCAAACTTCAGAAAGATATCGAAACGTATGAAAACGGAAGAGTATCGGATGAAGATAAGGTAAAACTTGCTGAACTCAAAGGACAGATTAAACTTATTGAAGAACAAAAGTCTAAGTTAAATGAAGACAAGTTCTATGTTGATGTTGCAAGAAATCTTCTACAGGATACTGGTATCAAAACAAAGATAGTAAAACAATACCTTCCTATTATGAACAAGCTAGTCAATACATATCTTTCCTCTATGGACTTCTATGTACAGTTTAACTTGGATGAAAACTTCAACGAAACTATTAAGTCACGCTTTCGTGACGAATTCTCCTATGCATCCTTCTCTGAAGGAGAGAAGATGCGTATCGACCTTGCACTACTATTCACATGGCGTGCAATCGCAAAGATGAAGAACTCTACTAACACCAACCTACTAATCCTTGATGAAATCTTTGATTCTTCTTTAGATGGCTCTGGTACAGATGACTTCCTCAAAATCCTAGATACGTTCTCAGACCAGAACGTGTTCGTTATTTCCCACAAACAAGATATGCTATTTGACAAGTTCAGAAGTATAGTTCAGTTCAAGAAAGAGAAAAATTTCTCACATTTAGTTACATAAATGTCTTGACATTTGTTCTAAGAACAGGTATACTGTATAGGTAATGATGAGAAACCAACCTAAACAGTCTGAAAAAAAGTCAAAAAAGTTTTAAAAACATCTTGACTTTGTTGTGAAAACAATGTATACTGTATAGGTAAGATTGAAAAACAAACCTCTAGGAGAGATATATAATGGCACATGAACTTGAAATGATTGACGGAAAAGCGCAAATGGCGTATGTTGGGGAACTTCCTTGGCATGGACTAGGTACTTTGGTAGAACGAGAGTTGACACCAGACCAGTTCCAAAAGGTTGCTGGACTTGATTGGACAGTAGAGAAACAACCACTTGTTACTGCAACAGGTGTTCCTATTAAAAACAAAGAGGCGCTTGTTCGTACCTCTGACAACTCTGTATTAGATGTTGTTGGTACTGGTTGGAATCCAGTACAGAACTCAGAAGCGTTTGAGTTTTTCCACGAGTACTGCATGTCTGGTGACATGGAGATGCACACTGCTGGTTCATTGAAAGATGGACAGATGGTGTGGGCTCTTGCAAAAACAAAAGAGTCTTTTGAATTGTTCAAAGGTGATGTTACTGACAACTACTTCTTGTTCACTAACCCACACCAGTTTGGTAAGGCGATTAATATTCGTATGACACCAATTCGTGTGGTATGTAATAATACTCTAACACTGTCTCTATCACAGAATGCAGATAGAATGGTTACGGTAAATCACCGTAAGGCATTTGACCCTGCTGAAGTAAAAGAACAGATGGGTATTGCTCGTGAGAAGATGGAACAGTACAAATCAATGGCTGCGTTTCTTGGTTCTAAAAAGGCAACTGGAGAAAACGTAATCCAATACTTCAACGAAGTGTTTGGTGCGCCTGCGAAAGAGAAAGTAGAAGGTGTTCTGCCCTTTACTTCTCGTAACTCAAAACTTGCTTTTGAGAATTTGAATGTACAACCAGGCGCTGAGTTTGCTCAGGGTACATGGTGGACTGCATTCAACTCTGTCACCAACATGACAGACCACTTACAGGGACGTTCTAACGATGGTAGATTACAATCTGCTTGGTACGGACGTAACCGTAAAGTGAAACTCAACGCTTTAGATAAAGCACTTGAGTATGCCGATGCGGCATAAAAAAGATTGGTGGGGGGTTGAAAAATCCCCTGCCAATTCTTATATATAGTAGTGATATGCCGATAATCGGGTATCACAATTTATCTTGCTTAATTAAAGGAGAAAAAAATGGTAAATTACGCAGCACTCGATCCAACTAGGATCAATACTTATTCTATCGGTTTCGATAGAATGTTCGATAGTCTAACCTCAGCGTCAGGCTTTACACAACAAACTAACTATCCCCCATACAACATTATCAAGAAGTCTGATACTGAATTTCTTATTGAAGTTGCAGTTGCAGGCTTTTCTAAAAAAGATGTTGAAGTTCGTATGTCTGAAAATAGATTGAACATTAGTTCGATTGATTTGAGAACATCCGAAATGGATATGGATGATACAGAATATCTACATAAAGGAATTTCTGCTCGTTCATTTAAACGTGCATTCACGTTGTCAGATGATGTTGTTGTAAAAGAAGCGAACATGGAAAATGGCATCTTGTCTATTTCAATGGAAAGAGTTATCCCAGAGGATAAGAAACCTCGTACTATTGAAATTAAATAATGTTATAAAAGTGCTGGGCGCCTCTTGACAGAGGTGCCCTTTTATGTTATAGTTAGTAATAACTAAAATTATAGGATGTGAATGTGAAAGAAATCGACTACAAGTATTCAGAAGACCGTCTTCTGAAAGAACTCAAAGAGTACATAGACAAAACCTATGACGCTCACTATTCCCACAACAAGTTTCAAGCCACCGAATTCATTATGGATTCTGGTCATGGCGAAGGTTTTTGTATCGGCAATATACTCAAGTATAGTCAACGGTACGGAAAAAAAGATGGCAAGAACAGAAATGACTTGCTAAAGGTGATCCATTATGGTATAATGGCTCTACATAATCACGATACAATGGAGAAATAAATTATGATGCAATTAAGCGGCGACACGAGAGATGTTCTAAAGAACTTCTCAACCATTAACCAAAACCTTCTGGTGAAGTCTGGTAATACTATTAATACAATGTCAGCAATGAAGAACATTGTTGCAAAGGCAACTATTCCAGATACATTCAATGATGAGTTTGCAATCTATGACTTGAACGAATTCTTGTCTGCACTTTCATTATTCAAGAGTCCAACATTGGACTTTGCAGATAAGTCTGTAAAATTGAATGAAGAGGGTGGTGGCAGTTCTTTGAATTACTTCTTTAGTGACCCTTCTGTGGTGACTACACCAAAGACTGAGATTACAATGCCTTCTGTGGATGTAGAGTTTACTTTTACACAAGATACATTTAATCAAATTCAAAAGGCATCTGCCGTACTTGGTGTTCCAGATGTAGTACTAAAAGGTACTGCTGGTGGTGATATCAATCTAACTGTAACTGATCGTAAGAATGAAACTTCAAACGATTTTGCAATCAAGGTTGGTGAGAATTCACCTAGTGATTTCACATACTATTTCAAAGTTGAAAACCTAAAACTTCTTTCTGGTGATTATAAGGTTGAAGTATCTTCAAAAGGTATCTCGCATTTTAATAATGTTGCGAAACCAATTGAATACTTTATTGCTCTCGAAGCATCCTAAACCAGAGGAAATATATAATGAATGATGTGATGTTATGGGTGGAGAAATACCGCCCTAGTACAATCAGTGAGTGTGTTCTTACTGATGATTTGAAGAAGACTTTCCAACAGTTTGTAGATGATGGACACATTCCTAATCTACTATTGTCTGGTGGAGCTGGTGTCGGTAAGACAACTGTTGCAAAAGCAATGCTTGACGAAATCGGTGCTACATATATGTTAATCAACGGTTCGGAAGAATCGGGTATTGATGTACTGCGAAACAAGATTAAGAACTTTGCAAGTACTGTCTCTATGGATGGTAATCGCAAGTTTGTAATTCTTGATGAGGCAGACTATCTCAATCCACAATCTACACAACCAGCGTTGCGTGGATTTATTGAGGAGTTTCACAAGAACTGTGGATTCATTCTTACCTGTAACTTTAAGAACAGGATTATCGAACCTTTGCATAGTAGATGTTCGGGTGTTGTATTCAACATTCCAAACTCTAGTAAACCAAAACTTGCTGGTGAATTTTACAAACGTGTACAGGATATCCTTGCACAAGAGAATGTTCAATACCAGCCTAAAGTTGTACAAGAACTGGTAATGAAACACTTCCCAGATTGGCGTAGAGTTTTGAATGAACTGCAAAGGTATTCTGCTTCTGGAATGATTGACACTGGAATACTTGTCAATATCTCAGAATCAAATATGAAGGAGTTGACTACACATCTCAAGGCAAAAGACTTCAAGTCTATTCGTTCTTGGGTTGCAAACAATCTAGACAACGACCCTTCACAACTGTATCGTAAAATTTATGATACATTGTACGATAGTGTTCAACCACAAACAATACCACACATGGTTATGGCGGTTGCTGACTATCAATACAAATCAGCATTTGTTGCAGATCAAGAGATAAACATGCAAGCGTTTATGCTTGAGATTATGTCACAGGTGCAGTTCAAATGAGTTATGAATTAAAGCACTATCTTAACTCAATTAATCACACTAAGGAAAATCTGATGAATTCAGATGACCCTATGTGGGAGAAGAAGTATCCATCATATGTTGTAAACAGGTGTTTGGGTGCATTCAATGACACCATCATGTTCGTTAATGAGCTTAACATGCGTCACCACCTTGACGCAAAGCTTCAATATGATTTTTTACTAAATACTATTAGGTCTAAGAAACGATTTGCGCCTTGGGTAAAGGCAGAAAAGTTAGAAGATTTAGAGTATGTAAAAGAGTATTATGGCTATAGTAATGAAAAGGCAAAGGTTGCTCTTTCGGTACTTAATAATGAACAGATAAAGACTATCAAAGATAGTTTGAATAAAGGTGGAAGAAATGGAAGAAATTGAATGGCAACCAGATAGGATGCTAGAAGTAAAACTAAAAGAACCTGATGACTTCTTAAAGGTTCGTGAGACACTATCAAGAATAGGAGTCGCATCTCGTAAAGAGAGAAAACTATACCAATCATGTCATATCCTACATAAACAAGGTAGGTATTACATTGTGCATTTTAAGGAACTGTTTGCCCTTGATGGTAAGGATACAAACATAACTGAGAATGATATATCTCGTAGGAACTCAATATCAGTTCTTTTGAGTGATTGGGGGTTAGTTGAAATAATCGGTGATACTGAACCGAAAGCTCCTTTATCCCAAATCAAAGTAATTTCCTTTAAGGAAAAGAACGAGTGGGATTTGGAAACTAAATACAATATCGGTAAAAAACGAGAACTATAAAATGAAAGGCGAGAAAATGAATAATGATATTCTGAATGCTGTAAAGCAACATGCACAGGCTCAGATTGCAATGCATCAAGTAAACATCATGGTTTACATGAAAAATCCTGCTGGTATCGGGGAACACTCAGATATCTCTCAAGCGGTAGAACACGAACTTATGGAAATGGCAAAATGGCAAGACGTTATCGACATGGTTGATAAGTATTTCCCAGAATCGCCTGAGGATCAAATGCCGCTTTTCTCTTGACATTGTACCTTAAATCTTGTATAATGAATCTAATTGATAAGGAAAAATGTTTTGAATTTCTATACACATGTTGCTCAATGGGGCAACCAACTACTTGTTCGTGCCGTAAAGAATGGTGTTCGTTCTAACTTTAAAGTAAAGTACGAACCCACTCTTTTCGTGCCTGTTCAGAAAGAAACTGGTTGGAAAACATTGGATGACAAAAACGTCAATCCAATGAAGTTTCTTTCTATTAAGGAAGCGAAAGCGTTTATCGAACAGTATCAGTCTCAACCTCATCTTGTGTATGGGATGAATCAGTTTCCATACTCATACCTATCTGAAACGTATCCAAAACAAATTGAGTTTGATTCCAAACAACTCAAGATTGTTACTATTGATATTGAGGTAGAATGTGAGAATGGTTTCCCTAATGCAGACCAAGCAGCAGAACCAATGCTGTCTATCACTATCAAAGATCATAACAAGGGTACGTTTATTGTTTGGGGTATGCAACCCTATGAAACAAGTCGGGATGATGTAGAATACATTCACTGTCCTACAGAACGTGAACTTCTTGCTCGGTTTCTAAACTGGTGGGAATCTGACCACCCAGATATCATTACTGGTTGGAATACTGAATTCTTTGATTTGCCTTACATCTGTAACCGTATTAACTCCCAGATGGGTGAAGACGCAATGAAACGTCTATCGCCTTGGGGTGTTGTTAGTTCTCGCATGGTGAATAGTGGATTTGGACGCAAGGATCAAATCTATGAAATCTTGGGCGTTAACAATCTTGACTACTTACAACTGTATAAGAAGTTTACATACTCAAACCAAGAATCATATCGTCTTGACCATATCGCTCATGTAGAACTTGGACAACGTAAAGATGAGAATCCATACGAAACATTTCGTGATTGGTATACTAAAGATTATCAGTCATTCATTGACTACAACATCATGGACGTTGAACTAGTCGATAGACTAGATGACAAGATGAAACTAATCGACTTGCTTCTTACTATGACGTATGAGGCAAAAGTCAACATGTCAGATGCATTCACTTCTGTGAAGTATTGGGACGTACTAATTTACAATCACTTACTCAAACGTAAAATCGTTATCCCCCAGAAACGTAGTAACGAGTCTAAGGGCGAGAAGTACATTGGTGCATATGTAAAAGATCCACAAGTGGGAGAGCACAAATGGGTTCTGTCTTTTGACTTGAACTCTCTGTATCCACACTTGATTATGCAATACAACATTTCCCCAGAAACACTTCTTCCCAAAACTATGGGATTTGATTCTGACAAATCTGTTGATGAGTTGTTGCAAAAACAACATGACTTATCTCCACTGAAACCAGCATCTGTCACTTGTACACCAAACGGTGCTTTGTTCAGAACCAAACAACAGGGATTCTTGCCTGAGATGATGCAAGAGATGTACAATGATCGTACTATCTACAAGAAAAAGATGTTGACTGCAAAACAACAATATGAAGATACAAAAGATCCAAAGTATCTCAACGATGTATCTCGTTATCAAAACATCCAGATGGCACGAAAGATTTCCTTGAACTCTGCTTATGGTGCGATTGGTAATGAATGGTTCAGATACTATGACTTGCGTATTGCAGAAGGTATTACTACTTCTGGACAATTATCTATTCGGTGGATTGAACAAGCACTGAATGGTTACTTAAATAAACTATTAAAGAGTGAAGGAGTTGATTATGTTATTGCATCGGATACGGATTCAGTATACATTAGGTTTGACGAGCTTATTAATAAAGTGCTACCGAAGAGAACAGATGAGTCGGAGAGTGCGTATCGTGGGAGGGCGGTGGATTTCCTTGATAGAATTGCTCAAGAGAAAATCGAACCTTTTATTGATAAGAGTTATCAAGATCTTGCTACTTATGTAAATGCATTCGACCAGAAGATGCAAATGAAACGTGAGGTTATCGCTGACAAAGGCATCTGGACTGCGAAGAAAAGATACATTCTAAATGCATGGGATGTTGAGGGTGTACGTTATCACGAACCCTCTCTGAAGATTATGGGTATTGAGGCAGTCAAGTCTTCTACTCCTGCCCCATGTCGTGACAAGATTAAGGAATGTCTAAAGATTATCATGTCTGGAAATGAGAAAGATGTGAATAACTTTATCCAAGACTTTCGTAAAGAGTTTATGCAGTTGCCTCCAGAAGAGATTGCGTTTCCTCGTTCTGTTAATGGACTTGCAAAGTGGAGTAGTAGTTCAAGTATATTCTTGAAAGGTGTTCCTATGCATTGCCGTGGTGCGTTATTATACAACCACTTCTGCAAACAGAAAAAACTTACAAACAAGTATCCTCTTATTCAAGAGGGTGAGAAGATTAAGTTTATTCACATGCGTACACCAAACACAATGTCATCTAACGTGATTTCTTTTATAACTAAATTACCAAAAGAACTTGACATTCATCGCTATATCGACTATGATCTACAGTATGAGAAAGCGTTTGTAGAACCATTGACATTTATTATGAACCAGATTGGATGGAACATTGACCGTTCATATGGGACACAAACAACACTTGAGGACTTTTTTGGATGATACTAGAACGAGATGATGCAATATTTGCCGCAACAAAGTTGATGACTTATTTCAAAGACTTTGGGCGCATTGATGATTATTTTCGTGCTCGTAAGATTGAACGTGTAAAGAATATTCCTACTGCACTGCCAGGATTTGGATTGGAAGATGATATGTTCCAAGACTACAGTATGCATCCAGAGGATATGAACTTTGCTATTGTACAAGTCCCATCTAAAACTTTCGACACTATGTTAGAAAAGGTTGCATCGTTCTCGCCTGATAATGCGCCTGGCAAAGAGATGAAACTAGTTGTTAAGGAAACAACTACAAATACTGTGGTTGGGTTTATTAAACTAGGTTCTCCACTAATCAACTCTAAACCTCGTAACGATTACTTGGGTGGTGTTCCAGATTTACCTATCTTCAACAAACGTGCTATCATGGGTTTTAATATTGTGCCTGTACAACCATTTGGATATAATTATCTTGGTGGTAAACTGATGGCTGCAATCTGCAACTCTCATGCAGTTCGTAGAATGTTAAATGAAAAGTATGATACAGAGTTTTGTTTGTTTGAGACAACATCACTCTACGGTAATATCAAAGGTTCTTCTATGTATGATGGTATGCGTCCATTCTTACGTTACAAGGGCGACACCCAATCTAAGTTTCTATTGACACTTGGAGAAGAAATCTACTTTGAGATGCGTGATTGGTTTACAGAAAAGAATGATGGCGAAGACTTGATACATAAAGGTGCATCATCTCGTAAACTGAAAATGCAAACTAAGATGGTTGGTGTTATCAAAGCAAGTCTAAAGGAACACGATACAAAAGCATATGAGTTGTTCTCTAAAGAGATTGCAAAGGCTGGTGATGTTACCACACAGAAAAGATTCTACATGGGTGAGTATGGATACTCTAATGCAAAAGATGTTTTATTAGGTAGAACAGATGTCTTGACAAAAGCAGAAAACTATGATAGATTTGAACTTGAAGGTGTGATTGCATGGTGGAAGAAACTTGCTACCAAGCGCTATAATAAGATGATTGCAGAGAATAAGGTTCGTACAGAACTAGAAGTCTGGAATCAAGATACTATGGATAAGATTGATATTATACGATGATTGGATTTACTTGCGGCGCTTTTGACTTACTACATGCTGGACATGTTGTTATGCTTAAGGAAGCTAGAAATAACTGTGATAAGTTAGTTGTAGGATTACAGACTGACCCTTCTATTGACAGACAAGACAAGAATAAACCAGCACAATCAGTATATGAAAGATACGTTCAATTGTCGGGCGTAAAGTATGTGGATGAGATTATTCCATATGATACAGAACAAAGTCTAGTAGACTTGCTACAATCACAAGAGATTGATATTAGATTTATTGGAGAAGATTATAGAGACAGGGAATTTACTGGTAGCGACCTGCCCATAGAAGTATTTTATACTAGTAGACAACATTCTTTTTCTTCAACTAATTTAAGAAAAGTTATAAAAAGTACTTGACATATGCCTTATATTAGGGTATATTATAATAGTAAATGCCGAGGTGGTGTTTACATTAAACCGAACCTAGTGTTGTTCATGTGACTTGTACGTTCATGGAAACTAGTGTTCTAACAAAAGGAGTGACATTATGTCATCAAATATCGTAGAGCAAAATATTGCAACCCCCCCTGCCTCATATGAGGCGTATCTCTATCAGTACACAAACTTGACTGATGGAAAAGTATATGTAGGAATTCACAAAGGTTCTGTGGATGACCCCTACAACCATTCTTCAACAAACGAAGAGTTTCAAAAAGTATTCGCTAACTCAAAATCAAAACTGAAATTTGAAGTTACTTCATATGGAGATTATATGGAGATGCAGAATGCTGAACATCGCATTCTCAAAAAAGCAAATGCTCGTAAAAACCCAATGTTCTATAACTTGTCGAATGGATTTCCACAATTCGCAGAACCAGATATCGAAAACTGTGTGTTTATTAACCAGCAGATTGATGATGGTGTCTTTCCTGTAACAGTCGAAGATATTCAAATTCATGCAGAGATGTCGGCACTACAGGTTCGCTTCCAACATGACCCAGAACTGCAACGCACTATCAAACAGAAAATTGATGATGCACGAGGCAACACTGATGCTTGTAACCCTGTTCTTGTATGGGAAGGACGTGGCGCAAATGGAGAAGATTTGCGTGGTGATGGAAACCATACAGTCTTGGGTGCTGCACAGTCAAAACACGCTGTAGATATTCCAGTGATGCGTATTCCATATGCTGTCCATTCTGAACTTACAGATGAGGAGTTGCGTTTCATTGGTAACTTGCGTAACAAAAAAGCAGATATTATCAAAAAAGAAATCTCAGAATCAGATGGTATCAAATACGTTCTTGATATGTCAGCGAAAAAAGTTCCTTTCAATGCACAGTCAAATGTTACTGCACTAAAAGAGTTTGGGTTTACAAAAGCACAGATAAAAACTATCTTGAACAAAGCAAACCAAATTCTTGAACAGGAGGCAGAACATCGCACTGCTGGACGATTGTTTATCAACTACAAAGCAAAACCACATTCAACTGCCTTGGATGCGAAAGTTGCTTCGTATAACCGCCCAGATATTGGACAGTCTTCAATGTACTTTTCATCTGGTGCTTTGCGTTTGGAACGTGTTCTTGAAACTATGTATGCTACTGAAACTACAAAATGTGTAGTTGTTATTCACCACCCAACAGTGGCGCAATCAAAATTGTGGAAAACACAAATCCAACCTCTTTGGTTGAACATCTGTAACAACTTCAACCTTGACGTTGAATTCGTTGAGATGGATATGTGGATGGATGATATTTCAGTAAAGGATGCCGCATGAATCTCTTTGAGATAGGGCAAGAACAAAAACTTCAAAAGACTGTTAGGGTACTCTGGTATCCTAACATTACTTTCCAGAAGGATATTGAAAAAGATAGTTATATTCAAGTTGTCAAGAATCAGATTAAACTTCTGAATGAAATTCGTGATGACTTGTGGCACTATATGATTCTACCTTTTGAAGTTCCATCATTACAATTTGATAATGTGACGCAGTGGTACATGGACTTCGAAACTTATCCTCAAACCATGCGCTCGAATTTCCGTGTAGATGTAGTACGAAAGATGCTTAACAATAGTCTAGATTTTGATATTGTTATGTCACACTTGCCTGAACATACACACCAACTTACTAATACACTCTATAATGTAACACACCATATGCCTCCAGTGATGGGATATTCTCATTGGTTCGACCTAAAAGATGTTGTTGCATGGCCTAAAGATAGTTTCCTACAAAACATGACTGGGCTATTAGAGTATGATAGATGCTATATCAATACACAGGCACAAAAGGACTTGGTGATTGAACAAGCAACAGAAACATTCAACACTAAAACTATTATCAAATTAGATGATATATTGACTGTTCAACACTTAGGTGTTAAAGAAGAAGATATTGTTGACGGTATAAATGAGAACCCAGAAAAGATTATTGTATTTAATCACAGACCTGATACATACAAACACTTCAAAGAATTTATCGCCCTGACTGATAAGTTGTGGGAAATACGACAGGACTTCAAAGTTTGGATACCTCTCTTAGATAAACCTAATCGTGATTATGTTGTGACAACAAAGTTTGATAAACAGGGATACTATAAAGAACTTAGAAAGTGCTATATGGGATTCTCTCCAAAACAAAAGTACGGTGGTTGGAGTGTTAGCACGACAGATGGTATGATGAACGGCGTTCCTTATATCATGTACGATGCTGGATACTACCATGAACTGCATGATAAGGCTTCATTCTTCAGTGATGATAATGACGCACTAATGATGATGAATACATATCTAGATGACCTTCCATTTAGAAATGAAGAGGCAGAATATGCCTTGGAACACATTCGTAATAATCTTGTATACAAAGATAAGATGATAGAGATGAACGGATACATGAACGACTTGTTATCGAAACAGAAGGTGATGGGAGATAGTGAGAAGTTTAAAGAGATTGTTGAATTTATAAAAACTAACAAAGAAGTTGGTAAAAAAGATTTGATGGATTGGTTGTGTTGGGGTAGAGGAATTAAGTGGACACCATATCGGCGTGCTCTTATGAATCATCCAAACATATTTGATGTGAACAGTTCTTACCCAACATACCGTTGGGAAGACTAACAAAGGAAAATGAAATGAAAGAAAATGATATTGTAACACTTGTGCTAACAAACGGTGCAGAAGTAATTGGTAAATACATTGTAGATGATATGATGTCCTATACTATTGAACGTCCACGTTTGGTACAAGTAAATGAAAAGGGTGTAGCTCTTGTCGATGGTGTCTGTATGACAGGCGAAAAGGTTGATGGAACTTTGCAGTTCAATAAGACTTGTGTTGCTTTCGTACTACCTACCATGAAAGAGATTGCTACAGGATGGCAAACACAGACTAGTGGAATACAAGTTCCACAAAAAGGTGTAATTCTCTCTTGACAAACGCTTAATAATTTGTTATTATATACAAGATGAAAATTTATGAAGGAGTGCGTTATGCGTAGCGAAGACTTATTGCTGGATTACCAGCGTTTTGTTGATGAAGTTACTAGTGAAGAATCTAAAGACCCAGATGCGTTTGGGGATGCTTTGGATGTTATTGATGATTTTGGTGTTCCCCCAGAACGTCTTATTACTGCTGCAATGGGATTGAGTGCAGAAAGTGGTGAATTCACTGAGATTGTGAAGAAGTGTTTATTCCAAGGAAAACCTATGGATGAACATGCTGTATGGCACGCCAAACGTGAACTTGGAGATATTCTCTGGTACATGAGTCAAGCTTGTATTGCTCTTGATACTAATATAGAGGAAATCATATATATGAACACAGACAAACTTGAGGCCCGATATCCCGATGGGTTTGATTCGTTTCGTTCTGAAAATAGAGAAGAAGGAGATTTGTAATTGG
>Ga0208791_1000234_pt1 | contig 28330 bp, 27 predicted proteins | sample 11_taG_FD_184084 | JGI IMG/M metagenome (GOLD analysis project Ga0208791, IMG submission 184084) | Marine viral communities from the Subarctic Pacific Ocean - 11_ETSP_OMZ_AT15265 metaG (SPAdes) (version 2) | ecosystem: Environmental > Aquatic > Marine > Oceanic | place: Pacific Ocean | collected...
GTTACTTTGATTTACCTAACGGAACAACTGCACAGAGACCATCTGCTGCAAGTGGAATGATTAGATATAATTCTACATTAAATCTTGCAGAGTATTATGATGGGACATCATGGAAGGCGATTGATTCTCCTCCAACAGTAACATCTATTTCCCCAGAAACATTTACTGCATCTGGAACAACAATTACTATCACTGGACAAAACTTTCAATCTGGTGCAAATGTTAAATTGATTGATACCAATGGAACAGAGTTGACTCCAGATTCAGTCGCACTCGTTTCTGCATCTTCTATTACATTCGGTACAACTCAGGCGATGGTTGATAATGAAAACGATAAATTTGATGTTAGAGTAACAAATACATCTGGACTTTCTGGAACATTGGATAATGTATTAGAAATTTCTGATGGAACATTCTCATTTACCCGTTCTGCAACTTCTACACTTTATGATTCTGGAAGAAGTTCTGGATTTGCCGCTGGTGGTTCATTATCTGGTGGTGGTGGAGAATCTGATATATCTATTGTATATGCCGTTACTTCTGGTTCACTTCCTTCTGGTGGTTCTATTAGTTCATCTACTGGTATTGTTACAGGTATTAGTGCAGTTGGTTCAGACACAGTTTCTAACTTTACCGTTACTGCTACTGTTACTGATAGTTCATCTAGCACTGAAACAGAATACACTCGTGCATTTGCATTAACAGTCAAATCACCTACAGTTACATCTTACACATCAACTGGTTCTGGAACATTCAGTGTTCCAACAGGGACTACTGCTATTGATGTTCTAGTCGTTGCCGGCGGTGGGCCTGGCGGTGGTGGTTATCAAGGTGGTGGCGGCGGAGCTGGTGGACTTATCTATAGACCAGCGTTCCCTGTAACCCCAGGCGGTTCTGTATCTTACTCTGTTGGTAGTGGTGGTCAATTTACTCAACCAGTGGGAACTAACGGACAAAACTCAACATTTGGTTCACTAACTGCTATTGGTGGTGGTCGTGGGCAATCAGAAACTCACGGAATTGCTTGGGATGATTGGGGCGCCGAGCCTGGCGGTTCTGGAGGTGGTGGTTCTCATGGTGCCCACCCAAACATAAATGGTAGAACAGGCACTCAACCTCAACAACCAGGCGACTCTGGATCTTATGGATTCGGAAACCCAGGCGGGAATGGTGTTTCTACACCAGGCGTATATACTGGTGGCGGTGGTGGTGGTGCAAACTCTCAAGGCGGTAACGCCTCTGGTGATGTTGCCGGTTCTGGTGGTGCTGGTAAATCATACTCAATTTCTGGTTCTAGTGTGACATACTCTGGTGGCGGCGGTGGTTCACACCGTGATGGCGGAACTAACGGTTCTGGTGGTGCTGGTGGTGGTGGTGCTGGTGGCAATAGTGGAACTGCTGGATACTCAAACCGTGGCGGTGGTGGTGGTGCCGGAAGAGGTAATATTCCAGGCTATGCTGGCGGTGGCGGTTCTGGTATAGTTATTGTGAAGTACTAATAAATATGAAAAAGAATTTTAAAGGTAGAAATTAATGGCATACATAGGTGCATCTCCAGCTTACGGAGTATTTAACAGACAGGTTATTACAGGTGACGGTTCTACTACAGTGTATGACCTAGACTACCCTGTATCTTCAGCAACTCAGTTGATGATTGTATTGGACGGTATCGTTCAAGAGCCAGAATATTCTTACACTGTAACAACTAGTTCTGGAAGTGGAAAATTAACATTTTCAGAAGCACCAGATAATAATTCTCGTGCATCTATCGTTTATATGGGTAGACAGTTACTTGTTCCTACAACAGCAGTATCTTCTCCTCATATTGACACATTTAATGGTAATGGTTCAACAACTTCATTTACACTAACTCGTGTACCTAGTGCTGGTAATGGTGCAAACCTTTTAGTTTTCGTTGACAATGTATATCAAAGATATGGTGCAAGTTATTCATATGTAACAAGTGGCGAAACATTAACTTTTAGTGCTGCTCCAGATAGTGGTACTGCAAATATTCAAGTAATTCAACTTGCAGAGTCAAACAATGTTATTGATACAGTTTTAGATAACTCTATCACAAACGCAAAACTCTCGTTGAGTTATTCTCCATCACACTTTACTGGTGATGGTTCAGATACAACATTTACTATTACAACTGGACATACAGTTGATACAATACTAGTATTTGAAAACGGAGTCTGTTTGAAACCGACTACAGACTATACCGTTTCTGGAACAACATTAACAATGGTTTCTGCACCTTTAAATGGTTCAGAGATTTCGGTAAGATATATGCCAATTTAAGGAATGAAAGATGCCAACAAGTAGAGCCAAAGACCTCGCAGACTTTATTGCAAAACAATCAAGTAGTGCAGATGATATTTTAGAAACAGGTGCATTGCAACTTCCTGCTGGAACAACAGGAGAAAGACCAACTGCTGTAGAAGGTATGCTTAGATATAACTCAACACTAGACTTAGCAGAGTATTATGATGGAAATAACTGGAAAGCAATTGATTCCCCACCAACAATAACATCTATTTCTCCAGACAATTTCGATACTGCTGGTGATACAATTACTGTTGCTGGTGCAAACTTTCAGTCTGGCGCAACAGTAAAAATTAAAGCTGCAGACGGTAGTGAATTTTCAGCATCAAGTGTAACAGTTACAAATTCTTCAACTATATCATTTGATATTACATCAGCAATGGTGGCAGATGATAATGACCCCTATGATGTTATTGTATTAAACACTTCTGGACTTTCTGGGACTTTGGCAGCTTCATTAGACTTTGCACCAGAACCAGCATGGACTGTTGGAGCTGGTAGTCTTGCAAGCATCTATGATTCGGGAAGAAGTTCTATTTCAATTACAACAGGTGCAACTTCAACAGAGTCAGATGCAACAATTACCTATGCGGTAACTACAGGTTCTTTACCTAGTGGGTTATCTATAGCATCTGGTACAGGAACAATTACTGGAACAGCATCTGCTGTTGGTTCTGATACAACAAGTACATTTACTCTTACTGCAACTGCAACAGATAGTAGTAGTAATACAACAACAAATACAAGACAATATTCTATTGTAGTAAAAGCACCAGCAATAACCTCTTACACTTCAACTGGTTCTGGAACATTTAGTGTTCCATCTGGACTAACAGCACTAGACGTATTAGTCATTGGTGGCGGCGCCGGTGGCGGTGGTGCTGGTTCTGATGATACAGCTGGTGGCGGTGGTGGTGCTGGTGGTCTAATTTATAGACCCGCATTTCCTGTAACTCCATCTGGTTCAATTTCATATAGTGTTGGTGGCGGCGGTGGCCCGTCAGGCAATGGACTTGATGCTGGCGGTAATCCAGGCACAGATTCAACATTTGGAACACTCACTGCTAAAGGTGGCGGTGGCGGTGGTTCATATGCTAGTTATAGTGGTCAAAATGGTGGTTCTGGTGGTGGTGGAGCAACTCAACCTCAACGCCAACAAGGCGGTGCTGGAATTCAACCACAACAACCTGGCGACTCTGGATCTTATGGATTTGGTAATCCAGGCGGACAAGCAGCCAACTATAGTCCTCCAGCACAGGGTGCGACTTCTCCCAACGCTGGTGGCGGTGGCGGTGCTGGACGTGCTGGATACAATCATAACGAATCTCCAAGTGCAGGCGGTGGTACTAGTAAATCATACTCAATCTCTGGTTCACCAGTAGCATATGCTGGCGGTGGAGGCGGCGGTGGAGGAAATGGCGCTGGTGGTGGCGGTGGCGCTGGCCCAGGCCAACCAAGTGCTCAATCTGGAAATGGTGATAACGCAACTGCAAACCGTGGTAGCGGTGGCGGTGGTGCTAACAGTCACGGAAATGGTGGTAGCCACAGTGGTGGTTCTGGCGGTTCTGGTGTCATTATCGTAAAGTACTAAATAGGATTAAAGGACAGGATAAACTAAATGCCAATTTCAAAAATTAAAGGTGGTGCAATTAATGATGATGCAATCTCAACTGCAAAGATAGTTGATGATGCTGTTACATCTCCAAAAATTGTAGACTCATACACAACTGCTCTTCAAACTAATCCAGAATTCAGTGGAACTGAAGCAGCAAGAATGCCACAAGGTACAACTGCTCAACGAGCATCTGCACAGGCTGGTGATTTAAGATTTAATACAACACTTTCTTTAATGGAATACTATGATGGAAGTCAATGGAAATCAATTGATTCCCCACCAACTATTACTTCAATTTCTCCAGATAATTTTGATACTGCTGGAGATACTATTACTATTAGTGGTTCAAACTTTCAATCGGGAGCAACAGTTAAGATTGTTGCAGCAGATAATGCTGAATTTTCAGCATCAAGTGTAACAGTTACAAATTCTTCAACTATAACATTTGATATTACATCAGCAATGGTTGCCGATGATAATGACCCTTATAGTGTAGTAGTTACAAACAATTCTGGACTTTCTGGAACTTTAGCAGCTGGTTTAGACTTCGCACCAGAACCAGCATGGACTGTTGCGGCAGGAACTCTTCATACAATATTTGATACAAATAGAACTGATGCACAAAGTATTACAACAGGTGCAACTTCAACAGAATCAGATGCAACAATGTCATATGCGGTAACTACTGGTGCTCTTCCTAGTGGACTTTCAATTTCAAGTTCTACAGGAACAATTACTGGTACTACATCAGAAGTTGGTAGTGATACAACAGTAACATTTACAATTACTGCAACTGCAACTGATAGTTCTGGTAACACAACAACAAACACAAGACAATATTCTATAATTCAGAAAGCACCTGTAATTACATCTTACACATCTACTGGTTCTGGAACATTCTCTGTTCCAAGTGGACTAACATCTGTTGATGTACTTGTGGTCGCTGGCGGTGGTGCTGGTGGTAAATTCGACCCTGGCCTCTATGGTGGTGGCGGTGGTGGTGCTGGTGGTCTAATTTTTAGACCTTCATTTCCTGTAACTCCATCTGGTTCAATTGCATATAGTGTTGGAGCTGGTGGTAATAATTCATATGGACACAATCAAGCAAATCCTCAAGAAAAAGGACAAGATTCAACATTCGGATCATTAACTACTAAAGGTGGTGGGTGTGGTGCTACAACAGGTACGCCTGGTACATCAACTGCTTTACAAGGCGGTTCTGGTGGTGGACATTGTTATGGTAGCGGTGGGCCTACATCTGTGCCAGAAACTGCGAACTCTGCTATTGGTCTCTTTGGCAACCCTTCGGGTCGTAAAGGTGGAGATGCAACTCAACCTCAAGTTGGTGGTGATTCTTCCACTTATGGTTTTGGAAACTCTGGTGGTGATGGAGAATATACTACTGGACATGGATCTGGCGGTGGCGGTGCTGGTGGTATTGGGTATGACTATGCTAGAAATGGAGCGCCACAAGGTGGTGGTAACGGTCATGGTGGTATTGGTAAATCATACGATATCTCTGGTTCAGAAATAGCATATGCTGGCGGTGGCGGTGGCGGTAGTTACTGGAATTATGGACTTGGTGCTGCTGGTGGTGGTAATGGTGGAACGAATGGTGGACAAGGTAGTCAAGGCACTACAGCATCACAATCAGCTACTGCAAACCGTGGTTCTGGTGGTGGCGGTTCAGCTGCAGCTCCAGGCCCAACCTTTCAGGCAAGTGGCGGTTCTGGTGTCATTATCGTAAAGTACTAAAAACCTATTGACATTGTACCTAAATATAGGTATAATGAAACTAATAATTCGTAATTCAAAGGAGCGATAATTATGGCTAAAAAAGCAATGGGGAATTCTCCCTATGATGAATCTGTTTTTGATTATGGTGATCTTACTGATGATCATAAAGAAGCAGTAAAAAAATGTTTAGAACTTGCTAAGAAAGCAGGAGTCCACGAACAATTCATTGAGATTATAAAAGTAAAATTTAATCTTTCTACTCTCCCAACATATGATATGGCAAACTCTGAAACATGGAAATCCATGAAATCAGATGATAACCTGTCTTGTTCTTCTGGAGGACATACTCAAGCAAATGGTATGAACTATCCTTATGTTTCAGTAATGGCAGATATTCGTGATATCGATAAGTGGTTAGCAGGTGAAATCACAAACTTATCTAATATGAAAAGTAGCGCTGAAGAAAACGCTAAATAGTATTACAATAAGTTTTTAAATAATGGAGATATATTATGTCATTTACTGATGGTAAAGATACAGGTGAAAGTACCTCTTTCACTGAAGCAAGTAAAACTTCCCTAACTCAAACACAACAACAACCTCGTTTCGTTGTTATTTCTGCAAAGATTTTTACAGAAGAACAGTGTCAAGAAATTCTTGATGACACTATTCCAGAGCTCTGGAGAGATATGAAGTTTATGGGAGATAACCAAAAACTTGCAAAAGCAAAAATACACAAGATACACAGTGACGATAAGAATTCGTTTCCTCATGCACCAATCTATGAAGCATTTAAAACAATTGACAATCAGGTATTCCAATGCAGTACTCAAGGACATCATATACATGATTATATGACTGCCCAAGAGTTTTCTAGTGGGGGATACTATTCTATGCACCAAGATTTGGTTACACAGATGAACACAAGAAAACTAACTGCAATTGTTAATCTTACTAAACGTGAAGATTATGATGGTGGTGATTTGCGATTCTTAAATATTCCAAACAGTAAAGAATTTAATGAACAGGGGTATATTCATATATTCCCATCTTTCTTTGCATGGGAAATTACTAAGATTAGAAAGGGTAAGAAAAAAATTATTACTGCCTTTGCACATGGAGAGGAGTGGAAGTAATGATACTTGAAAACGATTATTATTTTTTTAAAGCTGCATTGACAGATGACCAATGTGATGAAATTATTATGCGTGGTGAGCGTGAAATGAAAGCAGCACAGAAACGTGGCGAGTCTATTGATGCAACTACCTTTGGACGCAATGATAAAGCAGGCATGATTGATTCTGGTATTGATGAGTCTGAACTTGTTGCACAGGATGCTATGACATCCCAACAACTTAAAAAGAAAGGGTTGGCTAGAGCAGAAGGTAAAGATAAAACCTTTATTCGTGATACTCATGTTTCTTGGTTAAATGACCAAGATATCTATGGTTGGTTACATCCCTATCTGCAACGTGCAAATCATAGTGCTGGTTGGAACTTCGATTGGAATTGGAGTGAGTCTCTTCAGTTTACAAAATATGGAGAACATCAATTTTATGGATGGCATCCAGATGCTGGTTCTAAACCAAATCCACCATTTTGGGATGTTAGAAACCCACCAAAGGGTTACGAGTATATTGAAAAAGAAGAGAATGGAGAAACAGTAAGATATCCAAAAGACAATGGTAATGGTAAAGATGGTGCATCTGCAAAATGGATATTTAATCCAAACTATGCTGGTAAAATTCGTAAACTTTCTATGACAGTAAACTTAACTAATCCTAAGAATTATAAAGGTGGAAACTTAAAGTTTGACTTTGGGCCTCACGCTGCAAGAGCAAGATATCATACTTGTACAGAAATTCGTGAACGTGGTTCTATTATTGTATTTCCTTCAGATAGGTATCATCAAGTGACACCAATCACCAGTGGAACAAGATACTCTCTTGTTATGTGGACATTAGGAGATCCTTGGAAATGACATTTTTTTTAGAAAACAGATACGCCTTTGCAGAAGGACTAATTCCTAAAGACCTTTGTTCTGTAGCAACACAGTATGTCCAGTTTAGAGAAAAATATTTTGATGAAAGAGAAGACCCTGTAGATGGACAAATACCAGATACACATTCAATTTATAATGATACATTAATGGAAACATTGATGTTCTTTATGCATCCTCATATGGAAAGAATTACTGGACTTAAACTTTGTCCAACATACACATACTATCGTAATTATAAACCAGGCGATGAACTTAAACGTCATTCTGATAGATACTCTTGTGAAATTTCTACAACAGTTTGCTTAGGATATGATTATAAAGATGTCGCAGAAGATTATCAATGGGGTATGTATGTCGACCCAGAATCAAATCATACTTTGCCAGAAAATAAAGGTGAAGATGGTCTGTTTAAATCGGAGTCTCGTGATGGGGTGTTATTAAAACAAAACCCAGGCGATTGTATTATATATCGTGGATGTGAAATTGAACACTGGAGAGATAAGTTTGAAGTTGGTGAGGGTTCTTACCAATCTCAAGTATTCATGCATTATATTGATATGAATGGCCCATACTATCCAGAGTATAAATTCGATAAACGAGTTGGTATAGGCGCTCCAAAAAGTCTTTAAAAACTACCTATAATCCAAAATCTTTAACACAGTTTCCTTATAAATAGATATATAAGAGGAGACTGTGTTCAATGGCGACAATATCAAATATATTTATTAACCAAGGTGCTGACTTTAGTACTACTGTTACTATATCAGATAGCAATGGTTCTGCACTAGACTTATCTAGTTATACTGCACTTGCACAGATTCGTAAAACCTATGAGTCAACGACTGCAACAGGGTTCACAGCAACTTTCGATTCTGATAGAACCACTGGTAAAATCACACTCTCCCTTTCTGATACTCAAACCTCTTCTCTTGAATCGGGACGTTATGTTTATGACTTACTCATTACAGGCGCAGCGAATGATAAGACTAGAGTAGTTGAAGGTATTGCTACTGTTAATCCAAGTGTATCTAGGAGTTAAATAAATGTCAATCAGCGCAAAGATAAATACATCTAGTACAATACAGGGTTCGGTATCGCAAGGAAACCAACCCCAAGTAACTCGTGTTACAGTGCCAGGCCCAAAGGGTGACTCTGGTGCAGCAGGGGGTAAATTAGTAGAACTTGCAGATGTAAACGCAGACTCCGTTACGGATGGAGCATTGATTCAATATGATGGTGGAACTGAAAAATTTGTTATAACGAATGTAGTTGAAACTGATACAGGCACAATACGTCTGAACGGTGGAACTTTTTAATATAAACTTAAACAAGGTAGAAAAATAATGTCAACAATTATTCAAATCAAACGCACCACTACGGCAAATCTACCATCTACGTTAGAACAAGGCGAATTATCATATATCTATGATACTAGTTCGACTGACACAGATGCAGGCGGTAACGGTGGAAGAATCTATATCGGTGACCCAACATCGAATTCAAACACTCCAATTAAGATTGGCGGTAAATATTACACCGACTTAATGGAACATAGTCACGGTACGCTCACTGCAAGTGCAGCTTTACTCGTAGACTCAAACAAAAAAATTAATGAGTTGTTTGTAGACAATCTCAAAGTTGATGGTAATGCAATTACTTCAACAGACACAAATGGCGATATTACCGTAACTCCAAACGGAACTGGTAAGTCTATCATAACAAACATCTATACAGATGCATCTACATCCCTTCAAGAATATATCGAAGATATTTCTGGCGGTTCTGTAACTGCTGGTGAAGGTATTGATGTCACTTATGATGATGCAGCTGGAACAACTACAATTGCTGGTGAAGATGCAAGTACATCTAATAAAGGTATTGCGTCTTTTGACAGTAATGATTTTGATGTAGCAAGTGGTGCTGTTACATTGGAAGATACTGTTGTTAAAGCAATCACTACAGATGACGGTGCATTGACTGTTGCTTCACATGGGATATCAATCCTTGGTGGTGAAGGAATGGATGTTAATCATACTGGTACAGCAATTACTGTTAAAGGTGAAGATGCAAGTACAACTAATAAAGGTATTGCTTCTTTCGCAACGGCAGACTTTGCAGTATCATCTGGTGCAGTAACTATTAAAGCATTGGGTGTTGGAACTGCTCAAATCGCAGCAGATGCTGTAAATGGTGATAAGATTGCAGACAACGCTATTGACTCAGAACATATTACAAATGGTTCTGTTGATAATGGACATCTTTCTGGTGGTATCGCAAATGCAAAACTTGCTAACGATGGTATTACAATCGGTTCAGATGACACATCACTTGGTGATACAATCACAGACTTAAACGGATTGACTTCTGTTGATGTTGACAACTTAACACTAGATGGTAACACACTATCAAGTACTGATACAAACGGTGACTTAAACCTAACTCCAAATGGAACAGGTACAGTTGTTGTTCCTTCTGGTTATGAGGGACGTGCTGGATTTACTGCACAGTCACTTGTTAACAAAACATATGTTGACCAAGTTGCAAACGGACTTGATGTTAAAGCATCTGTAAAAGTTGCTACAACAGCAAACCTTACAACAAACTATAATAATAGTGCTGGTACATTGACTGCAACTTCAAATGGTGCAATCACAATTGACGGTGTTTCTCTATCAGTAAATGATAGAGTACTTGTTAAAGACCAGACAACACAAACACAGAATGGTTTCTATAAAGTAACTACTGTTGGTTCTGGTTCTGCAGCATTTGTTCTTACAAGAACTCCAGACGCAAACGAGGCATCTGAAATTACAGGTGGAGCATTTACTTTCGTTGAAGAAGGTACTGCAAACGCAGACAATGGTTATGTTGCAACACACAACGGTGTTCCAACTTTAGGTACTGATTCTATTACATTCGACCAATTCTCTGGTGCTGGACAAATTTCTGCTGGTGCAGCATTGTCTAAGAATGGTAATACTATTGACGTAGAAGTAGACGATAGTTCAATCGAAATATCTGGTGATGCACTACAAGTTAAAGCACTTGGTATCACTAACGGTATGTTAGCTGGTTCAATCGCAAATGCAAAACTTTCAAACAGTTCTGTTACTATCAATTCAACAGCACTTGCACTAGGTGGTTCACTTACACTGGACACTGGTGATTTTGCAGAGAATGGAAACTTATTCTACACAGACGAAAGAGTTGATGACAGAATTAATGCACTCTTCCAAGCAGGAGAAGGTATTGATTTAACATACAATGACTCTTCAAACACATTTACTGTTGATGCAGAACTTGCTACTGCAACAAACAGAGGTGTTGCATCTTTTGCTACGGCAAACTTTACAGTCTCAAGTGGAGCAGTTACCGTTACTGGTATTGATGGTGGAACTTATTCATAAGGGATAGGGTTACACTATGTCAACCGTAATAAAACTTAAAAAAAGTGAAACAGCACTTTCCAAACCCTCAACGAGTGACCTCGTTGCGGGCGAAGTTGCGATTAATGCTCTCGACCAGAGAATCTTTGTTCGTGATAGTAATAGTAAGATTATTACTATCGGTGAAGCTGGTGGTAAGAGACATGAAAGTGCGGCAGTAGAACATACTGTTACGGTTGCAACAAAAACTAATAAACACAGATATAACGGAACTGGTTCGTCAAGTGGTTATAAGATTGATGGTTCATTCTCTCCTACGATTGAATTGGTGCCAGGCAACACTTACAAATTCGACCAAGCAGATTCGTCTAACTCTGGACACCCTCTTCGATTCTATTACGAAGCAGATAAAACAACAGCCTTTACTACTGGTGTAACAACATCTGGTACGCCTGGAAATTCTGGTGCATATACTCAGATAGTTGTTGCAGATACAACTCCCTCAGTTCTTCATTACCAATGTTCTAATCATGGTTACATGGGAAACCAAGTTGTTATCGGAACAAGAAACCTAACTGGACTTGATACTGGTGACTTGGGAGAAGGAACTAATCTTTATTATACAGATGCTAGATTTGATACAAGATTAGGAACTAAAGATACAGGTGATTTATCAGAAGGTTCTAACCTTTATTATACTGATGCAAGAGTACTAACTAAAATCAATGCAACAGGCATTGACGCACTTAGTGATGTTGACACAACAACTGCATCTCCATCTAATGGACAAGCACTTGTTTGGGATGGTTCTCAATGGGAGCCTGGCACAGTTGGTGGACAAATCACGGTACAAGACGAAGGTTCTTCATTATCAACATCTGCATCTACAATCAACTTTGTAGGTTCTGGTGTTGTCGCATCTGGAACAGGTTCTACAAAAACTATTACAATCTCTGGCGGTGGAGGTGGTGGAGGAATCGCATTATCAGACATAAGTGTTGGTTCAGAAGCAACTGCAGCTGGTGATGGTGGACTTGCATATAATAATACTTCAGGCGTATTTACATACACTCCCCCAACATTAAGTGGTATCGGTGGAACAACAGACAATGTAACTGAGGGTTCTAGCAATCTTTACTTCACAGACGCAAGAATAGATACACATCTAAACCAATCTACTGCATCAGCCAATCAAGTTCTTTCTTGGGATGGTAGTGATTATGCGTGGGTTAATCAGTCTGGTGGTGGAGGCGGTGGTGGTAATGCATTCACTAATTTCGCAGTAAGTGGACAAAGTACAATACAAGCAGATAGTTCAACAGACACATTAACTCTAGTTGGAGCAGGACTAAATAGTATAACAACGAATGCATCATCTGACACAGTAACAATAGGAACTCCTACTGGAATACCTTTTGTGAAAGAGGATGGAACATCAACAAGTTTAAATATGAGTGTTGTGGCAGGAACATTGTCAACAGCAGTTGCTAGTTTATACATACCTTTCGTCAAAGACGATGGAACTAGTGTTACTACACTTGTAATGAGTTAAGGATAAAAGATGGCAGCGAAAACCCCAATTAAAGCAACATTTACTGGTTCGGACGTAACAGGACTTGCAGAATTTGTGGCAGCAGACTTTATCCCTATCTCCGATGGTGGTACAGGTGCAGTAACAGAAGCTGGTGCTAGAACAGCATTGGATGTAGATTCGAAAGCAGAAGTAACAACAAAAGCAGTCAATAACGGTATTACGTTTGCGATTGCATTAGGATAACGATATGGCAATACCAAGTACAAGAGCAACATTCAAAGAATACTGTCTTAGAAGTTTAGGTAAGCCAGTAATTGAAATCAATGTTGACCCAGACCAAGTAGAAGATAGAATTGATGAAGCACTTCAATATTTTTCACAGTATCATTATGATGGTATTGAAAGAGTATACCTAAAGTATCAGATTACACAAGCAGATATTGACAGGGCAAGAAGTGATAATTCATTACCTTCTGTAACAGATGTTGATGCATCTACAACAGCAGTATGGAAAGAACAGAATAATTATATTCCTGTTCCATCTACCATTATGTCTATAGTCAAAGTATTTCCTTTGACAGATAAAGCATCTTTGAATATGTTCGATGTACGTTATCAGATGAGACTGAATGACTTATATGACTTTAGTTCTACTTCTGTTATACATTACGAAATGACAATGCAACACCTAGACCTTCTAGACCATATTTTGATTGGTGAGACTGCAATACGTCACAACCAACACCAGAATAGATTGTATTTGGATGCAGACTTTAAAACTGATTATGTTGATGGAGATTATATCGTCATTGAATGTTATCGTAAATTAGACCCAGCAACTTTCACAGATGTGTGGGATGACATATTCTTGAAGAAGTATGCAACACAACTTATTAAAATGCAGTGGGGTGCAAACCTTTCTAAATTCCAAGGCATTCAAATGTTGGGTGGAGTTGCCCTAAATGGCGAACAGATATATACTCAAGCACAAGAACAAATTGAGAAATTAGAAGAACAAATTCAACTGGCATATGAGTTGCCTCCAATGCATATGATAGGTTAAGAAATGCCAACTAATGTATACTTTGATACAGGTACAAAACCAGAGCAGAACCTCTATGAAGATTTAATCATAGAACAACTGCGTATTTACGGTCAGGATTGTTATTACATTCCTCGTAACATGGTGTCTGAAGATAAAGTATTTGGAGAAGATTCACTATCTAAGTTTGAAGATGCATACATGGTTGAAATGTATGTTGATAACATAGATGGATATGAAGGCGAAAAAGAATTGATGTCTAAGTTTGGTTTAGACATTCAAGACGATGCAACATTCACAGTTGCAAGAAGAAGATGGGAACAGTTTGTTACGATAGATAATAATCTTGTTGTATCATCAAGACCAAACGAAGGTGATTTAGTATACTGGCCTAAAGGAAGTAAACTGTTTGAAATCACATTTGTTGACCATGATGACCCATTCTATCAAGTACACAATCTACCGACATACAAACTAAAATGCAAAACCTTTGAATACGGTTCAGAGGATTTGGATACTGGTATTGCAGAGATTGATGCAATTGAAGCAGATAACAGTTTAGACCAGTTGTCACATCAAATGACTCTAGAGAATGCAACAACATTCAACGAGTTCTTTGCTTTGGAACAGGGAACACCTTCAGATGGACAACTCATACTAGAGGATTCATTACTTGGTGATAAAATTCTATCTGAGACAGTAGATAATACTGGTTCAATTATTATGGAAAATAATGTAGAGGGTGCTGATGCGTCCTATATAATACTAGAAACTTATCGGGTTGACACTATTGATGAAAGCGCTCAGAATGATTTATTTGATAGTGAAGAGGATACAATATTAGATTTTACCGAATCAAATCCATTCGGTGATGCTGGGAAATAAATTATGATTGGAAATTACTTTTACAACGAATCGACAAGGAATGTAGTGGTAGGATTTGGTTCTATCTTCAACAACATTCAACTTGTTAAGAAAGACAATTCTGGTAACGTGACACAGACTATGAAGGTGCCTCTTGCATATGGCCCAAAACAGAAGTGGTTATCAAGATTAAACCAAGACCCTAACCTTACTAAAAAGGTTGCGGTTACTTTACCTCGTATTGGTTTTGAGATTAGTGGTTTAGAATACGACCCATCTCGTAAACTGAATAAGATGATAAAGGTGAAGAAGCATGCTGACGGAGCAGATAAAGACCAATTAAAATCTGGTTTCATGCCTGTTCCTTATAATGTTAGTTTTGAACTATTCATTATGAGTAAGAACTCAGACGATGCATTACAAATTTTAGAACAGATTCTACCATACTTTCAACCAGAGTACACAGTTACTTTGAGAGAAGTACCAGAATTAGATATTGTTAGAGATGTTCCTGTAACATTAAACAGTATTAGTTATGAAGATAGTTATGAGGGAGACTTTGCAAGTCGTAGAGCAATTATCTACACACTAAGTTTCTCTGCAAAGTATTATCTATATGGCCCTGTAAGTTCACAGAATGTTATTCGAAGTGTACAGGTTGACCAATATACAGATATGCCAGTGAACTCTCCTAAGAGAGAACAGAGATATTCTGCAACACCAAAACCAGCAGATGTTGCTCCATCAGATTGGGATGTCGATGACGGTGATTTCGGATTCAATGAGACTACAAGTTTCTATGAAGATGCAAAAACTTTCGATCCATCTAGTGGACAAGACGTATAAATATAGGAAAGAATTAAAAGGGTTGATGAAATATGGCAATTAGAAAAATTATTAAAAGAGCTACAGACTCACTCTTTGTAAACACAGAGTTTGATGGAACAGAAGCAATCAAACCACCAGCTGGAACAACTGCTCAACGAGCAAATGCTGCTGCTGGTGATTTAAGATTTAATACGACAACAAACTTGATGGAGTATTATGATGGAAGTGGATGGAAATCAATTGATAGTCCGCCTGTGATTTCATCTGTCTCTCCATCTGCTATTGCTAACTCATCTAGTTCCGTTGACATTACTATAAGTGGTGACTTTTTTGCAAGTGGTGCTACAGTAAAAGCAATTGGTCAAGATTTGTCTGAGATTGCAGCATCCTCAGTAACATTTACAAATTCAACAACTCTAGTTGCAACATTCAATGGAACAAGTTTTGCAGATGCACAAGAAGATTATAGTATTGAAGTAACAAATGTATCTGGACTTGCTGGTAAAGGTTCTGACCTACTAGCAGTAAATGCAAGTCCTGCTTGGACTGTTGCGGCAGGAACACTCACCACCATTTATGATTCTAGTAGAAGTGGTATTTCAATTACAACAGGTGCAACAGACGATGAAGGTGCATCATTAACGTATTCTGTGTCTACAGGTTCTTTACCTAGTGGACTTTCTATTTCTTCATCAACAGGAACAATCACTGGTTCTACTAGTGCAGTTGGTAGTGATACAACAGTGACATTTACTTTATCGGTTACTGATGGTAGTAATACTACAACAAGACAATATTCTATAATTCAAAAAGCACCAACCATAACATCTTACACATCTACTGGTTCTGGAACATTCAGTGTTCCTACTGGTGTATCAACAGTTGATGTATTAGTTATTGGTGCTGGTGGTTCTGGTGGTGGTGATAACGGTGGCGGCGGTGGTGCTGGTGGTCTAATCTATAGACCTGCATTCCCTGTAACTCCAGGCGGTTCGGTTTCTTATAGTGTTGGTAATCATGGACAAAATACGCCTGGGCCGGTACACAATTCTAGAACTGGAGATAACGGCGGTAACAGTACTTTCGGAGGATTAACTGCTCTCGGTGGTGGTGGTGGCGGAAGTGGTCACCCAAACGCATCTATAGGTGGTGGTAAACCAGGCGGTTCTGGTGGCGGTGCTAGCGGCGAAGTGGCTCACTCTGGTGGTTCTGGAAATCAGCCTGGCCAACCAGGCGACTCTGGATCTTATGGATTTGGTAGTAACGGTGGTTCGTCATCTGGACAAGGTGGTGCTGGTGGCGGTGGCGCTGGTGCTGTTGGATCAAATGCAACTAACGAAAATGGTTTTGCTGGTGGTAATGGTAAATCATACTCAATCTCTGGTTCATCAGTAACTTATGCTGGCGGTGGAGGCGGTGGTGCTCAAAATGGACATCCTGGCCCTAGATCAGCTGGTGGTTCAGGCGGTGGTGGTCAAGGTGGTTCAAGTACCAGTATACCTGTAACTAATGGCATCGATGGAACAGCAAACCGTGGCGGTGGTGGTGGAGGTGCTGGTAACACTGGGCCCCATATTGGTATTGGCGCAGTTGGTGGTTCTGGTATCGTTATTGTAAAATACTAAGTATTACACAGTTTATTTTATTATGAGGTAGAAATGAATTTTATTGAGGAATATAGCATTCCAAAAGATGTTTGTGATGATATTGTAGATTATTTTTATAAAAATAAAAGTAATCACGAAGAAGGTGAAATTGGTGAGAAGAAGATAGATAAAAGTATAAAAGATTCAATTGACTTGGGTTTAAGTACAGAACAATTTATAAAAGGATTGCCATCTTACACTCCATATCTAAGTGAACATATAAACTTGTATCTTGAAAAATATATGGGTATTGTTTCCAAGTGGGGGCCAATACAAATAAATGAGGGAGTTAATATACAATATTACAATCCTTCTGGTGGGTTTAAGGTAATTCATAATGAAAGAGATGATTGGGAAACAAAAGCTCGTGAACTTGTTTTTATGACATATCTTACAAACACACCAAATGGAGGAACATATTTTCCCTTTCAAGAATATACTACTGAATGTATTATTGGAAAAACAGTAATATGGCCAGCAGGGTTTACTCACCCACATGTAGGAGAAGTGTCTAACACACACGAGAAAATGATTATAACTGGTTGGTTCAGTGTTTTCGATTCTACTAAATAATAATATAATTACACAATAGGAGTGAATATAAAATGACTAAAAAATGGAATGAAGAACATATTGAAGCGGCAGAAGAAGTAATGAACTTTGCTCGTGCAACAGGTAATGAAAAGTTTGCAGAGATGATTAAGGATTTATTTGAAATTAAAGAGAAGCCAGTTTTTGATGATACTGATTCTGTATTCAAGAACCTTTCTAACAAGTATAATATTGGGTGTAATGTTCAAGGATATAAATTAGAAGATGGTGTTCGTTATCCTTTCTATTCTATAGAAGGTGACATTCGTGAATTCGAAAAACTTCATGCAGAAGTAAAACAGATGCGTGTAGGTAATGTCGAAACAAGTTGAAATACTAGATAATGTTTTGGGCGTGACAGACGTAGTGGAAAATACAACAAGAGTTGTTTCTCCACCAAAACCTGTAGTTGTTCCCGAAACAAAAATGAATGAAGAAGATGTGGATAATGATTATAAATATCAAAGAGAAAACTTTTATAATCTGATAGAACGTGGGCAAGATGCAATTGATGGTATCCTAGACCTTGCGAGAGAATCAGAACATCCTAGAACCTATGAGGTTGCTGGGAACTTAATTAAACAGGTCGCAGAAGTGACTGAGAAACTTGGGGACTTACAGGGTAAAATGAAGAAACTAAAAGAAGTACCAAACTCTGCACCTAAAAATGTAACTAACGCATTGTTCGTAGGAAGCACCGCAGAACTACAGAAGATGTTAAAAGGAAAAGAATGATATGCCATTAACTAGATTTAAACTAAGTGCCATTGAGGACGGTGGAATTGCAACTGCTGATTTAGCAGACGGTTCAGTAACAACTGCAAAACTTGGTTCTGATGCCGTCACAACTGCAAAGATAGTGGACGGTGCAGTAACACTTGCAAAGACTGATTCACTATTTCTAAACACGGAAATTAGTGGAACTGAAGCAGCAAGGATGCCTGTCGGAACAACTGCACAACGTGCCAATGCACAATCTGGTGATATTCGATTTAATTCAACTCTGGAACTTATGGAATATTATACTGGAACTGATTGGAAAGCAATTGATTCCCCCCCTACTGCTACTAATATTTCTCCAACAACATTTGATGCCGCTGGTGATACAATTACTATCAGTGGAACAAACTTTCAAACTGGTTTAAGTATTAAAGTTATTGGTGCAAATGGAACAGAATACACACCAGCAAGTGTGACAAGAGTTTCTTCAACAACTGCAACATTTGACACAACCCAAGCTATTTTAGATACTGAATCTGATTTATTTGATATTAAATTATCAAACAATTCTGGACTTTCTGCTATATTAGAGAATATCCTTGAAATCTCAAACGGTACATTCGCATTTACAAACGCTGCTTCTAGTACAATTTATGACTTAGGAAGAAGTACTGGATTTGCTGCTGGTGGTTCATTATCTGGTGGCGGTGGAGAATCAGATGTAACCGTTGCTTATGCAGTTACAGCTGGTACACTACCATCTGGTGGTTCTATTAGTTCTTCAACTGGTTTAATCACTGGTATTAGTGCTGTAGGTTCAGATACAAATTCTACATTTACAATAACAGCAACTGTTACGGATGCTTCAGCAGGTTCAAGTACATACAGTCGTGCCTTTACACTCACAGTCGCTGCTCCAGTGATTGTCTCTTACACATCAACTGGTTCTGGAACATTCAGTGTTCCTACTGGTGTTTCTAGTGTTAATGCTCTAGTTGTCGCTGGCGGTGGTGCTGGTGGTTCTGCAAATAGTAACACTGGAACTGACGGTGGTGGCGGCGGTGGTGCTGGTGGTCTAATCTATAGACCTGCATTCCCTGTAACTCCAGGCGGTTCAGTTTCTTATACTGTTGGTTCTGGTTCATCCAGAGGGCAATCGTATGCTGTTACAACACAAACCAAACTATCGAACCTTTCAACCTACAACGGACAAGACTCTACATTTGGTACACTAACTGCTAAAGGTGGTGGTGCTGCTGGTGATGGGCCTGCTCCAAACGGAACTGCTATTGCTGGCGGTTCTGGTGGTGGTTCTGGTTCGGGTGGTGGTTCTTCACCCTCACCAAATGCTGGTGCTGCAACTCAACCTCAACAACCAGGCGACTCTGGATCTTATGGATTCGGAAACCCAGGCGGAACAAATGGTTATAGTTCTCCATATAATGGTTCTGGTGGCGGTGGCGCTGGTGCTGCTGGTAGACCTGCTGGCATCGGATCGGGCCCGCATGGCGGAAATGGTGGTGTTGGAAAACAATACGATATCTCTGGTTCACAAGTATACTATGCCGGTGGTGGCGCTGGTGCTGGTGGTGGCAGTGGCGCAGGCTCAGCTGGTTCTGCTGGACAAGGTGGTGGAGGCGATGCTCATCCATCTGTAGACTCTGCTCCTCTAAGCGGTGGTAATGGAAGTGCAAACCGTGGCGGCGGCGGTGGCGGTGGTGCCGGACTTGATAGTCCATCCAGACCGTGGTCAGCTGGTTATGGTGGTAATGGTGGTTCTGGTATCGTTATTGTAAAATATTAAACTCTGGAAAATAAAGATAATCAATGCCTGAATTTTTGTGGGCATTGACTGCATCTTCATAAGTTTCTACGATACAATCTCCTGCTAAATTAAAAGAAGTATTAAAGAGAATAGGACAACCTGTTCTCTTTTTAAATGCATCTATAAGATTATAATAGTGTAAGTTTTGCTCTTTTGTTACTGTCTGAATACGACATGTTTTATCTACATGTGTTATTGCAGGCAAGTCATCACTTTTAACATTCACTGCATACATCATAAATGGACTTTCTTTTAGTCCTCTCATATCAAAATAATCATGTACATGTTCTAACAACACAGTTCCAGCAAATGGACGATACCATTCTCTACCCTTCACTTTATTAATATAATCTTTTCCATCGACTCTTCTTGGGTCAAATAGAATGGAACGATTGCCTAATGCTCTTGGCCCTGCTTCAGACCTTCCTTGAAATATTGCAACACTCTTTCCTTCTTCGATAAGTTTTGCAACGTCATCGTAATCTGCTCCAATACCTTCTGGAATATAACTATGATACAATCCAAGATATATGTGTTTTTGTTTACGGACTGTCTTATCTTTAGTAAGAGTGTGGTGTATATACTTTGCAGCACCCATAGATGTTCCAGCATCACTAGATACAGGTTCAATATAAAACTCAACATCATCTCTTAAATATTCATAGTTTGCAACACAGTTTAGAAAGTACCCCCCAGCAAGAACAACTTTCTTAATACCAGTTTGTTCAATCATTTTATCAATGTACATCTTTACATGATTTTGTGTTGCAGTTTGTAACGCATATGCAAAGTCTGCTTTACTTTGAAAGTCAGTAAACTCGTAATCCAAGTATCCTTCTCGTAGATTCTCGTTTCTCCACTTGAACAGATTTGGGTTGAGTTGGTCATTAATATACATGGATGGAATAGAATCATTTGGTTTACCATAAGTTGACATTCCCATCAACTTTCCAGCATCCATTTCATTCATACCCATTGCGACACAGGTTTTTTGAAACGCAAGTCCTTCACTAAAATGATGTGATACTCTTGCAGTTCCAATATCAACATCACATTCAAATCCAACCATAACTTCTTTATCAATCTCTTCAAAGTTATTAGGATAAGATGCAACAAATGATGCATTTCTTTCAGAACCAAATGTTCCTTCTTGAAATTGAAAATGGCTAATAGGATAATCTGAACCCAATCCATCACGAATAATACACAATGCTTTCTTAAACCCAGAATTGTAGAATCCATGAGCAGCATGCATCATGTGGTGTTTTTGATTTAAGTCATATGTTTTGTTTGGGTGATTATAAAAAGAACGATTAAGATGAATAATTGCAGATGAGTATGGGTCTCTATCTTCAAAACTCTCTGGATTTTTAGGTGATTGAACGCCAGTTATACCAATACAGTCAATATTGTTTGTATATTTTGGCAGTTCATGTATTACATTATATGGAACTTTATCATACTTTATATTAGATAATCTCTCATTTTCTAAAGAGAACACAACTTCCCCATCGTCTAACAGTGTGACTGCTGAGTTGTGTATTCTATTTAATCCAATTATCTTCATAAAATCCTCATTATAAATAAGTATGTGATTACTATTATATAGTATTATTATGGAAATGTCAATATGCAAAATGAAAATCATTATCTAGGAAACCCGCTTTTAAAGAAATCTAATGTTCCTGTAAACTGGACAAAGGAAAACATCCTAGAATATCAGAAGTGTATGGAAGACCCCATATACTTTATTAAGAATTATATTAAGATTGTGTCTTTAGATGAGGGTTTAGTACCCTTTAGACTCTATGATTTCCAAGAGAATATCGTAAAGACAATCCACAACGACAGATTCACAATATGTAAGATGCCTAGACAGTCTGGTAAATCCACGACTATGGTATCCTATATTTTACACTACGTTCTGTTTAATCCTAACATGAATGTTGCCATTCTAGCGAACAAAGCTGCGACTGCAAGGGACATTCTTGGCAGACTGCAACTCGCATATGAGAATCTTCCTAAGTGGTTACAACAGGGTGTGGTATCTTGGAATAAAGGTTCTGTAGACTTAGAGAATGGTAGTAGGGTAGTTGCATCTTCTACATCCTCAAGTGCAGTTCGTGGTGGTTCATTTAACATGATATTCTTGGACGAATTTGCATTCGTTCCAACTAACGTAGCAGAGGACTTTTTCAGTTCTGTGTATCCTACAATCTCATCTGGTAAATCTACTAAAGTTATTATCGTATCTACACCTAATGGTATGAACCTATTCTACAAGTTATGGGTAGATGCAGAGAACAAACGTAACTCATATAACATCGTAGATGTACACTGGAGTCAAGTGCCAGGCAGAGATGATAAGTGGAGACAGGAAACAATTGCAAATACATCTGAAGAACAGTTTAAACGAGAGTTTGAATGTGAATTCCTTGGTTCTGCAAATACCCTTATCCATCCTACTAAAATAAAATCAATGGCATTCAAAAGTCCAATCACATCTAATGCTGGTTTGGATATGTATGAGAAACCTCGACATGGTGCAACTTATGTTATTGTTGCAGACGTATCAAGGGGTACGAATAATGATTACTCTGCATTCATTGTATTTGATGTATCTACAGTACCGTATAGAATTGTTGCAAAGTATCGTGACAATGAGATTAAACCTATGTTATTCCCTAATATTATCCATGATGTTGCGAAAGCATATAACATGGCATACGTTATGGTAGAGGTAAATGATATTGGTGAACAAGTTGCCACTGCACTACAATTTGACTTAGAGTATGAGAACCTAATAATGGCAAGCATGCGTGGTCGTGCGGGTCAAGTCGTTGGAGGTGGGTTTAGCGGTGGAAAAGCACAACTTGGGGTACGAACAACTAAGGCAGTAAAGAGATTAGGTTGCTCAAACATTAAACAAGTTATTGAAACAGATAAGATTGTTATACAGGATTACGACCTAATAACAGAACTATCTACCTTTATTCTTAAAGGACAATCATATGAGGCAGAGGAAGGACACACCGATGACCTTGTAATGTGTTGTGTATTGTTTGGATGGTTGGTGGAACAAACTTATTTTAAAGAATTAACTGATGATGATATTCGTGCAAGAATGTTTGCAGAACAACAGAATCAATTAGAACAGGACATGGCGCCATTTGGATTTATGGATGATGGTATCCAAGAACCATATGGTGAGACTGTTGTTGATGAATACGGTACTCGTTGGAGTCCTGTTGTTAGAACACATGATTCTGATTGGTAGAAAGTAGTAAAACCCTACATAATGTCAATTAGATCGTTTTCTAATTTTAAGTAACAATTAGCACAAACAACTTTGGACTGATTGATTAAATCTATGATTTCTTGTCTAGATTCTTCATTAAGTCCTTTACGTTTTGTGCGTTTACGAATTTCTGCCTCATAGGGGTGGAATTGGAGACATGCATTTTCAGATTCCCCACAGTAATGACAGTACTTATCTTCTAGGTGTTCGTTTACCCATATGATACGTTTCCTGTAATTCCGTTGGGATACACGTTTAATTGTTTCCTTATATTTGTTATAATGTTCTGACATACATTTATTTATATGTTAGACAACCTATAAAAATGCAAAGTGTAGAGATGCGTTTTTATAAATATATTCGTAAGATTGAGATAAACTAAATTATTGAATCCACAAAGGAGAAAACAAAGATGGCATTTCAAGTATCCCCAGGCGTTCTCGTCAAAGAGATAGACTTGACCAATGTCGTTCCTGCTGTTGCAACTTCAATTGGTGCGATTGCGTCAGGCTTTTCAAAAGGCCCAGTAGACGAAATCATTCCAATCGGTTCAGAGCAAGAATTGGTCAATATCTTTGGTAAACCAAACTCAAGTAACTTTGAGAACTGGTTCACCGCCGCTAACTTTCTTCAGTACACTAACGGACTTCGTGTCGTTCGAGCAGATACAGCTGCTGTAAACGCTACAGGTAACGCTGCTGGACTGAAGATTAAAAATGACGATGATTATGAAAATAACTATGCTGATGGTTCTGGTTCAGTAGGCGACTTCGCCGCAAAATATCCAGGCACATGGGGTAACGCTCTAGGCGTTTCTTTATGTTCTAACGCAACTGCTTTCGAGCAAACATTCACAGGTTCTGCTGGTACACTTGGTGTAACAACTGGTACTCCTGCTGCTGGAGCAACAACTGTTGGAGTTGACAACGGTGGTGGTTCTGCTGGTGATGGTGGTGGTGCATTCAACGTAGGTGACATTGTTCACTTCGGAGAAGCAGACGGCACACAGTATGAAGTTACTGCAATTTCAACTGATGACTTAACTATTCGTCAATTAGATGACGTTAATGGTGGTGGTCTAAAAACTGCACTAACTGCTGCAACAACTGTTCGTAGACGTTGGAAATTCTATGACTTATTTGATGGTGCTCCAGGCACATCAACATGGGCTTCTGACAAAGGAATGTCAAATGACGAAATGCACGTTGTTGTACATGACGTAACAGGTGCGTTAAGTGGTTTTGATTCAGATGTTGCTGGACAAAGAACTCTTGCAGTTCTTGAAACATATGCATTTGTATCACAAGCTTCTGGTGCTAAAACACCACAAGGTGGAACTAACTTCTACGCAAATAAAATCAACGTAGGTTCACAGTATGTTTGGTGGATGGATCACAATGGTTCATTGACAAATGCTGGAACTGATGTTGCAAGTGGTTCTTCATACGCTTCTACAGCATCACATGCTGGTGTTTTGTCTACACTACTAACTGGTGGTACAGACGATAACCCAACAATCGGTGAACTAGACCTTGCATATGGTTTATTCAGTGATGCAGATACAGTTGACATCAACTTAGTAATGGCAGGAAGTTGTCCTGCTGGTACAGATGGTGTTGCACACGCAACCATGATTATGGACTTGTGTGAATCTCGTAAAGATTGTGTAGGTTTCATCTCTCCTCGTAGAGAAGATGTTGTTGGAGTTACTACAGGTGCTGCACAGACAACTAACGTAAAAGGTTTCTTTGATAACCTTGCTAGTTCGTCTTACTCAGTATTTGATAGTGGTTACAAATACATGTATGACAAGTATGCAGACGTATACCGTTTTGTACCTATGAATGGTGACGTTGCTGGACTTTCTGCGAATACAGACAATGTTGCAGACCCTTGGTTCTCACCAGCGGGTTACAACAGAGGACAAATTCGTGGTGCAGTTAAACTTGCATTCAACCCAACAAAAGCACAAAGAGATATTCTTTATCCTGCTCGTGTAAACCCTGTTTGCACATTCCCAGGCCAAGGTACTGTTCTCTTCGGTGATAAAACTGCATTGTCTAGACCAAGTGCATTCGATAGGATTAACGTCCGTAGATTGTTCATTGTTCTTGAGAAAGCAATATCTACTGCTGCTAAGTTCCAACTATTTGAGTTTAACGATGCGTTTACTCAAGCACAGTTTAAGAACTTGGTTGAACCTTTCCTTCGTGATGTACAAGGTAGAAGAGGTATTACTGATTTCTCAGTAGTTGCTGATGATACTAACAACACAGGTGAGGTAATCGACAGGAATGAATTTGTCGCAGACATTTACATCAAACCTGCTCGTTCTATCAACTTTATTACACTAAATTTCATCGCCGTAAGAACTGGTGTTGCATTTAGTGAGGTAGGAGGTTAATCATGGCTAGTATAGACGATTTTAAATCAAACCTTATTGGCGGTGGTGCAAGAGCGAACCAATATCGTGTAATATTGACTACTCCCCCAGCAATTACTACTGGATTGGATATCAATAGAACATCATTTCTCGTGAAAGCAACATCGTTGCCAGGGCAAACTATTTCTGAAATTGAAGTTCAATTCAGAGGTAGACAACTCTACATGGCAGGCGATAGAACAGTTGAAGCATGGACTACAACTTTCATTAACGATACGGACTTTATGGTTCGTAACGCAATGGAGCGTTGGATGAGTGGTATCAATGATCTAGAAACAGGTGTTGGACTTACAAATGTGTCAGATTATACTGCACAATTGAGAGTTGAACAACTTGATAGAGATGATAACATTCTGAAGTCATATGTTCTAAAGAACTGTTGGCCGACTGCTGTGACACCGATTGAACTGTCATATGATACTGTAAGTGACATCGAAACATTTGATGTTACATGGAGATACACAAGTTTCTCCGCTAGCGCAGTATAAATCCTCTTTTTTATCTGACTAAATAGTTGGGTAAAACTTAGGAGAATTATAGTATGGCGGAACTTTTCGGTTTCAGAATTACAAGAGCGAATCAAGATGGGGGAAGTGACAGTTTCACTTCTCCTGTCTCTGATGACGGCACCCTTGATATTGTATCAGGCGGTGGACATTACGCATCTGTCCTCGATATGGATGGAAGAGACCGTAATGAAGTTGACTTAATCCGTAGATATCGTGACATTGCACAACAACCAGAGTGTGACAGTGCAATTGAAGATATTACGAATGAAGCTATTGTAAGTGATGAACGTGACCAATCTGTATCAATAATGCTTGACAGACTTGATGTCTCCCCTAAAATTAAATCAAAAATTCGTGAGGAATTCCATGAAATCCTACACCTATTAGACTTTAATGCAAAGGGACATGACATCTTTAGACGTTGGTATGTTGATGGCAGACTTTATTACCACAAAATTATTGACCCAAAACAACCTCGCAAGGGGATTAAAGAGGTTCGATATATTGACCCTCGCAAAATCAAAAAGGCGAGAGAAACACAAAAAGAAGTTAATGCATCTACTGGCATGGAAATGGTCAAGAAGATTGATGACTTCTACCTTTACAATGATAAAGGTTGGGAACAAAACGTAGGTACATCTGAAGGAGTTAAGATAACTTCTGATTCGATTACTTACTGTCCTTCTGGATTGATTGACATGGGTAAGGGTACAGTACTTTCTTATCTAAACAAAGCAATCAAACCTGTCAATCAGTTACGCATGATTGAGGATTCGTTAGTTATCTATCGTATATCTCGTGCGCCTGAAAGACGTATTTTCTACATTGACGTTGGTAACTTACCAAAGATGAAAGCAGAGTCATATCTAAAAGATGTGATGAATCGTTATCGTAACAAAATGGTTTACGATGCACGAACTGGTGAAATCAGAGATGACAGAAACCACATGTCTATGTTAGAAGATTTTTGGCTACCTCGTAGAGAAGGTGGTAGGGGTACAGAGATTACAACTTTGCCAGGCGGTTCAAACCTTGGTGAGATTGATGATATCACATACTTCCAGAAAAAACTATTTCGTTCATTGAATGTACCAGTATCAAGACTTGCAGAGGAAACAGGTTTCCAATTAGGTCGTTCTGATAACATTACAAGAGATGAATTGAAATTTACAAAATTTGTCCAAAGACTTCGTAAGAAGTTTACTACATTGTTCTTAGACATGATACGCACACAACTTCTACTGAAGGGTGTGATTGCCATGGATGAGTGGGATCACTTTAAAGAACATATTCAGTTTGACTTCCTACAAGATGGACATTTCACAGAACTGAAGAATGCAGAAATTCTTCGGGAAAGACTAGACATGCTTGGACAAGTCGAATCTTATGTTGGTACATACTTCTCTAAGGAATATGTTAAGAAACAAATCCTTAGAATGTCTGATGAGGAGATTGAAGAAATCGACAATCAACTTAAAGATGAAGAAGGTGGTGACATGGGTGGAGATGACGATGGCATGTTCGCACATAACGATCCAAATAAGGGAGATAAATAATGGACAATGTAAAAAACTTTGTAAGTTCAATTGCATCGGGCGACAACCTTGCGGCGGAGACACATTTTAATAATGCACTTGCTTCGAAGGTTGGAGATGCATTAGAAACAAAAAGACAAGACGTGGCACAGACATTTGTGACACACCACATTTCAGATACAAAGGTAGAAGAAGATAGTGAGTAAAACTCTTTCAGAATTCAAACAAGAATTACCAGAGAAAGATGAGCATAAGAAGTCGAAGGAGTACAAGAAGTTGTCTCCAGCGATGAAAAAGGCAATTGACGCTATATTCAAGGAAATGGATGCGAAACCTACAGATTTCCTAAATACTTTTGACAAAACAATAAATAGTGTTTCCAAGAAGTTCAAAGTTCCGCATAAGGCACTTATGGACTATTTTGAAA
>Ga0208791_1000237_pt1 | contig 27970 bp, 37 predicted proteins | sample 11_taG_FD_184084 | JGI IMG/M metagenome (GOLD analysis project Ga0208791, IMG submission 184084) | Marine viral communities from the Subarctic Pacific Ocean - 11_ETSP_OMZ_AT15265 metaG (SPAdes) (version 2) | ecosystem: Environmental > Aquatic > Marine > Oceanic | place: Pacific Ocean | collected...
GGTAAGATTGCTTCTCCGTATTCGCTTGCTCCGGTGACATAGACGTTGCGAAATGCGATGTCACTTGCATTACCCAAGCCATACGGATCTTGTTCGGTCACTCGGAAGATTTCGCCAATCGTGGTTCCAAAGTCCAGGTAGGCTAAGAGGTTGGCAGTTGCAGTTGCACCACTTCCACCACCTCCCGAAAAGGACACTGTGGGAACTCCCGTGAATCCCGTCCCATTGTTCGTCATCGCAACTCCGTTTACCTCGCCATCGGAGTTGATCGTTGCGGTTCCTGCGGCCGAGCTACCCCCACCACCACTGAATGCTACGGTAGGGGCGGAGGTATAGGATGCACCACCACTCCCAACGTCTACGCTTCTTACTCGGACATCGGGGATGACTTGAGTTAACCGCGAAGCAAGGGGCCATGCGGTTCGTTCCCATGCCAAGCGGCCAAAGCGGTTAAAGCTTCTGACTGCTGCGGTGGACTCAACTGCAAGCAAAGAGTCAACCCCAATCATGTTGGTCAGATTGGTGGACATCAAGCTGACCGCAACTACTCTCATGCTAGTCCCAAGCCTCCTTGGAAGGTTTTCTTGTCAAATGATTTTGCTTTGAAAGATCCGTTGTCGCGCAAGAATTCATTAACGAATTGCTTATCCCCCCAGCAGCCCGGTTTAAATTGCATCCAACGAAAGTATTCGCGAGCGGGGATGGTTGCTTTCAGTTGTCCAACTCCGTCCATTACGCCAGCGTGTTGGTTCTCCTTGCCGCATTCTATTTCGCGTTTTCTTGCCTCGTATTTTTCGAGGTCCACTTCATAACGCAAATGCCGTTCAAGATTTTTCATGAACGACGAACCATTACCTTGGTCTTTCTTCCACTTGGGTACAAAGATTTCGGACATAGTGTTATAGGGTTTGGGTTGTGCTTGTCGTGTCCAAGGAGGTGACTCGGATGAGCCACCCCCCGGACAACAACAAATGTTGCTTGGAATTAAGCAAATTGACCGAGGTCAACGATGCGTAATCCAATAACGATTTCACCTGCGGTAGCTGAAGCAATAGCTGCGTCAGTAACTTCCAAAAGAACGGAAGTTGCGGTGTTGGTTCCGCCTACTGGTTGTGATTGCCCACCCGTGAACCCGTCTCCAGTATTGAATACTGGTGCAGACATACCGTCCACATCGAGAGCATCGATGAACTCGTCGGGATCTCCTCCGGTTGTCCCTACGTCAATGACGAGGGAAGTCGTTCCGGCAAAAGCTACGGACTCGTAAACTCCGGCCATTTCGACGGCACCTCCTGCGGGTATGGTTGCGATAGTGGCTTGGCCACCATTGCCAATCGTTTGTAGATCTTCGTAGGTTGCGGTGTAGATGTGTGTAAAACCGCGACCTGCTTCGTTGTTAGATAGTTCTGGCATGTCTAAATCTCCTTAGTTATTGATTATCAATTAAAAAAGCCATGGGCTTTAGGCGAGTAACATGCCAATCCGCAAATTACGTCTACGAAACCTCTGCGACCTCCGCCTTGATCTTCCAACTCGGTGGCAGACTCGGCTTTGAGCGAGTGCATTCCGACGTATTCGGGATCAACGAGAAGTCCGGCATCAGCGTCGATGGTGTCCGATCCGCTTGTGCGATTCACAAAAAGCGAAGGCACGATTGCAACGTTACCAAAGTCACCTTCGTAGAGGTTCACGGTAAGCGTGATCTTGCGAGAATCGGCATCCTGGTTGACAACGTAAGTGCCATTGGCTGCGGCAAGCTGACGAGAGAAGTTCGAGATCTCTTGCTTGAGGCTTGGACCTGCAATTAAGGTAAGTTGACCACCAGGCATTCCGTTGGCTTCGTAGAGTTCTTGAAGAACGCTGTTGAAGGTAGCTTCGGTCTGGGTTCCCGTGGTGTCGTTGGCAACGCTTTGGTAAGCGGCAGGTATGTCGGAAGGTTGACCACCCGATCCAAGCCACTTGAGCAATCCGCGAGTCTTGTAAGGCGTGCCACTTCCGGCTTCGGCCTGACGGTCTTGAGCGGAGCAAAATGCACTTTCGATTGAACGCTTAACGTTGCGAACAGCTTTGGACTCGGCATTGGCGAATTCGGATGCGACTCCGGCGGTGTCAACGAGTTGCTGAATGTCGGAAACCTGAAAGGTGTCGCGAAACTTTTGGACATAATTTCCAAGTCTAGCGCGATCCTCGGCTTGATTCTTAAAAGAACTTACGTCCTCGCCTTCATTCACTCCCGAAAAGTCAGGCGTGCTGAGTTTGTCTGCTTGCCATTCGACGAATGTGCTAGTTGCGTTACCCTTTTTCATCATGCTGACCAGGGGGCTAGCCTCCGGTTCTAACACGGTGATAATGTCTAAAATCTGCTCTTTATTGCCAGCAGTGTTATATGATGTACTTGATGCCATCTAATGTATCCTCCTTGAATTTTTAAATTATGCGGTTGCCCGCTTGAGTTTAAGATAGTGTTGGTAGTCTCCCATGTCCCCGGACTTATCAAATTTTGCCTTGGCCGATTCCAATGCTTTCTTTCGTTGCGAGTTCTCCGTCCTTGGCTTGGCGCTTCCTGCTTCGACTGAAGCTACGGGAGCCTTGGGCTTTGGTTTCGGTTTGCTCGTATTGACCTGGCGTGCTTGGAGTGCTTTCATTCCCTCAATCATTAGTCCGACCGCAAAGTTGCCGTTGGGCAAATGCTCGACTAGTGGTTGATAGAGTGGGTTGCTCTTCACCTGCATGAACAACTTGTAATCCTCAGATTCTCCATCACTAAGGAAGTCGAATGTTTGGATTGCGTGTTGGTCACTTTGCGTACGCTCCTCGATCCACTTCTGTCTCGCGGGTGCATCCTTTCGTAAAACCTTACGGGCGTTTGCCCTAATCCTACGAAGGTCGGCTTTGGTATAGGTTTTGTCCCCATCCTTGGCTACGTACTCGTTTCCGGCATCGTCGTACTCAACCTCGTTCTCCAACCCTTCTTCGGCCCATTCGATGAGCGTGGTTAGGTTCTCGACTTCTTTGGTGAGTGCTTGGACGTCGTTAACGTTATGCAGTGCATTATCCTTCATGAACGAAGGACTCTCGTTGACAGGTTCGGGCTTTGCTTGGGCTTGCGCTTGTAGCTCGGCATTCTCCAGTGCCAGTGCTTTCTTTTGTGCGGTCAAATCGCCAAAGCGTTTGACTGCACTCAGGGAAAGCGACTTTGCGAGTTCCTTGGTTTCTTCTTCGGACAATGAGTCCAGGTCTATATTAAACTTAGAAAGAACAGTATTCGGTTCGGCGGCTTCGGTTTGATCCGATTCTTCCGGTTCCTCAGTAGACTGTGTCTCCTCCGGTTCTTCAGACTCTTCAGCTAGATCAGAAGGTTCTGTTTCCTCTTCGGGTGATTCGGGTTGCTCCTCCTCGGACTGAGCTTTGAGCAAATTGCTCGCATACTCGGCCATTGTTAGATTCCCCGGATCGGGCGTTACACTACTCTCAGCAGGTTCAGAGGTAGCGACTTCGGCTTCGATTGATTCGACTGTCATGTTTAGTAGCGCTTTTTTCGCTGTTACAAATTGTAAGGCACATTACCTTACAGGACAATTCAAAACAAAAAACCCCCTGCAAGTTGGCGGGACTCGCAGGGGGCGCATACACATCCCCATATGTTCGCACTGAAAGGTTAAAGTCGGTAAAAGGTATCAAGTTCCTCGTCGATTGCTTCGAGTTTACCGCACAACATGTAGTGGCGATTTGTACACTCGACTACCTCTTTTACCTGGAGTTGACGGATTACATCCTCACGCATGGATTCACGCATCTCGATGTACTTTAGAAAATTTGGTTCACCCTTTAAGAAGGTCAATGCTTGGATCGCTTCTTCGGGGTCAATTTCGTGGTAGGTTTTTTTCTTACGGGGCATGTTATTTTCTCCTTACGGGTTTGACTCTTCTACCCATCCCCACCTTCGACTTCTCCCGCTTTTTCTTTGCCAGTTGGCTTTTACTCATTTCGGATTTTGTCTTCGGGGTCTTGGATGAAACTCGTTTAGTGGGTCTGCAATATTCATTTTTTCCACCCTGACCGCAGGGTTTACCGGACTTTGTGTCCTTCCACTTCTCGGACTTCCAACGCTTTAAGGATGCACCCTTGGCCGACTTCTTTACTTGGCCTTTGGACTTGCGACACTTCGCAATCTGTTGGGAAGCACGGGCGGAAGGGAATACCTTTACCCGTCTCTTGACCTTCTTATAGCAAGCGTCCTTGGGCATGTTACCACTTTACCTTGTTGGCCCAGTAGGCAGCCGAGGTTTTACCTTTAGCGATATTCTTGGAATGCCGAGCTTTGAAGGATGCTCGTTTCTTCTTCATCGTCTGCCCTTCACCCGCTTTGGGTTTACCCGCAGTGGATGCACCCTGTTGGCCAAATCGAATCATACGGTCCTTGCCGTTGTCCTTGATCAGAACGACATGGGATTTCTTGGGATGCTTTGGGGTTCGCTTTGGTTTGTTATACCCACTGAACCTTTCGCCACGGTACTCAACACTCACCGTCTCTTCAGCATCTTTTTCTTTTTCACTGGCATCTTCTTCCGTGCCATTGCTTTTGCTTTCTTGGAAGGTCTTCCAACCTTCGATCCGTATGTACCTTTACCGTAGGGCATGATGTTTCCTATGCTGCGCTTGGGGTTTCCCCAAACTGTGTTGGTGCGGCTCCGAGTCTGCCAATCTGAGCATTCTGTTTCTGAGTTACTTGCATCTGTCTTTGTTGCAGGTAATTCTGAATACGCTCTTGCAAGGCAGGATCTTGTTGAACCTTTTGAGTGACGTCGGGTTGTTGTAACCACTGTTGAAATACTTGGAGTTTCATTTCGTGAGCGTCATTCGGACGGACGTTAGGCGGAACTCCCGCATAGATCTCTGCAATAGTTTGACGCTCTTCCTCAACTGCTTTCTGTGATGCAGTCTCTTTGGGAATCATTATGCTCTCCGCAGCACCAGGCATGATCTGTCCAACTGCGATTTGAAGCAACCTCTCGGTATCAAGCGTGCCGTTCTTGTCCAACATTCCACCTAGCTCGGCAATCGCTTTTACACGATCAAGCATTTGGGCGGGATCTTGTGAAGCCGCATCGAATTGAAGTGAAAAGTCAAAGCGTTCACCGGGGTTACCTTTACTGAACTTCTGCAAGTCCTGCATTCCCGTAACCCGAAAGAATTCCTCATCGGGTCCGTACTGTTGATAGAGGCTGAAGATTTGATCAAGGACTTGTCTGAGGTGGCTGAATACCTTGTCGATGATATGCTGCTGCTTCATCTGCGCTTCAACCGGATCAACGCCAGGACCGTTCCTTCCGAAGTATCGGTTTACCTGTTCTTGGATATACCTGCGGAGTTCGACGTTTACCGTTGAACCACGTGGCGTATCCGCAAAACGAACCTCACCAGGAGTACGATAAGGTAATCTTACACCCGGTCCAAACCGACTTGGGGATCTTCCAAGAGGATGCTCAATTGGTGGAAGCGTAGTCAAAGACTGAGCGTCTATTGCTGAGTCTACTTCTACCTTTAATGCCTGTTGATCGGGTTCTGCAATGGTCGGTATTGAACGGGACGAATAAAGTCGCTTGGATGTACGCTCCCACGTTGTAACCGTGAACGGGTACTTGCCATGAGCGTAGTCCATTAATTGATGCTTTGCATATGTCTCAGTCACACTGGCATGAAAGATCGTGCAGTAGATACCCGGAATATTGTCCTCATCCAAAAGGCGTTGGTAGCAATAGACGATTTTTACATACTGATCATCGGAGTGAACGAATTCGTCTTGCTCGCGAATATTGTAAAGGTTGTCCTCGGCCTCGGCATTGTTCGCAAGGTCAACTACCTGCTCGACAAAGTTCTTATCCCATCCCTCAGTGTTGATCTTTGCCCGAATCTGTTCGGGTGTCATGTTCACAACATGGAAGACATAGGGAGCCTCTTGCGGATCAATCGTGTAGTTTGGCCAAAACACATCTTCGTCAGGGGCAAGTGCTTTGATCTTGGGGCGGCTAATCACTTCGCGTGTAACCGGAACGGTAGTCTCACCGTCTTTGCGTAGTTCTCGGAGCATTGCCCTACCCTTGGTCTTGGATACTCCGAATTGTTCCTTGAGGGTTTCACTCAACTCATCGTCCATCGATCCGTCCTGGATGACTTCCGCAATGGCTGGCAAAACTTGGGCTATTTCCTCAAGCTTTATGGTCTGTTGTTGTTTCAGTTCCTGCTGATCGTAGTAGGCGTAAGTAACGGTCATCCCCTTCTCGAAGAGATGATTCATAGCAAGTTCCATCTCAGAGTAGAACTCAGTCATCTTGGTATTGATGAGCCAACGAAGGAAGTTGCTTATGACGGATGCCCGCTCAACGTCGTTCGATTCGGTTGGGGTAGCAACGATATGCGCTCGCCTTACCGCATTCATAACCATCGAAACCTTGCATCCGATTATCTCGTCCGCCATGCGGATTTCGCTATCACTGGCACCCTCCCAAGGAAATACTTCTCCGGTGGAACTTAGCGATGCGTGCTTCTTAAAGTCATCGCTCTTTCCCGCCCATTGGCAATTCCTTACGTCGTAGTCGCGTTGCTTGCGGTCTAACCACTCACCCAAGTCGGACTGTGTTTCCTTATAGGTCTGAGCCAAGTAAGCAATATCGGGCTTCTTGGATACATAGAGAAGTTCGGGATCTGCGGCACTGAGCATTGCGTTACAGATTGTAAGGCAATACGCCTTACAGGTCAACGCAATCGTAGTGTGGTGTAGTTAGTACCCTCCGCCACCCGTTGCTTGGAGGCTTGATTCGCTTATATGGTCTGCCCCGCTCACCATTAAATAACGGAGACAGTCGATTTGGTCTTTCCAATGTTCGGACCTGCTCTGCCCTGAGTATTCCATCATTGAACTAACCGTATTGTCACACCTGTCGCTGACGAATAGCTTTGGGGTATTATCAACCGTCATGGGTTCGGTATCATCCCAACTGAGTGCATCGTTAATTTTCGCAATCCCTGCCTCGATGTCCACTCCAGGTGCGGCACGGAATACGAACCCAAGGTTGCTCATGGTATTGATAATATTCGACTCACCCTCTTTGGTTCTCACCGTGGCCGCTCCCATTCGCGGGTCAACGATTCGTTCAAATATGTCCTCCCCGTCTTCCAAGTCCTCGAAGTGATTCTTGTAATCAATATAACCCCATCCGAGTGGACGCTGACCGGGACCAGGCTTGCCTACGCTCTTTCCTGCTCCGTTCACATGGGGTAATGCCCAAGCACCCATCGTGCTGTCGGGGAACTCGCGGTAGATGAATATTCTACCGTCCCGCATGACACCCGCCCATAGGGCAACCCAAGGCTTGCTACCACCCGGATCGCAAATGAAGTAACGGGTGACGTCAATGGACGGATCTTTGATGAATGGGATTTGTTCATGCTCAATCACATTGGACTCGCGGTTAAATTTTGGGAAGCGGCCTTGGAACGACTTGGACGGGATTCCGTACAGGCGAGCAAGCTTTACTTCTTGGGATTGCCGTGCATATGTCCGTACCAATTCTTGTCCGTCAATGAATGGATTATCTTGGGTCCATAGGAAGTGTATCCGGCAGTCAGGCCAATTTGCAGAGATTTGTTCAACTGGTAATTCCCTTTTCAAGAGTTCACTATACCTCGTCCTTACGGTTTCCGCACCCTTGAGCAAACTATCAACCAGTGGAGTGAAACCTTGAAGGGTTGTGAACGACAAAATCAAGCGACCATGATAGTCAACCGTTCGACCCAACAGCGTTTCGTAAATATTATTGGGAACCTCTTCCTCAAGATGGATGCAATGAGCGGACCATCCCTCGAAGATTTGCGGGTCTGCCATGTACTGGCGATAATTATTGAAGTATATCGTTGAGCCACGCTCTGCGGTTGGGTCGGTAGGTGGAAGGATTGCCTTTGCGGAATTGAATCCGTTCTTCTGATTATATTGAAGACTATGATTCGGTCCCTTCTTCTTCGATCTCTTGTATCGAGCAGGAAGCGCAGCCCATACCATTTTCTGCGAGTCTTGAATTGATCGCTCTTCTGTCACATGCATCGAGCGAATCTCCGCTTCGGGGATAGTCTGAGCCAAATGCACAAGCATACGGGTTGAAAGAATAGACTTGGACGAGCGATTCCCTCCAAGTATTACATGGATCTTGTCCTTGTCGAATCGTTCCATCACGCGCCGCCAACCGGGCAATGTCCATCCCCATTGGATCGGGTCTTCCTTCTCGCTACCAGGTTGATCCATTAACAGACGAGTAAGGGTTTGCGCTCGCTCCGGGTCTTCTATGGTCAAGCGATCTATCTCTTCGGGACTTAATGCACAGACAAGCTCGCCCTTGTCGTACTTCAAGTCATCCGTCCAAGGGATTCCGAAGTGAGCGTTTACTTCGTCCGTGTAGGTTATCTTAGGCATCGAACCATCTAAGCTTGTCCTGCGTCAGCGCATACCCTACCCCATGTCCCAAGTCGGTCTTGTTCTCCTCGCGAATAAGTTCCTCTTTGAATGCCCATCCCTTGAAGTCGAGGGTCGATCCATCGACCACGCAAAGGACGTAAACATCCACGTCGGGGTTTACCTTGAGGGTGGAAAGCAATCGGGCGGTCTTGTGCTTGGATGCTTTGATGTCATAGCGTTTGCCACTCGCCATTACCCCATCCGCAGATCCGCTCCTTGGAGTAAGTCCAAGATCAGGGAATACATTCATCTGCTTGGCAAATCCATACTCCGCCATCATGCCCATCACATCTGCTTCCGCTCCGTCCTGGTTGCCCATCTTCGCATCACGCACCCCGTTTCCACGGGCAATCAATGTACGCATCCGGCCAATCATTTGACAGACCTGGACTTCGTCGGGTTGGAGGGTGAGCTTCATTCCCTCGCTTGGATCTCCATGCCTACGATAATCCCTTCTTCGAGCGTTTGGACCGCGATTTCTTCCGGCCCAACCGTCCATCCCTCCGTATCCGTTCCAACGTCTCTGGGCTTAATTTCGAGCATGGTGGACCCAGCTTTTTCAAGTCGCACCGTGGTAACTCGGCAACTGATATGGGTATTGCTCGCCCGTATTTTCTCCAAAAGATCGGGTTGAATCCTGGTGGACATTTCACGAATCACTCTTTGCCCTTTCCTCAGAAAGTTCTCTCCATAGGTCGGAACATCTTCTCTTGAGTTCCAAGTTCTCCTTGCTGAGTTCCTTGTTCTCCTTGATCAATTCATCCCGCTCCTTGGTCAAACGCACAACCATTTGCGGCCAGGAGCTTATCTTCTTAGTTGGTTGGTGAACGTTCATTCCTCCTCCTCGTCAATCTCAGACTCGAATTCAATGACGTCTTCATCGTAATACTCATTCAAAGCGTCTTTAGTACAGTCTAGTATGTCATCCTGTTCCAAGTCACTCTCCTCTTCCCACCTATGGAACAAAGCTTTTAACTCATGAATGCACTGTCTACTGGCCTCACTCATTTCTTCCTGTTCGTAAAATTCAAACTCCCGTAGTTCTCAGGCATGATTCGTTGGACGTCCGTGCGAATAGCTTGCTTCTCCCCATGCTCGTCCTCGGTGAATCCGAGAATTCGAGTATTGCTCCAAAAGCGTTCCCACGCCTTGTGTGCTTCGGGCAAGGTAAGCAACTTTTCACTCTTCCTCTTCTTCGGTTTCGTCATCCTCGTCTTCCTCGACTCCCCACATCTCGTCGCATATCCAATCGTCGTTCGGTTCTATTGGGTCAATTTTCATAATGTTTCGCTACGTCTTTGATAAATTCCTCAAGTGGTTTCCGGTAGAGTTCTCGAACACGGGCATTGCCAACCTGGGCAACTAAGGTCTTTAAGTCGCTTAATGCCTTCTCTATTCGAGTCTTGTCTATTTCCATTGCCTAAACTCCTTGCGGGTGACCGTTGAGTTACTTCTAAGTTTCTTCATGGCTTCCTTCTCGATCTGATGGACTCGTTGCTTGGAGATGCCGCAAAACTCTCCAATCTCCCGGCAGGACATGGGAACCCCTCGCGGAGCAGATAAAGCCAAGATAGCAAGCAAGCAATCGGTCAGTTCCTTCTGTATGCGACTACTCTTCTCAAACGGGTCAGTCTGACCTCGCAAATACTCACCACAGGACACTCGATGAAATCCGGTCACCCTGGACATCTGTAGGGCTTCACTCATACCAACCGATCCTTCCTGTCGTACCTACCCACCAAGCGATACATGTCACCCTTCTCATGGGCTAACTTTACAATCGCACCCAATACGAACTTACCAGGTTGAGCCTTGAACTTGCCATGGCTTCCATCCTTGAACTCAACAAGACGCAAATACGGATTCTTGGGTAACATATACACCTTGCCCATTTTCTCCAAGGGTACTTCCAAAGTCTGACGGATCATTCCCTCCTTCACCATTGCCGCCTCAGAAGGTCCGTCCTCCTTGTCCTCCTTCAGATCAGCTTCCAACTCTAAGAGTAAAGCCACAGCTTTCTTACTCAACCGTCCCATACTCAGGTTCATACGAAAGCTATTCGCCTTAATGCCAAGCCTCTGCGCAAATACAGGATGCTCAATACCCGAATCCGCCAATATCTTCTTTGCCCGTTCAGTATCCATCTGTAGTCACTCGTATTCTTTTATATTGCTATGTCAACTAAATTGAACTAAAAGACAAAAAAATATGCCAAGAATCTATAGAAGAAGAAAAAAACCAAACTCCGTAAGAGGCTTCGTTGACGATATGACTAAGAATAAAATAATCAATTCAGCCGCCAAGATCGCGGCCAAGCAATCAAACGCAACCGAAGAAGCACGGGAACTTAAAAAGGTAGACCCCGAACTAAGGCAGTCAGTCGCCAACTTCCTCCGTTACCGCCTGGACATGACGGAACAAGAATTTCTAAACCAAGTAAACGGCAAGCTCTCGAACATGGTAGGGGATTCACTCAACATCCTACACTCCAAGCTGGATGACATACCTCCCCAAAACCTAGCCTATGCAGTATCCATCATAATGGACAAGTTCCTCACAGTCTCAGGAAGACCATCAAACATTACAGCATCCGCAAACGTCACACTCGGACAATCAGACATGTCACCCGATCAAGTACGCAATATCCTCAAGGGTGCATCCAAAACAGTCAAAGAACAACCCACTGAAGCTTCAGAACAAAAGGTAGTCCACCTAGAACAGGACGATGAATAACAAAAATCTAGGGCCGAAGATAATACGCCTCAGAGAACTCGGTTGGTCATACAATAAAATTCAACAGCAATTAAACTGTTCGAAGTCCACAATCTCCTACCACCTCTCTCCCGGTCAAAAAGAAAAGGTTAGACAGAGAGAAGCAAGACTAAGGGAAACATCACCCTCAGTCCTACTCACGAAGCGTATATGGCACTTTCAACATCCACGAACCCAATCACCCCCAAGGCAACCGTGGTATCAGCACAAGTCACCCAGGCAAATCAAGAAGGCAATCACTCAAAAGTCCCACCAATTCCAAAAGACAATGACTTTCAACTATAAAGACGTTCACGCAAAATACGGTGACCACTTCCCGTGCGCCTTAACCGGAAGACCACTCAATTGGAACAACCCCGAAGACTACCAATACGATCACATCACCCCAATCGCAAGGGGGGGAGACAATTCAATCAACAATCTCCAAATACTATGCTCAGAAGCAAACCAGGCAAAGGGACAAATGACGGACGAAGAATTCATCGACCTCTGCAAAGAAGTAGTCATCAACAAGGGCTACCAAATATACAAACCACTCGATACGACTACGAGTGGCTCATAACACTCGCCCATCTCTATGACCAAGGGTGGCCTACTCTCAGGCATTCTCATAAATGCAACACAGAAGCACAGGACCATAGAAACTCAGAAACCCATCAGAATAAATAGCAGTCACCCAGTCTTCGCTACGGGTGGCTACTAGGGCGCGGATAGCGCGGATAGGACATATAGCGCGGATAGGATGGGATACGCAAGACACGGGACCAGGGGGGGCTTATTGCGAAAAAAGTTGTGGGGGAGGTAATGATAATACAGAGATTAGCGCGCTATGACGCGCACCCCCGCCCCCCCCCTCTGACCCGCGTCAGTAGCTCGTGCCTGGGTGCGTCTCACTAATGGGCCAGTTTCCGGTTCGTTTTGGTAGGCAAAAGACTTTGAGTCTTCTGCTAGTTGCGATAGTTGCTGGGCTTGCGTCAATATGTGACAAACCGAGGGCAAACTTTGCCATGGATTCGCGGTCATGTCCTTCAATCGCTCGCGCTCACTACTTGGTACAGTTGCTCTAATTATTTATTTGCTGAGAATTCGCGAATTCTTTTTTTGCGACTCAAGGGCGAAATGAATTGGCAAGCGATAATCCATCACATTGCGTTTGCTCTGCTTTTATTCATTCGCGACCTGGTGGCATTCGCAACCCTTTTTCCTTCGAAACTCAATAGCCTCGGTTTCACCGATTGTACGCTATTGTAAAATAATGCATAAATATGTTTGACACATACTACGGAACGTGACAATTTGCTCATATCCAACGGGGCTTTCCCGTTTCAACCACACAACAAAAGGACTAAGACAATGAATAAAGTATTATCTAATGGAAATGAATCGTTTTTCTTTAGCTCTGACTTGAGCAAAGAAGATTCCCTAATCAACGCGCATATCCTTGAGACCGGGAGAGTCTCTCTCATGCATGACAATAAGCTTCGGCAAACAGTGCGTGCAAAGATTCGCGAAAAGAAATTCGGCTTTATCCTTGGCCACCTATGGATCAAGAAAGCGTAACCATTCAACCAAAGGACAAGACAATGAAATTATCAGAATTCGATTCACTTATTGATTCACTCACGGAATCCGTAAAAGATTATAACCTCGACGATTCTTTCGACCATTGGAGCGCGATCCATGAGATCTGCGCCAATTGCGATCATTCCTTCGTTTACTATAAAGCTTGGCGCTTGGTTGACTTTATCAGATTTGAAAATCGCGAGCTATTCGACAAGGCCGAAGATTCCCGCATGGAGAATGACCATAATACGGACAACGTCAGATTGGACGATTATATCTTGAGTCAAGCTTTCCATATTCTGCAGATTGCCACTCTTGAAAAATGGACAGAATCCCAAGGCAAAAACTCGTAATTCTACAAACTACCAAACACGTCAAAACGCTATCATGAATTACGATATTCTTATTTTACTCTGCCCGTGGCTTCCAGTCTTTTGGGTTCTCCACCAATCCATTATCAACAGTTAATACTATGAAAACACTTACCGAATATATTAAACACGATGCCGATTTGCCATTGATTCGCAATGGCCTTGAGCTTGGGCGCTGGGACATCCCGCAAGTAATTGAAAAAGCATCAGGATATTGGCAACGCGAATTGATTAAAAGCAAATGGTACAAGGCGAATCAAAAGGATATCGCACTTATGATTGAAACGGTTGAAACGAATAAACGTGAAGCCGTGCAGTTTCTCAACGGAGGCCAAGACAATGGATAATCTCACTGAACGCGAACGGGTCCTTCTTTGGATGCTCAAAGGAAAGGCGAAGTAATGCCACTATATAAAATGTCCGAACTCGCGCCTTTAGCCATGGCAGAAATAAACGCAATTATCCGCTTGGCAACGGAGAAGGAGAAACTGGCGGCACAATGCGCGGATCGTGGAACGATCACCGTAAATAGCGTTAAACGCGCGAGGCAAGGCAGGCAGTTAGAGCTACAATTACAACAATCAATCAGGAGAAACTAGAACTATGAAAATCAAAGAACAATTAAAACGCTATGCATCGAAAAAAATTCAGCTTGGTAGACTCAAAGACGAGGACTTACTCGATGCGTGCGACCTAAACGACCTTGGCCTCACAACTTTATCCAAGGGCCGAATCATAACCTTAACCCCAAAAGGGGTTGAGGAATTAAAGAGACTGGAAAGGGGGGAAGGATAATGAGTTACCCGTACGAAAACACAACTCAAGGCTCAATTGAAACTCTTTCACGCATAGAGGAAAGATTGAAGAAAGAGAAGCAAACATTGACTGAAATGCAGGAAAGACTTTTCGAATTGATGGAAAAGATTGTAGCGAAAAAAGCCTTAATCAATGACCTGGAGCATCATATTGAATGGAGATTCGAATTGAACTAGAACTATGAAAAACGAAACAATCACCAAACAACGCGCTGAAGAGTTGCTAATGCTTTGCAATCAATCCGCATTCGGCCCGAATTCGCGTTGTGATAATATCAAACCGGAAACGGAAGCAGAAAGGGCGAGAGTTAAAGAGATATGGAACAAAGACCCAAGCGGGTATTCCTCCTATTATTCTACGCTTTGCGAGATCAAGAACGGGAGGGTGGAAGGATGAGTGAGGACAAAGAGAAACGCGCGACGTTCACGCCTGGACCGTGGCATTGCGGTCAAGGCAACGGAGAAGGGAGTATTTTCGCAAACAACGGCAAAAGGATGACTTGCGAAAAAGGAGCAACGGCACTGCATCCGATTTGCCTAATGCAAAATAGCTTCGAACAAAACGAAGATGTTGCAAACGCTCGCCTAATCGCGGCAGCCCCTGAGTTGCACGCCCAGGCGAAGATCCTTGAGCGATTGCTTACAGAGCTTGCAATGCAAGGAGAAACGGGGACGGACGAAGCACTCGAAGAGGTCCGCTCTGTCCTCGCAAAGGTAGACGGGGGTGAAGGATGAGCCTAAAAAGCAAGGGAAAAATCAAAGATTATGATGGCAACGTTTGGCACGTAATTCATAGAAACCCTTACTACATTGATGGCATTCGAATGCATGGCTTGTATCGTGTTTACTTCAAAAAGAAAATTGATGACTTGCTATCCAAAGTATGCATTCTCGGAGAATGGGAATATCAAGACGTAATTGCAGGAAAGGGTAGAATACAAGTGAGGGGGGAAGGATGAGCGTATACGAGAAACTGCAAAACCTTTACCTTGACTGGTTGAATAACTTTTTAACCCGCGAACGGTTTGCCTCCTGGTATGACATAACCGAGGAACAAGGGAACCGAATCATCGAGCTTGGCCGCAAGGTCCACAATCGAAGGGTACGCATCTACAAGGAGAAACGCGCCTAACACTTTTGTTCAGTCCTATGCCCTCGCGGGGCGGGATACCTCGCGGGGGCTTTTTATAGGGCTTGAACGGAAGGAGAAACGGCCCAAACCGCACCCTCCTGAGTGAGGCCGGATCTTTTACCTGGTCACGCTTAATCCCTTAACGCCCCTTAAAAGCCTTTTGCTACCCTTGCACGGGTATTGACCCTCTTTTTTCCCGAAACGCACGATTAGACCCCTTCTTGCGTCTCCTATCGTATCTTTTGGTCGCGTTCTGAAGTCTACCAAGACGGTTGCGAAGGAGAAACGGGTGATTCTTCATTCAATCTGCTTGGAATGTGGGTCGAGAATCGCCCTACGCTTTTGTCGAACTCCGCTAAGACGTATCCAGTTTCCCCGTTTCGATTCTTCGCAAGGTGAATTCGGATGATGTCCTTTGAAGGAGAAACTTCTTTTTCTTTGGATAGGAGCATGACCACATCAGCGTCTTGTTCTATGGACCCGGACTCTCGGAGATCCGACAAAGCGGGTTTGCGGTTTTGTGCTTCCAGGTTGCGGTTGAGTTGGCTTAACGCGACCACGGGCAAGTCAAGCTCCAGTGCTTGGGCTTTCATGCTACGAGAAATCGCGCTGACTTCTTCATGGCGGGAGGAGAAACCGGGAGAGGTGAGGAGTTGAAGGTAGTCTATCACTGCCAAACCTAGTTCTCCTTCCAAGCGCTGCTGAGCGAGAAATGCGCAGAATGCCTCAAGGGTTGCCTGGTTATCGTCTTTGAATGTAATCGGCCAACCTCGTAACGCTTTGACGGTTTGCTCAATCTTTTGCCTGTCGCTGTGGGAGAGACTGCCCTGTGCGGTTGGACGGGAAACTCCGCTTACGGAAGTGAGTAACCTGCCAGCGCATTCCGGTGCTGTCATTTCGAGACTGGCGTAAGAGGAACGGATTCCCTTTTGTGCTGCTTGGATTGCCAGGTGGATCGCAAGTGCTGATTTCCCGATACCTGGTCTTGCGGCAATCACGTACAAGCTTCCGTTTTTCAAACCTCCTTGAAGGTGGGCATCCAGTTTCGAGAACCCCGTGGGGATTGCGGAGACTCCGCCTGCATCGATATTGTAAAAATCCGCTTGTGCTTGGGTGGCGGCATCTTTGAGAGAAACCTGCCCTTTGCGTTTACTCAGTGCCTTGGCTACGGAGTGCGTGAAGGAGGAAGCAACCTCTTCTGCGGTTCCACCCTCTTTGATCGTGTCTTGTGCCTTGAGTATCGCTAACTCAATTGCACGATGGTTGCGGTGTTCGATTAGGTAATCAACGTAACGCTCGATTTGTCCACCTCCGTACTGCTCCGAAATAAAAGTAATGCTATCCGCCAAGGATGGTTCCGCAATGAGTATGTCTATCTCGTTACATTTGGGTGCGAGCTTACCGATTGCTTCGAATATGCGTTGCCTTTCGGGGGATGAGAAATCTTGGGGGGTTAGATGCTCTAATGCGGTAGCCGATCCTCGGCCCGACTCATCACGCATGGATGCGGCAAGGACCGCAATTTCCGCCAGGTCGTAATCCATGCTAAAATTCGTTCTCCTGTTTGGTCTGCAAAATCTGCGGGTAGTTTTGTACGAGGTAACCGTTCACCGCCAATGCGAATGCCTTGTTCCAATTTACGTAACGATAATCTTTTGCTTCCGCTTGGGCTTTGAAAAACCTAACTGCTTTTTCGTGGTCCACTCCTGCCTCTTCGCAAATCGCTTTTGGTGGATCGAAATCTTCGGGCAGTGGGGTCTTGTTTTTCTTCCGAGGTTTCGGTTTTTGCTTTGCCGCAATTTGCGGCGAATCCGTACTTTCTTGGCTATGTATATTATATTCATTCTGTAAAGAATGACGCGACGCGCGCGAGGGATGCCGCAAATATGCCGTAATTAGCGGCGATATTGCGGCACTTGGTGTCATGCCGTGGAGTTCACAATACTCATCCAAAATGGCAAGCGGGACGGGTGCAAAACGGATCCTTTTTTCGTTGCTTTTACACATGATTTAGATCCCCAATATGGTTGCGACAAATCCCCATGCCATCCATATAAATACAATAATGGACAACAGGAACAAGCAGTGAAATATAGCTTTCTGTAGTATGTTTTTCATTGTTTTTTTAATTCTTTCTTTAAGTAATCTGTTCGTCTTCTGAGCTTCCGAAGGGCGGTATCCTGGATCTGCCGGACCCGTTCTTTGGAGCAGCCAATACACTCGGCAATCTCATCGAGTGTGTAGGTGTAACCAGGTAACGCAAAGGCCATCATGGCCCGTAAGTTCTCGTCCATCTCTCGGCTCTTCTTGAGCCTCACCAAACCCTTGAGCGGGTCTTGATGCCCCAATACCCAATTCCGTGCCGTGGCAGCCTCCACTCCGTACTTATCCGCCAAACGGAGGGAGGCTTGCCTTACAGACTCGTCAGTTTGTTGTTTGAATTCGGAAAGATCAGGCTCATGCATTGGCCTTGTTGATCTTCGGGATCTTGGTAATCCGTCCAACCCTGCACGTGTTTGTCTTTTGTCCGGTCAACCAAGCATTGTAACTGAGAATTCCACCACGGATGATGTAGTGTGGACTAATCTTCTCGTTAGCCGACATCATGCGCAGGAGGTGGTTGCGGTATGGAAGAATAGGACTACCCTTGGACAAGTCCAGTCCACTGCAAAGCGAGTCGAAAAACTTGTCTGCATTGGAATCCGCACTCTCGTCATCGAAGTCGAACAAGTGTGTCTCCGATCTTCTCAGCATGTAGTGAAGCGTGGAGGACGGTCCTTTCTTTAAGCGGAAGTTCTTATACCACGCCTGACACTTCTTAACGGTCAGTCCCAAGTGCGGATACTTTTTAGCCCACTCGTTGATCTCATGGTTGGGGATTGAAGCCCTTGTGCCTCCACCGAAACCTTGGAACGGTAACTCACCTACTTCGTCAATCCTTGCAAGCATCGTAATTGCTGAATTCAAAACGGAGACGTTTGCGTGTCCTTCAATGGACAAAACATCTGCGGGATTTCTGCGCTTACCTTGGTTTAGAGTCTTGAACGCGCCATCATCCTGCAACTCGATCCATACAGACTGGAAACTTTTACCTGCTTGTATGCACGCAGTCAGACGATGTTGCCCGTCGATTAGCTTATTGCCACCGAAGATAATGGGTTCGCCATTCATTACCCATTGATTGCTTTGCATGAACTCCTTGTATCGATTCACGGAGAATGGAGATATGTTTCGGTTCTTGTGCTGTCCGGCAAGTAACTCCTTGGCCATGATTGGGTCGATTGTTCTGATTGTAATGTACACGCCAAGTTGGGGATCGTAGAAGTACGTGCTTGGTGCGATTTGTGTGTTGTGTATTGCTGTATTCATATGTGCTTATGTGTTGTTATTGTTGTGTGATAATGCCCAATCAGGACCGCATCTGCTGTTGCCAGTGTTACAGTTTTGCCGAGCTTCGGATAAAGCCTGAGTGCATGGTCCTTGAGGATGCGCTTCTTCTTGGCGCCACCCTGCCCTGCCACATTGGCCAAGCCTTTTTGCCACGCTTGGGGTCTTACCATGTGGCAGGGCAATTGTAGTCCACGGGCTACGCCTTCATAGAAACCACATGATTTGCCAAGCTTGAACCCAGTGGACGATGGTATGTTCTTTCCCGCAAAGGGCGGCACGTCTTCCAAGACTATCTCCAACGAGTAGTCTGGGTTCTCCTGCAAGTCCAAGATGTCTGCAACAAAGTCTGAAAAGGTCGTAAACTTCCATGCCCACACTGCTTTGCCATCCACAAATTGACAGAAGCCACCGGATGCACCGGGATCAATAGCTACGATGCACTCACTCATCTTGGCAATCCTCCGTGAACGTTATGTTTACGTCGGGATCACTGTGATGATTCAAGTCCTCACCCTCCACTACCGCCAGGAGTTGCTCGATCAATGCTCCTTGGACAACGATGGCCGCCTGCCAATCGCGATTATCCGCATGTTCCTTTGCAAATACAATACCCTGTTTAATCCGCCTTATTTGTTCTAGTCGATTAGCCATTTTTCTTGTGTCGTTTGATGGTTATCCTTCATGAATTTATTCAACTCCGCCACACTCCAGGCTTGGTCGATTCCGCCTTGTCCTCGGCCGCCCTTGATTTTGTAACAAGTCAATGCAACGTCCTCCGATTGATGCAGTTGTATGAGCGAGTTGATTGAGCGATAACCCGTCAGGGCCAACGCTTTCTTGGTGTTCATAAGTTTGATTACTTTACCGCTCATGCCACTTTCCTCGGTGTGTTTATTGCCTTCGAAAATTCAGCAAGGGAGATAGTACGCTTCTTGCCGTAGTATTCACTCTTCAGCTTGTGTTCTGCAATGAGTCCGTAGACGCGACTCCTTGGCACCTTGAATTTAGCCGCCAAGTCCGTGATCGAGTATCGATTCTTCGCAACCTCGAAGCGTTCGGTAGTGCCAATCGTTTGGATGTGGTCACCATAACCTGGCCATACGCCTGACTTCATGCACTCCTTCCATATCCTGCAAGCCTCACCCATGCGTGGCTTCTGCTTCTCCAGTTGGGATGCATCTATGGTGTACGCACTTGTAAGAAAGGGTGGTGACTTCTCAACGACTAGGAAGATGAATTGCTTGGGATCGTACCCCATAGCTCGCAACCCTTCCATATACCAACAGGCTTGGAAATCATACCCGTATTTACGAACCGAAGATGCGAATCCTCGCGGATCTCCCTCTTGGGTAGTTTTCAAATCAATCACCACACCCGCGCCTTCGTTGAACAAGTCAGGACGGACCTTGCAGTCTGCTCCTTGATATCCAAAGTATCCGGTTCCCTCGATGATCGTATCGGACTTGCCCAAGTACGTCTTTAACAAGGGATGTTCCCGTGCGGAATCCGCCATACTCATGCAAAGATCATAGTCGCTTTGAGTTAACCATCTCTTGTCGGGAGCATGGTTTTGCATTTCCTCAAAGGCCGCCTTGTACGCATTGGTTCGTGAACTGTTACCGTCAATCGTGTCGGGCTTGACCGCATACTCGTCTTCGAGTTTGAACGGTTCAAGCGTTGCCGTGTGACCGCATCCACCGATCACAAAATGTTTCGCGTCACTAGGTGTCGGAAACTTCATTTCGTGCCACACCCGCGCCGGGCAGGAGTCGAGCAATTTTCTTGCCCGACTCGAACCCAACGCAGACTCCGCATGATACGCAGAGTTTGATATGTCAGTTTTTAACATCTCAGAAAGGTGCAGGTTCGTCACCACCACTGGGTTCTGCGCTTGGTGCTTCTTCCGCAAAGGGATCGTCACCAGTAAACAACGCATTGAGGTTCACCTTCATGGCTTTAACCGCAGCATTGATCTCGTCGCTCCGTTTCTTGTGGGGCTTAGGTGTCATGACATAAGAAGTCTCAAGCCCTTCACCACTACGGATGATCGAGATGTCAAACTTGCGCAGATCACCCCAGTCCTCGTCAGCATCGAGCTTGATCAACTCATCCTTCAGCCCTGCTTGGGTCAACTCAAGGATTTGGATGCGTTCCTCGGCATAGTTCCATACGATCATCGCAAAGAACTCCTTGGGCTTATCCTCGAATGTCTGCGGGACAGACTCTCCGGTTGTATAGCGCACTGGCCGACGTTGTCCCTCTTCGTTTGTTGTCCATCCAACCATACCTACAATGAAGCCTGGTGGTGTGTCCTCGATGTCTCCAACGATTCTGAACTTGTTTTCGCCTTGGAGCAGTTTAGCGTAGTTGCCTCCGCCTCCTCCACCACTCGACGCTCTTTTGATTTTACTTAGTTTTCCCATAGTTAATGTATGTTAATGTATTTTATTGTTGTATTAGTTATTTTGGTGTGAAATAGAAGGGTCATGCCAAGAGACACATCCAAATCAAAACCCTTGTCGCTCCGCCTTTCACCTGATGTGCGGGAGCGTGTCAAAAAACTCGGAGATGACACCGGGCTTATCCAAGCCCAGTTATACGATCTGATTCTTCGTGCTGGTTGCAAAGCGATCCAAGACGAGAACGACGAGATTTCACTTCCCCTGAAGTTTCGGGTAGTAAAGAGTTAAGCTCATCAATCAAATCGCTAATCGCGATTTCAGTCGGCGCTTCGGAAAGTAGAAGCACTGAGTCGCTTCCGTTGTGTTCAATTTTAAGCCCATTGAGATCTATTGTTGTCTTCATATGTGTAGTGTATTGGAGGTATTTGTAGTAGGTACAGCTGTATCTTTGATTAGTGGGCAATGGTTGGGGTAGGTTTAGTGCTAGAAGCTTCGGTTCACGCTTGGTAAGCCTGAGTATATCTTGCTCGTCATCTCAATTGAGGAATGTCCGAGTGCTTTGCTAGATATAAATATGTCGTTGTCCTTCATGATCCGGTGGCCGCAATACTTACGGAGCCTGTGGACAGGACGGTGGTCGTTGATTCCACACTGCAATTTCAAGAACTTCGGGAAGTCGCGAGTGATACGGTCCTCTTGCACCGGAACAATTAAAGCATTGTCCGTTGTTTTATTACTGAGAATCTCATCCCACCAAGCAGGATCGCATGGCCTGTCCTGGTAGCCTCGGCCATTTACTTCCGAGTCGTTAACACCCTTGGGATTCCATATACGAATCAATTTGTTTCCGTCAGACTCCCAAAGATCTTCGTACTTTGCTCTCTGTATCTCAGAGCTACGCAATCCAAGTCCGTACGCTAGTGCGTACGCCAAGTACAATTCGGGGTCCAATACCTTGAGGAACCCGCACTTCTCTTCAATCTTCTGCCGTTCACGCTCGTCGGGCATAAAAGGTTTCACTCGAATGGAGTCCAATTGCAATGCGATCCAGTTGGCGAAGAACGAGGTGTCTATGCCGCATCTGTCCTTATAATAGCGAACCCATCCCTTCGAGAAGATTGACCGTGCCATGCGAACGTCAGCAGGTTTGCGCTCAAACTGAGCGTAGTGTTCGCAGATCGGTTGACCGTCTACCTTCTTGGCGAAGTAACGAATGTCGTGCTTTTCGGGATCGATGCCGTACTTGGCCAAGATCCTTACCATGCACACAACATTTTTGCGCTTGGTATTGTCGTTCGCTTGCTTGCCAGTCGCAAGACGATTGAACTCGTAGGTTTTTAATAATACAGAAATCAACGGAGTTTTTTTCTCAATCCGCTGATTGATTATTTCGAGTAGGGCTGGTTGAACTTTTTCGATAGCCTCATTGGGGCAAGAGGTCTCCAGAGATTTACGAATCCGCTCCTTATCAAGTTTGAATTCCATGACTTGGGTGACTCCTTTTTTGCCGTGCCGTTCCTTTAATTCGACGCGTATGGGGTTGGTATTGTTTAATTGCAATTCACTTGCATTAGGGTCAACCTTACCACCGTTTAGTGCAGAACGAAGTATAATATCGTTCTTTTTTTGTAATGCTCTTTTTTTGCTCATAGTTATGGGGATTAGCGCACGACTCTTGTAGTGAAATAAGTCACAGGATTAAGAGTCTTCTGCTCTACCAACTGAGCTACGCCGGCCCATGATAGCTGTGCCAAGCAAATTCATAGACATTTCCTTAAAGAATTCAAGGTTATTCTGTTCGGCGTTGCTCATACTTGACGCAACAAGATAGGACAATTCTGTTATCGTCAAGGGTTTTCTTTAAAAAGATTATGTCACAAAAAAAAGCGGAGGTTTTACCCTCCGCTAAATGCGGTCCCCCGCTTCACACACAAGACAATGAATCTTGTGCTAATTAAGATAGTTTCAGTCCTTTACTTTGTCAAGCCCTCCGAGATAGCGCCAATAAACTAAGTCCAAAGGCGTACCTTGTAGCATTGCACCTTTGTACTCACCGTCCCCTGCAATGGCAGATATATCTTCAAATGCTCTATCAAAAAATGCAGTTGGCGGAGCGAGGTAATCTAATCCAGCCTTGAATGGCCCTTTTCTTTTTGCGTTGTATATATGATACCTATTAATCCCAATGACCTGTAAAAGACTATTCTCCAATGTCTCGTCTGCATTGATGGGTCTTCCATATATAACGTCCTTGATGACGTCGGTCCCGGCATTGGCAGTGGCAAATAAGGCCGCAATTTGAACCAGGTCTTTTGTACCTTTGGCGGCAAGCCTTACTCCCTTTTCCTGCTTGGATTGATTACCTTCGGCTCGACCTGCCATATACAACTTACCTCCTTCGGTAATATTACTTATCCCTGCGGTACGGAAGGTATCAATTTGCTTAATGGTAAAAGTCTTGAGCATGTACATGATCCGCATATTTGGGTTTCTCATGTAGGATGCGGGTACTTCGGTTGCCGTAGCAGGAGCAACATCGAGAAGTTTATGAAAGACTAGCTCGGTAACCTCTGCGGGTGGTTCCTTGTTGGTTGGTGCATTTGATCTTACTGCTTTGATAACCCCGTCAGTTCGTTCACCAAAGTACGGAAGTAATTCCTCTCGAAGTTTCTGAGATCCACCTTCGCTTTGTGCAAGCTTATGGTACTTCCTCCAAGCGGCATTCATGTATGCGTTCTTGGCAAAGAGATCGAGTTGTTTAAGTCCAGTCTTACGGAATAGATTATCAAGCAACCCACTGAGTTTGTCACTGTTGCCTATGTCCTCGAATTCTCGTTGGCTCAACCCTGTGAGTTCCGCAAAGTTGAACATGTCCTTACGATTAAACAAGGTTTTGAAGTGATTGCCAAACCCATTGAAGTGTATGCTGAAGACTTGGTCGGTAAGCTGAGTAATTGCGGAACCGAAGTTGGTCATCACTTGCAAATACCCCAAGTTTTTCAATGCTCTTGTCGTAAAATTCTCAGTGCCACCTGAGAACCGGGACTGTATTATTTGCCTAAGTTTCTCGACATCTTCTTGTCCAAACTTCGTACCTTTGAGTAAATCTTGGGCAAGTGCAGCAGCAAGTGATTCATCAACTTTAGCACGCATCCCAATATCCGAGTCCATTGTATCTCGGAAACCTTCACCTTGGACACCCTGCCCTTTTGAGGGTTTTACAGCACCAAGAAACTTCTTTCTCTCGACTGCATCAACCGTTCCTCTGATGTAAGACTCTAGTGCATCTTCGGGTGACTCATACGCTTTGCGGATTTTATTGAGCGTCTTCTTGTCAAATATACTTCTTGGATTAAAGTTTGACGGGATGGTTCCGGTTACTGGGTACCCACGGATTACCCTGCTTGTCACTTCGGCCAACTCTTCGGGTGTAAGTTCTTCTCTACTAATCTTATTTTTGGCAGCAAACTCATCAATCGCTTTGTCTATCTCAGTCGTGGCCGCTCTTAACTCAGGATCATTGTCCATGAAATCCCTAAGTTCCTTGTAGTTTTTAACCTTACGAGGGAAGTAGTTTTCAATATACCCCACATCAAAACCACCTTCTTCGCGTGCATAGGTGCGAATCTCTTCCAAGGTTTCCCGCATTTGCTTCAACTCAAGATTGATGCTATCACTCGCCTTATCGGGTAACTTAAGTCTGTCGATCAGTTTGACTATTTCTTCAAAGTCACCTTCAAGCAACAAGTCATCAAACTTTTCCCTTGTTTGAGGTTTTCCCTTCAACGCATTGCTCATGGATTTCATGAAGGGCATTGCGCCTTTCATAAGAGCAGCGGTTTTCTTCCCACTATTCAAATCAAGATTCCGAAATTTCTCTGTAAAAGTGGTCCCTAGTTTCTTGTCTAGGTTTTTGATCTGCCTAGAGATAGGTGTCAGTACATCAGAAGTAACATTCCGCACATCTTCAAACACTCTGCTCCACCATCTCTTTGGCGCAAAATCTCGACTTGCCGCATTAGCCACCCTTTGGGATTTCATGGCGGTAGGCTCAACGGATTGCGGATCTCGCTTGGCTTGGTTGTTGATCTTCTTGAATTTCTTTGTCTTGAGGAATTTATTAAGGGACTTCCCTTTGAATCCAATGGCCGTTAATAAAAACGCCAATGGACCCGCTACCCCGGCTTGAGCCATTTGCTCACTATCTTCTTCGTTTGCAAATAATGAATAACCTGCAATACCAGTACCCCCTGCTCCCATTGCGATATTGAAATACTTCTCGTAACCAGGTCCGAGCTTATCCTCTGCCATCTGCTCCGACTTGGTCATAGGGTCGGCTTGCTTCATTGGTTGATCACCAAACTGCATATCTTGCCTATTGGGTGGCATCTGTCTGCCCTGCATCTGTGCTTCCAGGTCATCAAGGACCATGTTGTTACGCCTCAGTATGCGTTGCTTCTCGGCATTGAGCTTCTTGCGCTGATTACTCGCACCCTTGTTCTTACCGTGCTTGTGATCGAGCATAGCGATACCCTGTTGGATCTCGCCAAGCCTAGCGTTGTCTCCGACTTGCTGAGTGCTTAGATCGACCTCCCGCATCAATGGGGTGAAGATCTCATCGTCTTGCGCTAGTTGTTCATCAAAAGTTTTTTGCAAGTCGGACATTTGCTTAACCGTGCCAATCTCTCTCGCTTGCCTTTGGCCTTCCTCGGTTTGCCTCATCATGCCCGAAACAAGAGCGTCACCTTGTGCGGCTTGATCATCCGTTGCCCGTTGTATATCCGACATCACTCTTGTTGAGTCAGGCATGGTGGGTTGATCAAGTGATGGTCCCCCTAGAATGCTTTGCTTAGGAGTTGGCGTATCGAATGACTCCAATGCACCACGACTCATCGTTGGAGCAGTAAGTGATGGACCAGTAAGTGACGGTTCCCCTGTCGCAATCTCCTTGATCATGCCCTCGGACTCATCGAGCAACTTGTCCTCCATAGCTTGGATGGATTCCTCTGCCGCTTCCTTGGGTGATTTCTTGGCCAAGGCGTTAACGTCCATGACTTCAAGTAATGGAGTACCTACTGATAGGTTCTGTATACCTCCTGCTTCCTTTATGTTTTCTTCGTGTTTACTAAGAAGTTCGGGCCGAGTCATTCCTTCCTCCGCACCTTCGACTAAGTTCTTGCCTAACCACTTTGCCTCTAATGCACCAAGCCCACCACCAAATGTACCACCAAATAAAACTGTAGTTGCGATTTCTTCTCTAGTTGGGGCGCGTCCCTCGTCTCCGTATGTTCGGGCAAGCATTTCCCCGGTAGCCAAACCCGCACCTTCTGCTGAACGAATCCCCGTCCTGGTAACTCCGCCTATATTCTTGAGTGCTTTTGCACCTGTAACCGAAGGGATCGCACCTAGTGCGGTTGCCGCTCCGAGTTCCGCTAGTCCGAGATCCTCTTGGAAACCACGGTTGATTCGGTAATTTTGCGACATGAAGTTGCCAAGCGCAGACCCTGCGGCCCCACCCCCAATTACACCCTTGGGTCCACCTATTGCACCAACAAGTCCACCCACTATTGCGGGTACGACCTCAAGGCCGATAATCATGCCCGTGTCTATTAAGTCGGGACCAGAAGGATTGTAGAGTTTTTCTGTGTCGGGACCAAAAGTGTAAGTTTTGTCGAGATCCAGTTTGGCAACTTCACCAGAAAAAAACGTGTACTGTCGATTAGGGTCTAACATTTAAAGGTTATTTAGAACTTAGGTTGACTGAACATGCTGTTAGTTCGCCCAAACATTGTGTTCCTTTTTATGTTTGCGTCTTCTTCTTCCGCCACTTGCTTCGCTCTTGCTGCTTCAGCATCAGCTAATTTTTTCTCAAAAGCAATTTTCTCAGCAAGTGTTATGCTGATTTCTTCCCCTGTCTCATTGTCCTTTGCTTTCATTGGCGTATTTAACATCGCGTCTGTCTGCTCTTGAACTAAACGAGCTTCGTTTGCTTCAAGAGTTTGGATTCTTTCACTTGTCAAAGGTGCGTAATCGTCTGGGTTTTTCTTGTATTCCTCGAAGGTAATTGTTTTTTCCTCCCCGCTGCCAAACAATCCACCTTTTGTTTTAACCTTGATCGGACTACTATCAATTTTGTCCAACTGTGTGCTAATCTCGGAAAATCTTTTCTCCAAGTCTGGTAGGGTTTTACCACTCATACCCATAGCATTATAAAATGAACTCAAATCCCTGCTACGAATTAGACTTTTAATGTTCTCCATCTCCAAGGGGAACATCTCTTTACTTTGTTGCATATCCTGTGCTGTAGCTGCGGTTCTTGTTCTCTTACCCGCAAGATCAGCTTGTTGTTGTTGAGAGGCATAATCCCCTGTTGCTTCTGCAACATTTGCTTGTCCTCCAACAATTCTTTTCCTTGACCCCATAGTATCCCTGTCGAACTCATTGCTCAACCGTCTGTTTTCGTTCAATAAAGTCTGAGCTATTCCTTGCAACTTGGTTTGCTCCGTCCTTAGTGTATCAAGTTCGGCTTGCTTGTCTGCCGCCCTGTATGCGTTGTACTTATCAAAGTCGGGCAATGAGCCTTTACCCTCTTGTATTTTTTTAAGGGTTGGACCGATCACTGGGTCTGCTTGCATTTCCGCAAGTTGTTCGGGGTTGTCTTGCATTACTCTCCCAAAGTCACCTTGGAAAGCTGCTTCAGCCTTATCCCGCTTCTGCTTATTCAACCCATACTGCTGAATCATATTCCCGATTTGCGCTCCCGCTTGGGCAAACATTTGTCCCTGCGCTCGCCCTGCCTCAATGATTGGTCGAGTATCGACCCGGCCAAGTGCTGATCCGTAGTTCCCTCTGAAGAATGGTTGTGCCATAATTGTGTCCTCCTTACTTATGAAAATAGTCCTGCGTTACCAAGCAGACCACCACCCAATGCACCGAGTCCACCGAAGATACCCGCTGATCGATTTGCGGCGGCGGCTTGTTGCGCCCCGTACATATTCGCGGCATTCGTTGCTTGG
>Ga0208791_1000238_pt1 | contig 27924 bp, 47 predicted proteins | sample 11_taG_FD_184084 | JGI IMG/M metagenome (GOLD analysis project Ga0208791, IMG submission 184084) | Marine viral communities from the Subarctic Pacific Ocean - 11_ETSP_OMZ_AT15265 metaG (SPAdes) (version 2) | ecosystem: Environmental > Aquatic > Marine > Oceanic | place: Pacific Ocean | collected...
GTTCCTTTGACTTGTTTCATGCAGGACATGTGACAATGTTGAAGATGGAAAAAGAACTATGTGATTATCTTGTAGTTGCTCTTCAGGTTGATCCTACTATTGATAGACCTGGTATCAAAAACAAACCCACTCAGAGTGTGTACGAGAGGTATGTACAACTCCAAGGTTGTAAGTATGTTGATGAGATCTTGGTATATGAAACCGAAGATGATCTTATTAATCTTATCAAAACTCAAACACTCGACATTAGATTCTTGAGTGAAGAGTATAAGGACAGAGATTTCACAGGAAAACAATACTGTATTGATAATAATATTGAACTACATTATCATTTAAGACGACATAAGTATTCTTCGACTGAACTTAGGAATAGAGTTTATACTTTGGAGAATGCAAAAAGAACTGAATTAGTTCCGGGAGAAGTATTTGACCAATATTCACCAGAACTTCTTAACAAGTATGAGAAATCATGAGTATTTTAGTTACAGGTGGAGCAGGGTTCATTGGAAGTAATCTTCTTCATTACCTTGAACAGTTTGGTGAGGAAGTTATCTGCATGGATAAACTTTCTTATGCTGCAGATGAAACTAATCTTCCAGATTATGTAAAGTTTTATCGGACAGATATTGCTGATGATGAATCGGTAAGAAATGTATTTGAAAAGGAGACTATTACAAAAGTCTTTCATCTTGCAGCAGAGAGTCATGTAGATAATTCAATTAAAGACTGTAAACCTTTCATTCATTCTAATATTACAGGCACTGTTAATCTTCTTCAGTGTGCATTAGAACATGAAGTAAGTAGATTTATGCATATCTCTACTGACGAGGTGTTTGGTTCTATTGCATACGGTTCCTTTAATGAGATATCTAGATACCGACCAAGGAATCCATACTCTGCATCTAAGGCTGCAAGTGATCATTTCGTAAATGCATACCATACCACATACGGATTACCAACTATTATTACAAACTGTTCTAATAACTATGGTCCACGACAATATCATGAGAAGATGGTACCCAAAACTATCTTAAGCATTATGAATGACATTCCGGTTGATGTATATGGTAGTGGATTGCAAATCCGTGATTGGATTTATGTTGAGGATCATTGTAAGGCCCTTGTAGAACTTTGTAAGAGAGGTAGAGCAGGTCAGAGTTACAATGTTGGTGGTGAATGTGAGTTGAAAAACATTGAACTTGTTCATAGGATTGCTAGATTGATGAATAAAGAATTTGAAATTAACTTCGTTAAAGATAGACCGGGCCATGATCAAAGATATTCAACATCAAATGATAAGATCACAACTGAAACACCTTGGACTGTATCGACACATATCGATGAAGGTCTCTTAAAAACTATCAAATATTATTATGAATAGAATTGATACTCCTCTCAAGGATGCATTTGTTATTCAAGCAGATAAGTATAAAGATAATAGAGGATTCTTTCTAGAGTCTTATAACTCTAGATCATTCAAAGAAATTGGCTTAGATGTTGAGTTTGTTCAAGACAATCACTCTAACTCTTCGGTAAATGTTCTTAGAGGACTTCACTATCAGGTGAAGAGACCACAAGGTAAACTTGTTCGGTGTATGTCTGGACGGATTCTGGATGTTATAGTAGACTTGAGGGAGTCCTCAGAGACTTTTGGTGAGTCGTATTCGATTGATTTGCATTCACCCGAAGTCATGTTATGGGTTCCACCTGGGTTTGCTCATGGGTTTTATTGTATGACAGACAACTGTCATATTGCATATAAAACTACTGATTATTACTATAAAGAGTACGACAGAACTCTTCTATGGAATGATAAAGACCTTGGTATTCAATGGCCAACTACAACACCCATCCTTTCGGACAAAGATAAATTAGGTAAGACTATGAGTGAGTGTGAAAAGTATGACTGACCTTTCTTTATTTGGAGGTACAGGGTACATCGGTTCAACATATGAACGAATGTACCCTGGTAATGTAATCATTCCTCGTGGTCAAAGACATTTTGATACCAAGAATGTATTGTATTTTATTAGTACAACAACTAATCAGAATGTTTTTCAAGATCTACAGGTTGATATTGATGTCAATCTAAAAATCTTTACTGAATTCTTATCACATTGTAAGAGAACAGATACTGTAATCAACTTTGTAAGTTCTGGGTTTGTTTATGGTAACGATATCCTAGATGCCAAAGAGACTGACTGTTGTAATCCAACTGGGTTCTATTCTATTACTAAAAGATGTGCAGAACAACTTCTGATGTCTTATTGTGAGACCTTTGGTATCAAATATCGTATCTTTAGGATTGGTAATGTCTTTGGTATTGACCCAACAGTATCACAAGGTAAGAATGTTCTAGGTTATATGATCCGTCGTTTGAAGAATGATGACTACATCGTATTGTATGAAGGAGGTAACTATGTAAAAGATTATATGCATGTTGAAGATGTGTGTAGTGCAATGAAACTTCTGATGGATGAGTCCGATACAAATAACATCTACAACATTGGTACTGGTGTATCTCGTTCATTCCGAGAAGTCATCGAGTTTGCAAAGGACTATGTTGGAAGTAATAGTGAGTTGATTAGTGTGGAGATGCCTGAGGAACAGAAGTATCTACAGATCAAAAACTTTACAATGAATGTAGACAAACTTTCATCCTATGGTCATGTTCCGAACCTTGCAATTGATACTGGAGTCGAAATGATGTGTAAAGCATATTGACTACAGAACAATTTTTGGTAAAATAAATAGTAAGTAACAAATTAAATGTATGTCTGAATTTAAGAAAACCGCACTGGTACTAGGTGCGGGTGGTTTTATTGGTAGTCATATGGTGAAAAGACTACGATCAGAAGGATACTGGGTTCGTGGTGTTGACCTAAAGAGACCAGAGTATTCTGATACTGAAGCAAACGAATTCATTCAAGGCGACTTGCGTGATAGAAGTTTTGTTCGCCGTTGTATTCGTACCACTGGTGTCAATGGTGGGTTCTATGCACAGATTGTGGATAAGTTTCTGTCACCCTTTGATGAGATTTATCAGTTTGCTGCTGATATGGGTGGTGCTGGATTTGTATTCACTGGTGAGAACGATGCAGATATCATGCACAACTCAGTGTCTATCAATCTGAACGTACTTGAAGAACAGCACCTTCTTAATCTGGACAAAGATGTAAACAAGACCAAAATCTTCTATTCTGGTTCTGCATGTATGTACCCAGAACATAATCAACTTGATCCTGATAACCCAGACTGTAGTGAAGAATCCGCATATCCCGCAGCACCAGACTCCGAATATGGATGGGAGAAACTATTCTCTGAGCGTCTCTACCTTACTTACAATCGTAACCATGGGATCCCTGTTCGGGTTGCTAGGTATCACAATATCTTCGGACCTGAAGGAACCTGGGACGGCGGAAGAGAAAAGGCACCAGCTGCAATCTGCCGTAAAGTTGCTTACCTCCCGAACGTCGGTGGAGGAATCGAGGTGTGGGGAGATGGCTTACAAACTCGTTCCTTCTTGTACATTGATGAATGCATTGAAGCAACTCGAAGACTGATGGATAGTGACTTTATGGGTCCTGTGAATATTGGTTCAGAAGAGATGGTCACTATCAATCAATTGGTGGAGACTGCAGGAAAGATTTCTAATAAAGTAGTTAGAAAGATTTACAAACTAGATGCACCTCTAGGTGTTCGTGGCCGTAACTCTAACAACGATCTTATTCGTGAGAAGCTTGGATGGGATTACTCTCAAAGTCTTGAAGAGGGTATTCGTAAAACATATGAATGGATCTGCACACAAATTGAGGCGAAGACTGATGAAAGTATTTGATGTATTTCTATTTGGTTATGAGTTGGATCTATTAGAGATTCGTATGAATCTTCTTGAACCTTATGTTGATTACTTTGTATTCAGTGAAGGTGGTAAGACATTTTCTGGTGAAGATAAGGGGTTTATATTTGAATCGACAGACGAGAGATTTGAGAAGTTTAAAAATAAAATCATCTACACTAAGATCGAAGAACCGACATCTGAACAACTTCAGGCTCAAGGTGTAAAGTATAATGTAAAGAAAGAATCTTTTATGAGAGATACTTTTTATAAGGATAGCATCATCGATGTCCTCAAAGAACATTGTTCTGATGAAGATGTAATCATCTGGTCTGATCTAGACGAAGTACCTAATCCAGAAGTCATTGAACAAATTAAAGACTTCTACGAACCTGGTACGGTGTATAACTTTGCACAAGATAACTACCAAGCTGCGTTGAATTGGTTCGAAACTACAGGTACTATTACCTCTCAAACACAAGACTTCTCTTATGAAGAAGAAGGTCCACGTTGGATTGGTACCAAGATGTGTGACTTTGCCACACTAAGTAAGTATTCTTTGACTAACATTAGACGTGAACTTCCTCAAGAGAAGAATCTAAGAATCTACCCAGGTGGTTGGCATTGGAGTACAGTTGGCAGTGATGAAGAGTGTACTATGTACGAGAGAGTGATGAAGAAGATCAAGTCTTCTGCACATACTGAACTCAACAACGAAAAACTGATTGGTGAACTCGAACAGAGATTAAAAGATGGTCGGTCACCACTAGGTCAGGACAATGCATCATACTGTATTACTCACTTTGATGCTGATAGGTTCCCACAGTATCTAATCGATAACCAAGAAAAGTATTCTTATTTGATCAAATGATTGTAACTGAAATTTATAGGGGTTCTGGACTGGGAAACCAGATCTGGAACCTGGTGGTATCTAGAATCCTCGCACATAGACATGGATATAAGTGGGGCGTAAAGAAAAGTACTCCATTCAAGGCAAGAAAGTTCATGCCAGACTTTGATTATGGGGAAGAAGTAGTTGGTGGTCATACTCCTAGAGAGGGACAACCACCAGAATCATTACCTGATGGTATCACTCATTATATTCGTGAGAGAAATGATCCTCTTCCACAGTGTGGTCATAGCGGTATATTTTTTGATCCTGGTCTATGGAATAATCTTCCTGACAATTCAAAGATCGATGGTCTCTTTCAATGTTTAGGTTATATTGATGATTGTAAAGATGATATTCGTCAATGGTTATCTCATAATGTAAATGTTATTGAGTATTCTGATGAAGATATTTGTGTCATTCACTTCCGTGGTGGTGAGTATTTGATTACTGCATCATGGTTAGAACCAAAGTTCTACGAGAATGCACGTGATAGGATGTTGGAACAGAATCCAAACATGAAGTTTGTAGTTGTGACTGACGATCCAGAGAATGCAAACAAGTTTATTCCTTGGGCAAAGGTTGTAGGCGCAACTACTCTCAAGGAACAAGAAGACATTGAACAAGGAACAGGTTTTTTCAAATACAAAGGAGGCAATATCGGTGTTGATTATTCTATTCTACATAATGCTAGGAACGTCATCATGTCAGCATCAACATTCTCCTTCTGGCCAGTATGGACATCTAATGTCACACCCAAGGTCATTGCACCCAAGTACTGGTTTGACCATAAAACTTCCAACGGTTGGTGGAGAGGTGACGATATGATCGTCAAAGATTGGGATTACATTGATAGAGAGGGTAAACTCTTCAGTGGTCCTGATTGTCAGAAGGAGTATGACCTTTACAGACTCAAGACTCCATATTATAATCACTAAAGACAGAGAGTATCATGTATCAATTGATTGAGAACTTCATTCAATCCGCCAAGGAGATGGATGATAATGTGTTTCCATTCATGGCTAACAAAGATTGGAAGCCAGGCAACAATGTATATTACTCTGGACCATATTGGAATGATCTAGAAGCACAAGAACTTATCTACGCTGTAATGAAAGGTAAGTGGTTATCTTCTGGTGAGAAGGTAAATAAATTTGAGAAAGAGTTCTCTAATAGATTTGAGTTTGGTCATTCTGTTATGGTGAACTCTGGCTCATCAGCCAACCTAGTGATGATTGCTGCCCTGAAAAAATACTATGGGTGGGAAGATGGTGATGAAGTCATCGTATGTTCCTGTGGTTTTGCAACAACCATTGCACCACTGGCTCAGGCTGGTCTTAAACCTGTTTTTGTTGACATCAATTGGGATGACCTGAACTGGAATATGGATCAGGTAGAAGAGAAGATTACTGAAAGAACACGTGCAGTATTTTCTTCACCTGTTCTAGGTAATGCTTATGATATGGACAGGTTGGTAGAACTTTGCAAGAGTAAAGATATTCATATTATTGCTGACAACTGTGATAGTCTAGGTAGTAAGTATAAAGAGAACTATCTGACCAAACATGCAGTTGCTGCATCGTGTTCGTTCTATCCTGCACACCATATCTGTACTATTGAAGGTGGTATGGTATCATCAAACAACAAAGCAATTATTGATCTTGCTCGTAGTTTTGCTTGGTGGGGTCGTGGATGTTATTGTGTAGGGCAACAGAACCTACTCTCTAATGGTGTCTGTGGCCGTCGTTTTGATACTTGGTTGGATGGTTACGAAGACATTGTTGATCACAAGTATGTGTTCTCCCAGATGGGTTACAACTTGAAACCACTTGACATGCAAGGTGCAGTTGGTTCAGTTCAACTTCTGAAGTTTGATGATATTCATAGACTGAGAAGGAAGAACAAAGATCGTATTCAAAGGATCATTGAAACCATTGATGGTTGTCGTGTTGTTAACGAACGTGATGATAGTGAGACCAGTTGGTTCGGTGTTCCTATTGTGTGTGATAACAAGAAACTAAAACACTCTCTTGTTGCCCATCTGGAGAAGAATAAAGTTCAGACACGTAATTACTTTGCCGGTAACATTCTTCTTCATCCTGGATATTCACATCTAGATGATGCCATGAAGTACCCTGAAGCCAATAAGGTTCTTAACACAGTATTCTTCTTGGGTTGTTCACCAGTCATTACTGATGATATGATAGACTACATTGAAACAGTCGTAGAGGATTTTAAAAATGCTTGATCTATCCAGAGTTACATGCTTTGCGATTGACAATACAAATCGAATAGAAGAAACCATCAATGCACTTCATACTTGTAAGAACGTAGCAAACTTTGGGGAGGTCAAGTTAGTTACCACCCCAAACTACGTCAACAAATACAAGGACGAATGTTCTGTTGATGGTATTTTAGTAGAAGAACAAATCAAACCACTTACTAATATTGATGAATACAATTACTACATTCTTTACCACCTTCACAAACACATTAATACAGAGTTTTGCCTCCTCGTCCAGGATCATGCTTTTATTATTAATCCTGATGCTTGGAGGGAGGAGTTTTTCTCGTATGACTACATAGGAGCCCCATGGCCAATCAGAGACAGAGCATACATCACTCCCTATGGAGAACATCAGCGAGTAGGTAATGGTGGATTCTCATTGAGATCAAAGAAACTTTTAGAAGTTCCACGAACACAATGGATACCATTCAGAGTTGCCGATGTTGCAAAGGACTTCTATAAGATGTTTGGTGGTAACAACACGAACGAGGACGGTAATATATGTGTCCACAACAAACACCTTTATGAGCTGCGTGGGTGTAAGATAGCTCCAATAGAAGTAGCAAAATACTTTTCATACGAGTCTCCTGTCCCTGAGAACCAAGGCATAATTCCATTTGGGTTCCACAATAATCTTCCACCTGGTGTCACCGTGGAGGGTTATAACCCCCGATAAATACTACAGATTTGTTATTACTATGTCATTTGTTTATAATGCTCCCTCCTTTGTGGAGGTAGACAACGTGTTCCCTGAAGGTCCAAAAAGAACTGACAATAACACAGCAGCATACACTCTCAATCACATTACCTTTGCAGAAAATGTGGATGAGTTTGGAGGAGAAGGAGATATTCTAGAGTTCGGTGTCTGTAGTGGTGGTACACTACTCCCTATAGGACAGAAGAATCCATCACGTAAAGTCTTTGGTTTCGATCACTTCAAAGGTCTAGAAGTCACACAACAACCAACACCATCGTATGCTGGTTGGGCAGAAGGTGCATTCCGTATTGGTGACCCACAGTATACTTGGATCCCCAAAACTGTAGAAGATGTTAAGAGAAAGTGTTCAGTCTCACCTAATATCAAAATCTTTGTTGAAGATGTTCATGAGATGGTAGAGAAAGAACCATCTGATTTTGGTATTGGTAAGGTTGGTGCAATTCATATTGATCTAGACATCTACGAACCCACAGTATCAGCATTCAAGTTCATCGATAAGTGTGAATGGGATAAACTCTACTTCCGTTTTGATGACTGGCATGGTCATGAGCCTGACTATGATCATCACGAAAGAAAAGCATTTAGAGAGTGGATTACAAAACACGGATACAACTTCGAAATCATTGAAGATGGTATCAGTGCTGGTGTCAAGGTATGGAAATAAAGGTATCAGTAGTCATCCCTTGTTATGAGTATGGTGGTAAGGGTGTCAGATACCTTTCTGATATGTTTAGAACCATCTCACAACAAACACTAAAGGAAGTAGAAGTTATCATTCCAGATCACAGTGTCAATACTGACATTGAAGAGTTCTGTCATGATAACATTTTTGATTTAAATATTATCTATTTTAGAAACGAAGAGAACCGCGGTGATGTAGCATCTAATAAGAATCTTGGAATGGATCTTGCTAAGGGTGAGATTGTTAAGATGATGTATATGGATGACTACTTCTATACGAATGATGCACTAGAGAAAACTTATAATACATTAATAAATTCCGATAAGATGTGGTTGGTATGTGGTACTAATCATACGAGAGATAATGGTAAAACATTTGATACGTTCATCATGCCCCGGTGGAATGACAATATGTTACGGGCCAGAGGAAACAATACCATGAGTGGTGTTTCTGTGATATCATACAAGAACCCTATAGATGTCAGATGGGATTCGAAAACAATTATGTTACTGGATGTAGATTTCTACTACTCACTAAGGTCTAAGTATGGTGATTGTATCTACTTGAATGAGTGCATGATTACTCAGAGGGTAAATAAAGATGCGTTGTCATCCACGATTAGTGACGAGGATGTACAAAAAGAATTTGTGTATTGTAGAGAGAAACACGGTATTATATTATGAAACATTACCTGTCAATCGCATCTGTTTTCAAGAATGAAAGCTGGAATCTTAAGGAGTGGGTTCTACATTATAAGCATCACGGGGTTGATCACATCTACTTGGTCAACGACTTCAGTGATGATGAGTATTTGCCTATACTTGAACCGTTCATTCGTGAAGGATTTGTTACACTCTTCCAGAATAATATCACAGAAAAATATACTGGTAGACAGACTGATGTAAACAATCGTTTCTTCTTACCTATTTGTAATGAAACTCAATGGATTGCCCAAATCGATCTAGATGAATTTCTATATAGTCCTAAGACAGTAGACTTAAAAGAAGTCTTAAGGAACTACGAAGAGTACGGTACAATTGAAACCAATTGGGTATGGTTCAATAGTAACGATCATCTTTATCACCCTGATGGTGGTCTGGTTAAGAATTTTACTAGTCGTGCTGAATTTGGAGACAGGGTATGGATGACCCATCGATCCAGATGTGCTGGTGCCGGACAAGAAGAACCTGAATGGTTTAATCTTTGGGCACCTAAACAGATTGCAAACACTAGATTTGGTGTACAATCTTTTAATATTCATAAGATATTCACTAGTGGACCTAACATTAACTTATCATTTGTTGGTAGACCAGACGATCCTGAGATACTAAACAATCACTACCAGATTCAATCAAGAGAGTTCTGGGAAAAGATTAAGATGACAAGAGGTGCATTGAATAACTGGTACGCAGCCAATGCAAGAGGTTGGCATACTTTCTATTCATTAGACGTAGGAGATACTGTAGACACAACACTGGCGGAACAAAACAAGGAGATTGAATTATGACTATTGGAATGAACAACCTTGGTAGTAATGGAAGAATTGGTAATCAACTATTCCAATATGCTGGACTTGTAGGTATTGCAAAGAATAAAGGTTATGACTTTAGAATCCCAGAAGACCAAGAGCTCAGTAAATGTTTTGAAATGCTTCATTGTGGTAACCGTTATGGTCTTATTGACGGACCTGAGTGTGTTCTTCATGAGTCTCATACATTTGCAGAAGACCTTTTTAATGAGTGTCCTAATCACATTCATCTAAGTGGGTACTTTCAAACAGAAAAGTATTTTAAAGATGCACAACGATTATTGAAATGGGATTTTAGATTTAAAGATACTATTATCGATGAAGTTGATTATACCTATGGTGATATTCTAAGTACAAACCCCGTCTCTATCTGTGTGAGAGAGTATAATGATCACTTTGATTACCCTGGTAGTCATAACAATCATCGTAACTTGCCATGGGAATATTTTGAACGTGGTATTGAGATGTTAGGTAAAGACAGAACTTATATTATCTGTTCAAACAATCTCGATTTATGTAGAGAACAAGAAGTATTCAAAGGTAAGAACTTCTATTTCAATGACATCACAACTAAGGTAGAAAAGTCTCACTTTGATCTATGTTTGATTTCTAAGTGTTCGGACTTTATAACCTCCAATAGTACATTTAGTTGGTGGGGTGCATACTTATCACAGAATCCAAATAAGAGAGTGATTGCACCAACACCATGGTACGGTCCTGGTCTACAACATATTAGTACAGAAGATTTATACCCCGAGTCATGGGAGGTAATTAAAGCATGATTGAGATTGCAATTCACGATGGTTCACCTGGTTTAGCAAATAGAATTAAAAACTATGCAGGTATCTATAGAACATTTAAACAATGTATGACCACCAACGAGGCGGATGCATATATCTTTAACGACATCACTCTGGCAAACATAGAACAACTTGGATATTATCCATGTTTTGATCACTGGAGATTACCTATTCTCCCTGGTGAAGATAGAAAGACTGGTGAGTATAAGTATATCGATCTTCTATATGAAGATACCCCTAAGTATTTTATCGAACAGTATAAGAAAGCATTTGGTTACTTACAACCTAGACAAGATATTGTTGATTATGTTAACGATTTTACTGAGGGTTGGGGCAAAGTAGTTGGTTTGCATATTAGATCGTGGTACTGTGATAGACACAAGTATCATAGTAATGAACTGTTTGAAAGTGTTATAGATACTTTCGACAAAGATAGAAAGATCTTTCTTTGTGGTGACAACAGTGATGTATTGAAACACTTTGAGAATAAGTATGGCAATCGTATCATCACTCACGAACAGAAGAAATATAATCATCCACACATGGCTGAGTCAGGACATAACAAGTCCATGCAAGACACAGTAGACGCATTCATTGACTTGATGCTTCTGTCCAAGTGTGATACCATTGTGGGTACATATGCCTCAACGTTTGCTGAGGTTGCATGGTGGTTAGGAGATACCAAACCTAAGGTAATTATTCCCGAACCATACAATGTAGAGGAATCATTTAAGAATAGGATTTTTGAGAGACTATGAAAACTTCCCTTGTTACGGGTGGTGCCGGATTTATCGGTAGTCACTTGGTGGACAAACTATTATCAATGGGTCACAAGGTGATCGTTCTTGATAATGAATCATCTGAAGGTCATGATGATTATCATTGGAACAGTGGTGCAACAAATTACCCTGTAGACATTCGAAATTTTTATCATATTGTTGATAAGTTTAGGGGAGTTGATTATGTCTATCATCTTGCGGCTAAGGCAAGTGTTCAGGCATCGATTGACTTCCCACTTGATACAATGGAAACACAGGTCATGGGTACAGCCAATGTACTTGAAGCTGCAAGACAGTGTGGTGTAGAAAAGTTTATCTACTCATCTACCTCTGCATGTTATGGTAATAAGAATCCTATTCCCAATACGGAAATTATGAGAGAAGACCCTCTCAATCCTTATGCTATTGGTAAGTTGGCTGGTGAACAACTGGTCAAGTCATATCATGGTCTCCATGGTATGAAAACTGTAGCATTTAGATATACTAATGTGTATGGAGAGAGGGCCAGACATGTAGGAACATATGCTCCCGCAGTGAGTAAGTTTCTGAAGATGACCCGAGAGGGACAACCCATTACTATCTTTGGTGATGGTTCACAACGTCGTGACTTTATTCATGTATCTGATGTAGTCAATGCCAATGCACTGATTAGTTTCATGGAACTTGACAACTGGGGTGAAGTTTATAACATTGGGTATGGTGAGAACTGGAGTATTAAAGATATTGCAGATGCCATCTCTGATGATCAGGTTTTCTTATCAGGTAAACCTGGTGAGATGAGAGAAACCCTTGCAGATATTCGTAAGGCAAAGTCAGAACTGACCTGGAAACCTAAAGTAAACATTCTTGATTGGATCAAAACACAACTATGATTGACCTATCACAAGCAACGTTTATTATTCCTATCAGAATTGAATCCTCAGATAGGTTGAGAAATGTTATTACTACTACAGCATTTCTTTTAGAGAACTTCAATACAAACATTATCATCAAAGAAGTTGATAGTGAATCTGTATTTGAAAGAGATGCTCTTCCGATTCTTAAAAGTATCTTGGATGTAAATGTAAATGTAAAACATATCTTTGAGCAGAGTAACGAACCATTGTTTCATAGACAAAGAGTTCTAAATGAGATGATTATGGAAGCAGATACAGAGATAGTTGTGAACTATGACTGTGATGCTATCCTCCCTCTAGAATCATATGAACTAGCATACAAAGGTATTCTTGATGGTATCTACGATGTTGTATACCCTTATGCATCTGGTAACTATCAATACCAAGTAGAACAGTCGGACAAAGTTGTATCTCATTTTCTAGAGACAACAGACTATGAGTATCTGAAATCACATTCTAAAGTTCATGATGCACAGTATGGACATGTTCAGTTCTTCAACCGTGATGTTTATATCAAAGGTGGTATGGAGAATGAAAACTTTAAAGCCTATGCACCAGAAGACAAGGAAAGGTTTTACAGATTTACAAAACTAGGGTATAATGTAGGACGTATATCTAACTACATATACCATCTCGAACATTCCCGTGGTGAGAACTCTTGGTTTTCTAATCCTCACATGAATTCTAATATGTCTGAATGGGATAAGATTCAAAAACTGACCAAAGAAGAGCTCATAGAGTATTACTCGGTCCAAAGTTATCTTAAAAAGTATCAATGAAAATTCTTAATCTAGGTTCTGGTGGTCAGATAGGTGCATACCTGTCTGACTATCTTCGTAAAAAGGGTCACGAGGTTTTTGATTTCGATATCACAAATGGTCCAGAACAGGATCTAACTCTGATTCCAAATCTATCTCTTGAACATTATGTAAAAGAATCAGACTTCGTATTCTTTCTTGCATTTGATGTAGGTGGATCACGATATCTGAAGAAGTATCAACATACCTTTGACTTTATCAATAACAACACTCGTCTGATGGCGAATGTATTTGGTCTATTGGAAAAATACCATAAGAGATTTATCTTTGCATCTTCACAGATGGCAAACATGAGTTACTCACCCTATGGTATTCTTAAAACTGTAGGAGAATTATACACTAAGTCACTCAAAGGATTGACAGTTAAGTTCTGGAATGTATATGGTATTGAGAAAGACCATGAGAAGTCTCATGTAATTACTGATTTCATTCGTAGAGGGTTTGAAGAAGGTCAGTTTGAGATGATGACTGACGGTACAGAAGAAAGACAGTTCTTATATGCTGAAGACTGTTGTAGAGGTCTTGAGACTATCATGGAATGTTATACTGACTTCAAACCTGAAGATGAACTACACTTGACATCATTCCACTGGAATACAATTAAGGAAGTTGCAGAGATTATTTCTGGTCAATTCAATATAATTGAGAAGTATGATGTTAAAATCAAACCAGGAACATCAAAAGATAGTGTTCAACTTGACAAGAGGAATGAAGCAAGTAATTATATTCACGGGTGGTGGATTCCAGAGACTACAATTGACCAGGGTATTGCAAAAGTATTCAACGAAATGAAAAATGATTGGGTTTGATTATCTCGGAAAGGCTGGACAACTGGGTAACCAGATGTTTCAGTTTGCAGCAATAAAGGGTATTGCACAAAATCGAGGATACGATATGTGTATCCCTAAACATAATCAGAAACATCATGACGGTATAGGTAACATACTTACTATCGAACTTGATAATGTATTTGATATTGAGTGTCAAAGAAGTACAATAGGATCTGATATTCTTACAGAGCAAAGGTTTGATTTCGATGAAACCTTATTCAATAACTGTCCAGATAATGTAAGTCTGTATGGTTTTTTTCAGACAGAAAAGTACTTCAAACATATTGAAGATACTATCCGCAGGGACTTTATATTCAAAAAGAGTATTCGAGATGACTGTAAAGAAATTGTAGAGGAAGTTTTTGATCAAGATCCTATCGCATTACATATTCGTAGAGGTGATTTTTTAATCAACAGTGGTAATCATCATAACCTTTCTCTTGATTGGTATGAGAAAGCACTGAAGAAGTTTGACCCTGATAGAGAAGTCATCATATTTTCTGATGATATATTCTGGGCATCTGCTCAAGAACTCTTCAAACCTGATAGGTTTATTATCTCTGATGGTAATAGTTCTTATCATGATCTGTTTATGATGACACAGTGTAGTGACTTCATTATTGCAAACTCCACCTTCTCATGGTGGGGTGCATGGTTGGCCAACACGGGTAGAGTGGTTGCTCCATCTAAATGGTTTGGACCAAACAATGCTCACTTAAATACACAAGACCTGTACCCTAGTCACTGGGAGATTTTATAATGGATAAGAACAAATCAGTATACAAACTTAACGGTATTGGTCCGATCTATTGTATTAATCTAGATGGTCAACCAGAGAGATGGAAGTTTATGGAGGACCAGTTTAAGTACTGGGAGATCAAAGACTACACGCGTATCTCTGCCTATGACGGTCGTGAAGACGACTTAAGTGATATTCTGAAGGGAAGATACCCTGACATGGTTTCATCGGGTGAGGTGGGTTGTGTGACATCTCACCTTAAGGCTATCAAACATTGGTATGAAACCTCTGATAGTCCTTATGCAATCATCATGGAAGATGATTGTGATCTAAACCTTGTACGGTTCTGGAACTTTACATGGAAGGATTTCTATAGTAAGATTCCTTATGATTGGGACCTTTGCCAGATTGCTATTATTTCAACTGGTGATATCCACATCAAAGTTCACAAGAGGTTTGTCAATGACTTCTCAACTGCTTGCTACCTTATCACAAGACACCATGCTGAAAAGATGATTCGTCTTCACTGTAGAGGTGACAAGTACAAACTTGATAATGGTGTAAGACCAAGACCAGTTGCAGATGATCTTCTGTATAATTCTGGTAATGCTTATGCCCTTCCCCTTTTATTATACAAAACTGAATTGGGTTCTAGTATTCATCCAGAACATGTAGATGTATTTCATAAACAAAACTATGAAGCACAGATGAACTTCTGGGCAAATGCTGGAGCTCAAATGACAATTGACGAACTGATGGACTTCGATCCTTACCTTGGTAGAGTGTCGAATTCATCACAACAACAGCCCCCACAAGGGGGTTGACATAACCGAAACCATCGGTTATAATAAATAACATCACCTTTGTCTTTCAGTAATTAAAGTAACAAACGGTAATATTTAACAGGGAGTTGTCGATTCCCTTTCCATCCGTGGGTATTCTCCACGAGAAAAAAACGAGGTAAACAAATGTTCAAATCTGTATTCGCAGCTGCTGCTGCTCTGTCCATGTCCGCCGGTGCTGCCCTTGCAGGTCCTTATGTCAACGTCGAAACCAACGCAGGTTGGGTCGGTGATGACTACTCTGGTGCTGTAACCGATCTTCATATTGGCTACGAAGGTGCTATCGGTGAGAACGCCGGTTGGTATGTTCAAGGCGGTCCTGCTATCGTTGCCGTTGACGGTGAAGAGTCTGAGACTGAGATCTCCGGTAAAGTTGGTGCTTCCGTTGCCCTGACCGAATCACTCGGTGCATATGGCGAACTTTCCATGTTGACTGCTGATCAGGACTTCGATGACCTGAACGTCGGTGGTAAGTTGGGTCTTAAGTACAACTTCTGATAACCAGACAGGTATCCTTCTAGAAGGTATATTGGGAGTGCTACGGCACTCCTTTTTTATGAAAGCAATTACTAAACCGTCCACCACTCCTTGACTGGGGTGGTTTTTTATTGTATAATGAACTCACAATAAACACACCTATGGATAAAATCGATACACAGGGTATGAGTCTTCCTGGCAAATCAAAGAAACCAAGTAGTTATGATCCTATGTCAGTAAAGCATCGTACAATCTTCACACCAGAAGAACGCATGGAGTTGAAGCAAATTATTCATGAAGTACTTGACGAGAGGGAGAAAGTATGAAATTTAAAGCATTAGTATTCATCCGACTACGATCACAGGTTGATGACTCTCCTGGTAATGCCGTGAGAGATGGTAGTAGACGATTGTCTGAGTTGGATATCAAGAAACTTAGACTTGGTAAGGTGATTGATATTTGGTTGGAAGCAGAGACCAGAGAGTATGCCGAGAAAGAAATCGAAATGCTTTCTGATCGTTTCTATGCCAATACAGTTATGGAAGACTGGGACTATGAATTGACTGAGATTGAAGAATTTCCTAAAGGTATTGAGTAATGGAATTTAACACACCAGGATCAAGCAAGACAGGTATTACTCCTAAATTTAAAGAGTATGTTGTTGAATGGCAACTCAATAATATTGAGAAACTATTGGATGCTAAGGTAGAACGCTGTCATGTATACAACAGCGATAACCGAGATGAAGTATACAATCAAATTACTATTACATATAAACTGGAGGATGATTGATGGAAGTAATCTTAGAAGGCAAGGTCAAAACTGTGTATGCTGGTGACGATGCTGATCGTGTCATCATTGAGTATCATGATAAGGTGACTGCTGGTAATGGTGAGATGGTTGATCATCCTTTAGGAAAAGGATCTCTCTGCTGTAGTATCTCATCTATCATCTTTGAAAAACTTTCCAAAGAACTTATCCCAACACATTATATTGATATGGTTGGTGCGAACAAGATGATCTGTAAGAAAGTAGATATCGTTCCACTAGAAGTTATTTGTAGGAATCGTGCTGCTGGATCTATTGTTCGTGAGACAACTCTTCAAGAAGGTGCTCCACTACCACAACCGATTGTTGAGTTCTTTCTGAAGGATGATAGCAAGCATGATCCCCTTCTAACACCAGATCGTGTGCGTTTGATGGGATATAATCCTGATCCATTTGTTGAGATGACACTACGGATTAATGATTATCTTCGTCAGATGTTCTACATTATGGGCATTGATCTGGTTGACTTTAAAGTTGAGTATGGATACACCGCTCACGGAGAGTTGTTACTTGCTGATGAGATTAGTCCTGATAGTATGAGACTATGGAAGATTGGTAGTGATGAAAGATTTGATAAGGATCTATTCAGAAACGACGAAGGAGATATTGTTCCTGCTTATCGGGAAATCCTTGACCGACTACAACCACTTGCAATTCAATGAACGATCTTAAAATTTACTGCCAAACTGAAGACGACCAAACAAATATTGTTGAGTTTATTTTCTCTCAATATGAGGATGTGAAAGTATCTACTTGGGAACCTGATCCGGTCGAAACCGGAACATGGGGGATGTTTGTTGATGAGTTTCCGCCGGAATTAGTGGGTAAGTTGGAACAGTATCTTGCGGGTGAAGATTCTTGGGAACTTGATGAAGAAGTTGAAATTGTATTAGAATGAAACACGAAATCCCTGATGAGATTAGAAAGAATGCCTTCACCTGCTTCACTAGTTTGAATGAAGCAGAGCGAGCAGTCGTTATGTATGGTGAGGATGAGTATCGTAAATCACTAGACCTTGAGAATGATGATGCTCCCTGTTGGGTTATGAATTCTGGTGAGACACATGGGTTCGTAGGTTGGAACCCTATATGTGTCCCTACCATGGACTACATTGTATGGAAACTAAAACGTCGTGAACAAATTGCCAGAGGTGAAATCATTGGATAAGTTATCAAAAGATGAGATGAGAACTAAGATCAAAGAGTTTTCTGCTATTCTCAAAAGTCAAAGACAACACTGGGAAGAAGAAAACAAACAAGGATTTACATATTCTTGTGATCTAATCTCACAATCACTTATCACATTGTACATTCGTTTAGGTAGAGACTAATGGACTATAAAACTGCAGGAGTTGACATTCAAAAGGGAAGATCCTTTGTAGAATATCTTAAGGTGATGGCACCTAATATTGGTGGGTTCAATGGTATGATGGAAATCCCATCAGGATATGAAAAACCTGTGCTGGTATCTGGTGCTGATGGTGTTGGAACTAAAATTAATATCTGTAGGATTGCCCGTGATTACTCCACTATTGGTCAGGATCTCGTTGCTATGTGCGTCAATGACATTATATGTTCTGGCGCTAAACCATTATATTTTCTAGACTATATCTCTACCAAATCACTTGATGCTAATGTAAGTGAAATCGTACATGGAGTCGTCAAGGCATGTGAACTTACTGGTATGGAACTCCTAGGTGGAGAAACAGCAGAGCATTACAGAGCAACTGATTATGATCTTGCTGGTTTCTGTACTGGTATTGTAGAGAAGAATGATATTGTTGATGGCAGTAATATCAGAGCAGGTGATGTAGTCATCGGTATTGAGAGTAGTGGACTTCATAGTAATGGATACACACTGGTCAATGATATGCTGTGGAGAAATTACATTTTCTATAAAGAGATGCCTGAGTTATTGGTTCCAACTACCATCTATTCTGGGTTGATTCAACATCTGTTGGATGAGGTTCCTATTCTTGGCATGTCCCACATCACTGGTGGTGGTATTCCTGAGAACCTTCCTAGGTGTCTTCCAAAGGGTATGACTGTTGATGTTGACTATAACTCTTGGGAACGACCAGAACTCTTCAACAAGATCCAACAGGCAGGAGACATTACTGAAGAAGAGATGCGTAATGTATTCAATCTTGGCATTGGATTTTGTTTGGTGGTCCCACCAGACGCAGTAGAGATGACACAAACTCTCATTGCAGACACACCATTTGGTATGAAGTCATGGGTCATTGGTGAAGTAGTATAGACAATACGTAGCCTAGATGGTATACTGAGGATGCAACGGCATCCTTTTTTTATGGATTATGATCCACCAACTCTTTGTATCAGAAGTATCGTACCCTCCGATACTACAGGTAAAGTACTTGTAGATATGCCATCTCTATGGAGGGATAGTGATCCAAAAAATCCTGTAGAGATTGATGAAGAAATAGTCAAATCTATTATGAGTGAACCTTATCGGGTTCCTATGTGTCCTCCGGGTTATCCAAATCCCCCCGAAGTTGCTGAATGAAAGATTATTTTCTTAAGTTAATCACCCATCCTGCAGTTCATTATAATGCGATTACTATTGGACTACTCATCACAATAGGAATGTTACATAATCATGCACACTATCAGATGAGTAATGATCCTGATGCATATGTTTTTCAGTGGTGCAAGGCCAATCCAGAAAGATGCACATACAGACCACGGTAAAGTTGACAAAACTTTACCTTTACTATATAATTATGTAATACTTCTTCACAAAGGACATGACCGTAACAACTAATGACCGTGGACAACAAAATTTGTTTGCCAAAGAACCCACAATGTATGTCTCTCAGACTGATGCAGAACGTTATGGTTATGAGTCATATGCAGAAAGAGCAGAGAAACTGAATGGACGTGTTGCCATGCTCGGTTTCATTGCTGCAGTTGTTTCTTATGCAACTTCAGGTAGTCTTTTCTTCTTCGGCGTATTCGGAATCTAATGATTGAATTTTTGACACAAACTCAGTTCTCTTGGACTGCGAACCATACTATTATCGAGTTTCTCGCTGGATACATATTTGCAGCTGCACTTATTGTTGGTGCACCAGCAATATATTTGTTAATTGCAATGATGTCTGCGATCCAAAATACCAAAGGTAGGGTTGTAGGATACAAAGATCATAGGGATTATGGTGAATCCACCATATACAATTTTGGAAAAACAAAACCTCAATTAAATAGTTGACAATGACACCTACACTCTTTACATTAACATCAGTAGCCTTCTTTGTATTGTTGGCATACTCTGTAGAACAACTATCCGAAACTTACTAATGACCTATTCTGTAACCATTCAATCTCCTGAAGGAACTGAAGAAACTATTTCAGTTGAATCAGACGAGTATATCCTTGACGCTGCTGAAGAAGCAGGTATTGACATGAGTTATTCTTGTCGTGCTGGAGCATGTTCGTCTTGTGCTGGTAAGATTGTATCAGGTACAGTTGATCAAAGTGATCAATCGTTCTTGGATGATGATCAGATTGAAGCAGGATTTGCACTTCTTTGTGTATCATATCCCACTTCGGATTGTGTAGTACAGTCAAATAAAGAAGAGGAACTTTACTAATGGCTGCGGTAAGTATTTGTCTACTATTAACATTCATTGGTGCTGCAATGTTGACGCAAAACGGGGATGGGGATGACAAATCCTAATCAACTCTATGAAGACATGGAGAAACTCAATGCCCTATACGAAGAACTCTGTTGGGCACATGATGATGAATTAATATTCACTCATGAAAATGGCAGAGTCATCATTTACAACAAAACACAGGAGCAAAACAAATGAACGAAAACGCAGAACGCATTAACGGTTGGGCAGCAATGCTCGGTGTCGTTGCAGCCATCGGTGCATACGCATTGACCGGGCAAATAATTCCTGGGGTGTGGTGAACGTATACTTAGGACTAATGGTTGCATTCGTCATAGTCTATATTATTACAACACCTGGAGATGATGACGATGGACCAGATCAAGGTATGATGACACCAGTATATCAAGGATCCCAATAAGGGGTCCTTTTTTTATAAATATTTTGAGTGATCTAGGTGTCCTGTGGAAAAGAAACCCGAAGAACAGGTAAAGAAAAAAGGATTCCTAGGTAGAATAAAAGAGGCTGCAGATGATAAACAAGAACAGCTTGAAATTTTGTCTACTTTTGTTAGGCTTGGTATTCTTGTTTGGTCTGGCGGAATACTCACGTTGGCATACATTCAGTTACCCCCAGCACTTGGAATCCCCGAACAGAAACTAGACCCAACCTTCATTGCATCAGTCTTTACTGGAGTACTCGCAACGTTCGGTGTACAGGCTGCGAAGAAGGCTGGAGAAGGTGGTGGTAATAGTAGTAGTGGTGGTATCTCAAAGGCAGATGTTGAGAGACTAATTGAGGCGGCAGGAAGGACTGCACCATCACAAACAATCAGACTAGAACAGGCTCCAATAATCATCAAAACTGATGGACCTGCTGTCAAATCTACAATAGATTAAGATATTAGGAACCCATAACAATAGATTGATAAAAAAACAGTATCATGTATAACTAGTGTAGTTGATTAAACTGCAATGAAGTTTATTCGTTTAATGATTATTGCTACTGTAGCAGCAGTGGTTTTCTTCTTACCGAAGATTGCTTATGCTGTAGATGTCACTATGGGTTCTAATGGAAATCTTGTATTTGATCCAGATAATATTAGTATTAGTACTGGTGAAACACTTCATTTTGTAAATGGAATGTTACCCCCACATAATATTATTGTAGAAGGTCGTGCAGATCTCTCAAGAGAATCGCTGATGTTCACCCCAGGCGAGTCACAAGACATTAAGTTTGCTGATGCCGGAGACTATGATTTCTTCTGTGGTCCCCACCAAGGGGCTGGAATGATTGGACATATTCATGTAGAGTAAATTATGGCACATGAATTCGACCCTTGCGAAGCACCTGTTGAAGGTGAACTTGACAAGTGGGGGTTTACTATTAAACCAACAATCACTGAAGATGAATTGATTTTGCTTTGTTTGAAGAATGCTCCGTGTGGAACTGATAGAAAACAGGTAGTATCTGTCGTCAAAAAATATGAGGAAAAACTAAGTCATGGAAACTAACTTTAAGACAAGATTTGATTTTGCAATGAGTTCATTCTCTAGAATGTATGGTGTCAATAAGGTGAGAACTTCACCTGATATCATTAAGTTCTGTACGAAATGGGCAAAGACTGAAGAAGAGCATCCGGTAGGAAGTTTGACTTCGATTGATTTTTATTTCAGAGACAACTGGGAAATCTGGGGAGAATATGTATGAGTAATGTAGCACTCAAGGCAGCACACTTTGCTTCTGCCACACTCAATAGCCCATGGGGTGTTGGGAGTTTGAGTTTTATATTAATCGTTGTTCCTGTCCTAGGAATGTGGGCAGTCCACAAATATAACTGGCAGCACTGGGCACCATTTGATAAATGAACTTAATACTTCGTGCCCATGAGAATGTGAGTGACCCTGTGTGGTCAGTAATTATATCTGTAATACTTGCGGTTGTATTAGCGTTAGGTTATGTCATATACATATTAGGAGAAGCATTTGCTGAATTAGATGATGGCAGATCAAATCAACGAGAAGGATGCGAATCAGGACCAGCAGATAGCACTCCTAACACACAGGATTGAAGATGCTGAGAAAACTCAAGAAGAACTCCGACAAAGAGTTCGTAAACTTGAGAAGTGGGTGTGGAGCGCTGGTGCTGTCATATCAGCAGCAATCACAATCATCGGAATCGCAACAGCAGTAGAATCAAAGGAGATCAATTATGGGAGCAATGACACCACCAAGCAGGAAATCCTGTTACAACTTCCGAGTAACGGAGATTAATCGTGTACTTGATGGCGACACCATAGATGTGACAATAGATTTAGGATTTGATCTATACAAGAAAGAAAGAGTTAGAGTTGCAGGAGTTGATACGCCGGAGAAAAGAACTAGAAACTTAGAGGAGAAGGCACTTGGAATCGAAGCGACCAACTGGCTCAAAGAGAAGTTGGAAGGGGCCATCTCTGGTGATGATGAATTGTCTGTTAGGACTGAACTTGTTGGTGGCACTGGGAAATATGGGCGTCTTCTCGGTTGGCTTTATATCGGGGATGAACTTTTGTCACTCAACGAACAAATGATTGCAGAAGGTTATGCACATGAGTATGATGGTGGAACAAAAAACATGGATCTCGAAGCACTCCGAGAAATCCGTAGGGCAAACGGTACGATGGTGTAGAAGTGCAGTATGTGGTTCAGATGTTTTCATTCCAGACTCGGAGTTTGGTGGGGAGACATGTGAACTAACTTGTAATATTCATCAGGATTAATATGGCATCTCTATTTGTGTTCGGATTTATAACCGTACTTTGTTATGGTCTACATATAACATGGCCTATAAAAAAAGGTAAAGGTTAAGATGCAAAAACTAATCAACATACTTGCGATCACATCTTTTGTGGGTACTGCAGGAATCGTAGGTGGTGGTACATATGTTTATGTAAATAAGGATTCTATCATCGAAAATGTAAAAGAGCAAGTTGCTGCAGCTGCAGGAGAAGCAATTGTAGGTGCTCTTCCTGGAATGTTAGATTCTTCTATGCCAGAACTTCCTGGTGCTACTGGTGGTGTCATTCCTTCAACTCCTAAATCTACAGGAGGAGTACTTCCATTCTGATGGAAATTCGTGAGATAAACATAAGGAGTTTAAATATACCGGAACTTCCTGGTTATTTGATATCGCCAACGGTATCTCTTCCTCCAGTGGCTCCGGTAACAACAATAATAGGAACTCCAATTGTTGATATGCCTGGGTGTGTGGAAGCACACGAATCAAATAATTCAAATAATAATTTAATACAAGATGACCCGAGAGGAGTACTTACGTTTTGCAATTCTGGCGTCCCTAGTTTTAATCCTATTCAGTTTGAACCGAACAGGATGATACCAACTGGTGTCCCAAATATTCCAAAAACAGAAAACCCAGAGCCAGAAGTACCACCGGCACCAGTACTTTCACCACCTCCTGTTGCTACTGCTGCGATAGAATGTCCTACACCAGCACAAGATGCAAAAGAACCAGTAGGAACATATATCAACGGTTATAGAGAAAAAATTATTGAGTATAAATTAATAGGTAATGAGTGTGTGCAAATTACAGAGACAGTGGGGATACCTCAACAAATTATTGCCGGTCTTCCTAGTGGTGGACAAGTAGTATCAGTTGGTGGTATTGCAGTTATCGCAACAACATCAGCATTACTTGCGAAACCACTCGCGGATATACTGTTGAAGGTAGTTAAACCTACTATCAAAAAAGTAATCAAAAAGATTGCTCAGATACGAGGAAAAGAAACTAAAGTTTTATCACTAAAAGAACGTAGAGAGTTTCAACGTGAAAGAACTGAAGCAATAAGAAAATTAAAATCTATCGTAAAACCAAAATAATATTATGACACTTGACTTTTTTGAAGAGCATCACAATACTTTAGATGAAGATTTTTGTAAACATGTAATAGAAAAATTTGAAAAGGATTCTGGGACATTTCCAGGAGTAACCGGTGCGGGATATGATACAAAAATAAAAGACTCTACTGACTTATGTTTTTATAGAGATCCTAATTGGAAGGAAGAAGATTTAATTTTTTATGAGTCTCTTAAAAAATATACAACACCATACATTGAAAAATATTATAACGGTAGAATTTCCAATAGTAATATCAAGACATACGACACTGGTTATCAAGTACAAAGAACAACTCCAGAACAAACTGGATATACATGGCATCATGATTCAATTTCAGAATTGACTCCTAATAACCATGTTACTTATAGAATAATTACATTCCTCTGGTATCTAAACACCACGGTAGAGGGATCAGGAACTACTGAATTTTATGATGGGACACATGTGACACCAGAGGCTGGTAAGTTAATACTGTTTCCCGCAACATGGACATATGCACACAGAGGTCATCCACCAACAGAAGGACTAAAATATATTTGTACAGGTTGGGTTTACGAAAATATAGGACACATGACTACAGATTTTGGTTAACCCCCAATTGGTCCGCCAAGATCTTCTGCTTTAGTTGATGCAGGAATACTATGTCTATGCTGTGGTATGACTCCACCAGGATTAGTTACTACTACGTCAGAACATATCTTTGCGTATTGACTTTTAGGATGAAAATATATACCAGCTTTCATCAACTCACCACAGTTCTTAAGACGAGCTATCTCAAAGTCTAATCTTTTATTTGCAGATGCTTGTTGCATTAATGCAATATTTGCTGCAGCAGCTTCTTTACATTGATCCTGCAACTTTCTATCTAATGGTTGAGATAAGGTTGCGGAGAACCCCAGAGAGAGGTTGTAATTATCTTTTTGACCAGTTCTAGTAGGAACATAGTATAAGATGTTTCCTGGGTTATCTAGAGAGCCGTCATCGTCTAAATCTCTCATATCATATACTGGGTCATTATAAAATGGTTCATAAGGTTTAGCTGCTGATGCAGAACCAGTTACGAATGGTGTGATATTTAGAGTAGGTCCTTGACATTGAATACCTCCACCATAGGTATTTGTAATGTATGGACCCTGTAAGACTTGAATGGCTTGGTTAGTAACACTGCCCGATGAGTTTGCAACAGGTGATGCAGTTGCAGAAACTCCACCAACACTCTCTGCTAATGCTACCGTTGGAGATAACATACTAGCAGATAATAAACTAATTATTGAGTGAAGATAGACGTTGTATCTGTTACGCTTTCTATTTCCGTTGTTCTTTGGATAATCGTTTGATTGCTTAAACCAGGACCGCGATAAGTTTCTGTAAACTGAAACGCTCCACCTGGAGTCGTTAGTGCAAATGACGGTCTTGATCCTACTCCTGTCCATGATGAAGTCACCCCTTCAATTGTTACTGTATTTGATGTTGTGCCCGGAGATAAATTACCTGATGCGGTAATACCAGATCCAGTGGCGGTGTATTGGTATCCTGTGTTGTAGTCCATTGAGTTAATTGTTTCCTGAACAATACTCGTAGTTTCAGTACGGCTTGTCATACTGCCCTGAGTAAAGTTTGGTACTACAGGGACTGCCCTAACAGGTTGAGACAGTCCTTGTACCATACCAAGAAACAATCCGATAAAGATTGTCTTCTTCATGCCTATTACCTTACAGTAATTTCAGAAATATATTGTCCTGTAGCACTTGTTCCAGCACCACCTGCAGTTAGTGATACGACTCCTGCCGAAGTAATAGTACCAGCCAAAGAGCCAGCAACACCCCCAGCTGTGGTTGTGGTATTCCCAAGCATGGGAAGAGTTGGAGTAACTCCCGCCGTAACTGTAGTTGCCGTTGGAGTTGCATCACCTTCAAGGAATGCTTCGGTGAAGGAGAATGGTGACCCTGCAGTTGTGATGCTATAGTCACCTGCTGTATATCCCACTGCAGAACCTGCTGTGAGACTGCCCAAACCACCAGCAGTATCCAAAGTAACGTTAGTCCCGGATACAGAATATTGAGAACCGATTCTTTGAGCCTGCGAAGCGGCATTATCAACTTGGAGTTGAACTGAAGAAGAAATTTTATGAGTAAGATCGGCATTAGCTGGTGCCGCCATCAATAACATAGTAAAGATAAAGAAGAATTTTTTCATTATCTTTTTTGTACATTGTATCAGTATTTAGAAACTAAACATTGTATTATAACTTTCTATTATATTAAATATCTATTACGGTATCACTACAATCAAATGGATACGAAGAAATGTCCTCGTTGCCAAGCTACATGGATAGAAGGAGTTCATTACTGGGCAACAGGAAAGAAAGGAGACCCAGAAACACTATCAAATCTAGTCTGTGGTATGGTAGAAGATCCTAAGTGTATTAATCCTTCTCACATTAAAGGTCATATCTATGGTGATAAAGATACTTGGGAGAAGAGAAAAGCATTTATAGATAGACAGGTTAAACCGAATATTTAATTATGCCACATGGTAACTTGACTCGATATGAAATGCTGTCAAAGGTTTATAAACTCAAAGATGAATTACATACACGGCAAGAACTGTCATCAAAAAAGGTTCTTGCTGATGAATATTTGAATAAAGTACTAGATTATATCGGAGAATTTACGTATTAGATATAACTTATCTATCAACCGGGACAAGCCTAGTCTATGTGGAAATGGACAGTCCGTCAAGTGGTTCCAGAAAAGGGGTTGACGGATGAAGTCAGATGGGTTATTATAAATACATCGACAGGTTACGGAACCAACACAGTTCTTTACCATTCGTAACACTCCTTAAACCAAGACCTATAGGGTGTATAAAAACGTCTTTCATACCAACTCTGGAGGGTAGAGTTGGAATAGTATAACCAGTGTTCCCCGCACTAATACATAACCCTTTTCAAAACAATGGCTACAACACTTACAAGGCAACAAACATCCCCATGGCAGAATTTCTGTGAGTGGGTGACATCAACTAACAATCGTTTGTATGTTGGTTGGTTTGGTGTTCTGATGATCCCAACACTGCTTGCAGCAACTGTCTGCTTCATCGTTGCATTCATCGCAGCACCACCCGTCGATATTGACGGTATCCGTGAACCCGTAGCTGGTTCACTCATGTATGGCAACAACATCATCTCTGGTGCAGTTGTCCCAAGTTCAAACGCAATCGGTCTACACTTCTACCCCATCTGGGAAGCAGCATCACTTGATGAATGGCTTTACAATGGTGGTCCTTTCCAACTCGTAGTATTCCACTTCCTTATCGGTATCTTCGCCTATATGGGACGTGAGTGGGAGCTTTCTTACCGTCTAGGTATGCGTCCATGGATCTGTGTTGCATACTCTGCACCAGTTGCAGCTGCATCCGCAGTCTTCCTCGTCTATCC
>Ga0208791_1000240_pt1 | contig 27664 bp, 30 predicted proteins | sample 11_taG_FD_184084 | JGI IMG/M metagenome (GOLD analysis project Ga0208791, IMG submission 184084) | Marine viral communities from the Subarctic Pacific Ocean - 11_ETSP_OMZ_AT15265 metaG (SPAdes) (version 2) | ecosystem: Environmental > Aquatic > Marine > Oceanic | place: Pacific Ocean | collected...
AGACTATACAGGGTGCCACCACTAGCACCATCGCAACGCTTGACACAGTGCCACAGGGTAGTGTAGTGTGCGAAGCGTACACACGGGCGGGCAAGTGTGACAAGTGTAGAGCCTGTTGGGATAAAACAGTGTCTGTTGTCTGCTACATAGGACACGGGCGATCAATGGAAAAGCAACAGCGCAACGTAATTGCAACCACGGGAGTATAACAGCATGAAAGACTATAGCGTTAATTGGGACCCATCCGGAGTGTACCCAGAGATCACACGGGAGTACCTAGGGATCATCCCGGAGTTTTTTATCCACGCGACACAAGAAGGTGACACACTAGAGCAGGTGACACAGGCAATGGACAGCATTTATCAGTACGGGGGCTTCCAGTACCCATTTGGTGGCACTGTGGCAGACTGTGGCGCGTACAAGTCACCAGAGGATCCAGACCTGCAACCGTATGCCACTATAAGCTACCTTGACAGATTCACCATGTACTGCTACCCCTACGCCATCACAGCGATACGTGATAACGACACAGGCGAGACAAGAATAGGACGTTTTGACTAGCACTAGACGGGAGGTTTGACTAATGGTAATATGTTACAATACAGACGATGCATTTTACGCTGGCATCTACAGGCTAGTCATGTTAGGTTTAACATTTGAGGCAGACGATCAAGACCTAAGCATAATATTGACCGGAGGGTACTAGCGTGTGCGAGAATGATGTAATATGGTTATGGGGCATGGGTTGCCTAGTGGTGACCGCATGGTTAATCTTTTCAGAGGAGATCAAACACAGATGAACGAGAGCGACGTACTAAACGATTACAGCCACTGGCACGACAGCACAGGGCCATATGAGACGCTAAGGGAACTAGAGTACACACACGTCTGCGATGGTTGCCACGAGATAGTGGATAGTGTAGACACTGACACGGGATTGTGCGACAATTGCACGTACGAAGACCAGATGAACAAGTTTTACAAGTATTCACCGGATGAATGGGGGACAGAGTTATGAACATATTTTACCTGTCACGTGATCCACACGAGGCCGCTAGGCTACAGTGTGACCGTCACGTAGTCAAAATGATACTAGAGACAGCACAGCTACTGTCAACAGCGCATAACGAGTTAGATGGGGAACAGGTGGCGTACAAAAGTACCCACAAAAACCACCCTAGTGCTGTCTGGGTACGCTCTAGTGCTAACGCCTACATCTGGACATGGCACCACCTGAGAGCCCTTGGGAGAGAGTACGAGCGACGTTATCAAAAGGTACACAAGACTATTGCTAATCACTTAGAAACCCTCTGTGGGCTTCCTACGGCCTTAGAGAGCGATGTGGCACCCTTTGTAGACCCTCCACAGTGTATGCCAGACGAGTGTAAGAGGGTTGACGCTGTACAGGGCTATCAGGTATACTATAACTACAAGGCAGACGATTGGGACACACGAGGTATACCTATGAGGTGGTACGGCAGGGAGGCAGTGTGACTTTTGTTGTCATAGCTATTATATTTTTTATTTTGTTTCAAGTTTTGATGGGAGATTAACGTGTACAGGATACTTGCAGTAACACTTACGTTTATCACTGCACCGCTGTGGCTACCTTTAGCGTTGTACATTGCGGTTACGTATCATTGGACCGACACAGTACCAAAAGAAGAGGATTAATGATGGAAGACTACAAAGAACCAGACTTGTCACAGGAACAGATGATACAAGATATTTCAGAGTACGAGCTAGGCTTCATTGGCTTTGCTGAGACACTAAACATAGCACGTACTGTGTTGCGTCAAAAGTACAGGGACATGAGCTACAATCAGCTAGTCAAGGCATACAACCAAGTATTTAGAGGGTATCCAGATGAGATGTAAGGCGTGTGACGTGCTTCTAGACGATCTAGAGACACTAAAGAAAGACTCAAGGGGTATACACTACGATTTGTGTACAGATTGTTTGACAGTATCTATTGCCGCTAATTGGGAACTAGAAAACATGGCAGAGGTTGACGTGGATGATGATTCTGGTACTATTACACAGGATGATGTCTTGGCACTACAGGAGAACTATGATAACATATACTTAAGTATCACTAAAGATTATTAACTAAAGAATTAAACTATAGGATATATACTAATGAATACTACTATAGTTGAAACTAAAGTTACAGGGGGGTTGCAATACCAAAAATAGTGTGGTATACTATAGGTGTACTTTCGGGTACAGTTAATGTTAACGAACGAGGATTATCTCATTATGTCAAGTCAAGTAATTGAAGGAACGGTGAACTTCTCAAACGTCACCAAAACTGATGTGTACAACGGTCAGGACACAGGCACGTTTAGTATGACCATTACCATGTCGGAGGACGATGCTACAACACTGTCAGCACAAGGTGTAAAGATCAAGGACTACGAGGGCAACAAGCAACGCAAGTTTAAGTCCAAGTACGCCATTGGTATGTTCACTGCTGAAGGCGAGCGGTACACAGGAGAGGTTCCGTATAACTCCCGTGTTCGTCTGAAGTTTAAGACGGGTCCAGCACACCCAGTACACGGTACACCAGTGTATCTGGAGGCAGTCAAGGTGCTAGAGGAAGCAGAAGCATCAGAAGAAGCGGTAGATTTCTGAGGTGAAGCCTACTTTCCTACACAAAGAGGAATGTCCTAAGTGTGGAAGTAGGGATAACGTGGCGGTTTACTCTGACGGGGGCCGCCATTGTTTCACCCCTAATTGTGGATACCACGTACAAGGGACAGGAGAGCCACAGGAGGAAGAAACTGTGCAACCAACGTCTAACCTGAGAATGGGTGGTGTTGTTGCTGAGATAAGCGACAGGCGGCTCTCAAAGGTAACAGCACAAAAGTATCAGGTTACCGTAGACTACGCACCAGACGGTAAGATAGCTACACACTACTACCCGTACTTTGACAAGGACACGGGTGAGTTAGTAGGAGCAAAGCAGAGGTACGTCAGTAACAAGCAGTTTGTGTGTTCTGGCAACATGACCAACGTAGGTCTGTTTGGTCAGAAGCAGTGCCGTGGTACAGGTAAGTACCTGACGATAACTGAGGGTGAACTAGATGCAATGGCTGTCTACGAAATGTTCGGACAGCGGTACGATGTAGTCAGTCTCAGGTCAGGCGCTAGTAGTGCCGCACGAGAGATCAAGCAAAACCTAGAGTGGCTTGAGGGTTACGATAACGTAGTGCTGTGTTTTGACCAAGACAAGGCGGGAGAGATAGCCATAGATCAGGTCAAACACTTGTTCAGTCCTAACAAGCTGAAGATATGTGCGTTACCCATGAAGGACGCCAGCGACATGCTGAAGGCCAACAGAGTGCAGGAGTTTATACAGCACTGGTGGGACGCAAAGGTGTACCGGCCTGACGGCATCATAGCTGGATCAGAGACATGGGACGCACTAGTAAACAAAAGACAGGTACAGAGCATACCGTACCCGTGGGATGGACTAAATGCAATTACAAGGGGACATAGACCGCACGAACTCGTCACTATCACCAGCGGTTCTGGTATGGGAAAGTCCCAGTTTATCAGAGAACTTGAGTACGACTTGCTCCAACGCACAGACGCTAACATCGGTGTACTTGCACTGGAGGAGGACGTCGCAACAACAGCTTTGGGAATTATGTCGGTGGCATCATCTAGGCGACTACATCTGGAAGAGGATACACCTGTTGATAAGCTTAGACCGCACTGGGAAGCAACGATGGGATCTGGAAGGTACTATCTTTTTGACCACTGGGGGTCAACTTCAGCGGATGAGTTACTATCAAGAGTCAGGCACATGGCAAAAGCCTGTGACTGTAGGTACATCATCCTTGACCACCTGTCCATCGTGGTTTCTTCTCAAGAAAACGGAGACGAACGAAAAGCTATAGATGAGATCATGACCAAGCTACGCACACTGGTGGCAGAGACAGGAATTACTTTGTTCCTAGTGTCGCACCTACGGCGTAGCTCTGGTACAGCACACGAGGATGGTGGACGCATCAGTCTACAGGACTTGCGTGGATCTCAGTCTATCGCACAGTTGTCTGATATTGTCATAGGTATGGAACGTGACCAGCAGAACCCAGATGAGGACATCAGGAACACAACCACGGTTAGGATACTCAAGAACCGTTACTCTGGTGAAACTGGACCCGCTTGCTGGCTACGGTACGACAAGTTTACAGGACGCATACACGAGTGTGCTAACCCTACGCCACCGGAGACGGAGTTTTGAACCTAGTCTTCTGTGACATAGAGACAGACGGTCTGGACGCTAGTGTCATCTTCTGGTGTGCAGTGTGCCGACACAACGGAGAATCGGAGGTAATATGTAATGAGCAAGATTTCAAGGATTACGTACAACGTAAAGCGGAATCTACGTTTGTTTTCCACAACGGAATTAGTTTTGATGTTCCTGTACTTGAGCGTCTTTGGAACTTTACTTTTGACAGGAGCATGGTCACTGACACTCTAATCCTCTCTAGACTAGCTGACCCCAGTAGGTCTGGTGGACACTCTCTGCGTAACTGGGGAAACACCCTAGGTTTCGCCAAGGGCGACCACGAGGACTGGAGCCGACTTACACCACAGATGATTGACTACTGCATACGTGACGTAGAGTTAACAGAAGCGGTGTACAATCGGCTACAGGTGGAGCTACACGGGTTTTCTCAGGACAGCATTGATCTAGAACACGAGGTACAGTGGATCATACAGGGACAGGAGCGCAACGGTTGGCTACTAGATCAGCGACTGTGCCACATCCTGTGTGCCAAGTTCAAGGAGAGTATGTATGCTATTGAGGAAGAACTCCAGAGGGTGTTCCCACCGATTGTTGAGGAGAGGTGGTCTGAGAAGACAGGCAAGCGCCTTAAGGATAAGGTTACGGTCTTCAATCCCGGCTCAAGGCAGCAAGTGGCTGAACGACTTGAAGCTAAGGGTGCTGTATGGTCGGAACTCACGCCTAGTGGCAGGCCGCAGGTGGACGAGAAAACGCTGGCAGAGAACAAACATGTACCGGAGGCTGTGCAGGTCTTAGAGTACCTGTTGCTACAGAAGCGCTACGCACAAGTATCGTCGTGGATAGAACACGTACAGGAGGACGGCAGGGTCCACGGCAGAGTAATAACTAACGGTGCTGTTACGGGACGCATGACGCACCAGACACCTAACATGGCACAGGTTCCTTCAGTTAACTCACAGTTTGGTAAAGAGTGCCGTGACTGTTGGATCGTACCGGAAGGACGGAGGCTAGTGGGTGTTGACGCTAGTGGACTAGAACTACGGATGCTCGCACACTACATGGGCGATGAGGAGTTTACAGATGTCTTGCTTAGAGACGACATTCACACCAGAAATCAACAGGCTGCAGGGCTTTCAACAAGACCTCAGGCAAAGACTTTCATATATGCTTTCCTCTACGGAGCAGGAGCAGCAAAGATTGGAAGCATCGTCGGAGGATCTGCTAAAGATGGTAACAAACTTAGGGAGCGCTTTTTACGAAACACACCTTCTCTTGAAACTCTACGAGAACGAGTTGGACAAGCTGCTAGGAAAGGTTATCTCGTCGGACTTGACGGAAGAAAACTCTGGGTCAGGTCAGAACATAGTGCACTGAACACGCTACTACAGGCCGCTGGTGCAATCATTATGAAGAGGGCTCTGGTTCTCTTGGATAACTACGCTACTCAGCACAAGATTGACTACAAGTTTATAGGGAACGTACATGACGAAATACAATCGGAGGTGGCTACAGAACAAGCAGAGAAGTACGGTTGGCTCGCAGTTGAGTGCATCAAGGCGGCTGGCCTATCATTTGACCTCAGATGCCCCCTTGACGGAGAGTATAAGGTCGGACAAACGTGGTCGGAGACACACTGATGAAGAAACCACTGAACGACAGTAGAAAAGGAGATTTAGCAGAGTTTTACGCAGTGACTTGGCTATGGGACAGCGGATACGAGGTGTTTTTAAATCCTGCATCAACCGGCCCTATAGATTTAATATGTTATAAAAACGGAGAATGTACTTTAGTAGATGTAAAAACATCTAATAAAGATTACAGAGACGGGCGCTGGTTTGCACACGCATCACGAACTCAAAAACAAAAAGAAATGGGAGTTAGACTTTTGTGCTTTCATCCTGAAACACGAAAACTTACTTGGGTTAAGCATAAGGATTTAGCATGAATATATACTCACTGGTAGACGACATCTACTCTGTAGTGTCTACCAAAGAAGTACCAGAGGACGTTGATCTCTACGAAGAGATAGACCGCTTTGGTGAGAACTGTAAGAAACTCATGTCAAACTTGTTCACAGAGAAGCGTGACGGTCGTAAGTTACGAATGTCTAACATCGGGCGTGATGATCGTTACCTGTGGAACGCTGTGAATAACTCTGACGTACAGGAGGACATGACCCCTAATACTTACGTCAAGTTTATGTACGGGCATCTGATTGAGGAGATGCTGTTGTTTCTCACTAGACTATCAGGACACGAGGTTACAGATGAACAAAAGAAATGTGAGGTTCAAGGTATTACAGGCTCTATGGACTGCAAAATTGATGGTGTCGTCACTGATATTAAAAGTACTTCCACTTTTGGGTTTAAAAAATTCAAAGACGGAAGTTTGGCTTATGATGACCCGTTTGGGTACGTTGCTCAAATTAAGGGATATGCACATTCAGAAGGCGAGACAAAGTTTGGATGGCTGGCAATGGACAAGCAGAACGGACACCTAACGTACCTCATGTACGACTCTGCTGACACACAGGCTCCGGTGTACGAGAAGATAGGTTACGACATAGAGGAGCGCATTAAGCACGTAAAAAAGCTCGTGGAGCAACCAGAGTGGCCGGAGGTTTGTCACGAGACTGTACCAGATGGCAAAAGTGGAAACAGAAAGCTCGCTGTTGGTTGTTCCTACTGTCCCTACAAGTTTACCTGCTGGCCCGGAGTAAGAACATTCCTGTACTCAAGTGGTCCAAGATATTTAACAGAGGTGTTCAATGAGCCGAAAGTCACGGAAATCCAAGAACGGTAACTTTAGATCGGGGTTTGAAAAAGATGTCGCAACTCAGTTACAACCATTTGGCTTTAGCTACGAGCCGTTCCAAGTCCCGTACAGGATTGAACGAAAGTACACACCAGACTTTGTGTACGAGTACAGAGGTAGATCGTACCTCATTGAGTGCAAAGGATACTTTCGTGCAGGAGACACGCAAAAGTATAGAGCGGTGTCTAAGTGTCTCCCAGAGACGCAAGAACTCATCTTTGTACTGATGAAGCCTAACCAGAAAGTAAACAAAAGCACCAAACTTACTATGGCTGAGTGGTGTGACAAACACGAAATTTTATGGTATAATATAGATACACTTAAGGAGTTGGTTGATTATGTCTCTGACACTAGAAGAAATTAAGGAGAAGCTGTTGAGGTTGTACGATCCTGACGATTTTCTGGAGTCTCTACAAATTTCATCAGAAGAAATACTGGACAGATTTGAAGATAAACTAATCAGAAAACTAGATCAGTTTTACGAAGAATTAGAGGAAGACGAGGAAGCATATGCAGAATGAGTGGAACATGTCTGAAGACGACTGTGCAAAGTACGCCAGAGACTGTGAGGAGTTACGTAAGAACTGTCAGGAAAGCAGGTCCATAGACGACATTACTACAGAGGAGTGGGACAGGATGTCCAAGACATTCACAGGCAAACTGTACCACCCTCAAGATACTCACGACCCTGTGGCACAGCCAGATCACTACAACAAGGGAGCTATTGAGGCCATTGAAGCGATCAAGGCGTCTATGCACCCACAAGAGTACAAGGGTTATCTCAAGGGCAACTGCTTGAAGTACCTCTGGAGATACGAGTACAAGAACGGCATAGAGGATCTCAAGAAAGCACAAGTCTATTTGGGATGGTTAATCAAGGAGATCACATGAAAGTCGTAGAAGGCAAGTTTGGCAACAAAGACGAAGAGAAGGACGAAATCACAACATCAGAGTTTCTGTCGGCTTTTGTAGTCAAAGCGATGCAACACGAGGAGGAGGGACGAAAGGTAAAGGTAGCTGTTGTAATGTACGAGGACGGAGAGATGTTTGAAGTAGCGTCCAACGAGCAGTACCCTGATGGGGTCTACATGCTGTTACAAATGGCATCACAAGCAATCATCAACGAGACACTAGGAGTATCAGAGTAAATGGACGCATACCAACAATACATACACAAGTCACGGTACGCTAGGTACAACCCAGAAGAAAGGCGCAGGGAAACGTGGGAGGAAACAGTCAACCGTTACGTCAACTACTGGGTTGATCGTGCGAGCCTAGACGACTTTGAAGTATCAGAGATATTCAAGTCTATACACGACCTAGACGTAATGCCCTCTATGCGAGCACTGATGACCGCAGGAGAGGCGCTGGATCGTGATAACGTAGCAGGGTTTAACTGTAGCTACCTACCTATTGACCACCCTAAAGCATTTGATGAGATGATGTACGTGCTCATGTGTGGCACAGGTGTGGGGTACTCAGTAGAACGACAGTACGTACAGAAGTTACCAGAGGTAGCGGAGGAGTTTCATGCAACCGATACAGTTATTAATGTTGCGGATTCAAAGATCGGATGGGCGAAATCGTTTAGGGAACTGGTATCACTGCTGTATTCAGGTCAAGTTCCCCAGTGGGACATTAGTAGAGTACGACCTGCAGGTGCCGCACTTAAAACTTTCGGAGGTCGTGCAAGTGGTCCAGAACCTCTCGTTGATCTCTTCAAATTTACAGTTGAACTCTTTAAGGCAGCATCTGGACGAAAACTTAGCTCCATTGAGTGCCACGATCTTTGCTGTAAGATTGCTCAAATCGTCGTCGTCGGAGGAGTCAGGAGAAGCGCCCTCATCAGCCTCAGTAACCTCACAGACGATAGACTCCGACGTTGCAAGCACGGACAGTGGTGGGTAGATAATCCCCAGCGTGGTCTAGCGAACAACTCAGCGTGTTACACAGAGAAACCAGACTTTGAGGCATTTTTAAATGAATGGACCAGCTTATATGAATCACGATCTGGCGAACGAGGTGTCTTTAGCAGAGTGGCAAGTCAAAAACAAGCTGCAAGAAATGACAGAAGAGATGCTACCTTTGATTTTGGAACTAACCCGTGCAGTGAAATCATCCTCAGACCCTACCAGTTCTGTAACTTATCAGAGGTTGTTGTTAGGCCACAAGATACACTCAACAGCCTCAAGCGAAAGGTCCGGGTTGCGGCTATCCTTGGGACTCTTCAATCTACCCTCACTGACTTCAGATACCTGAGAAGCATCTGGAGAGCTAACACAGAAGATGAGGCGTTACTAGGGGTATCACTAACGGGTATCATGGACCACCCCACGCTCTCAGGTAGAGGAGACAAAAGTGAACTCAAGAAGTGGCTCAGAGCCATGCGACAGGAAGCAATCAAGACTAACAAAGTATGGGCTGATAGATTGGGTATCAACGTATCTACCGCTATCACTGCTGTTAAGCCTTCAGGCACTGTTAGTCAGTTGGTTGATTCTGCTAGTGGGATTCATCCTCGTTATTCTGCTCAATACATACGCAGAGTTAGGGCAGACTCTCGTGACCCACTTTGCGCTGTCCTAGAGGCCGCTGGTGTCCCTGTGGAGGACGATGTTATGTCCCCCAGTACTAGGGTATTCAGCTTCCCTATAGCGTCTCCTGATGGCGCTGTGACAGCCGCAGACATGGGTGCTATGGAGCAGTTAGAACTGTGGGAGATATATCAGGATGAGTGGTGTGAACACAAGCCGTCAATGACTTGCTACTACCGTGACGATGAGTTTCTGGAGGTGGGACAGTGGTTGTACAACAAGTTTGATAAGGTCAGTGGTATCTCATTTCTTCCTTACTCAGACCACACGTATCAGCAGGCACCTTATGAGCCTGTGGACAAGAAGACGTACAACCAGCTTGTCAAGGACTTTCCAAAGGAAATATCGTGGGATATAGGAGAAGCCAGCGATATGACTGAGGGGTCACAACAACTGGCTTGCACAGGGAACAACTGTGAACTTTAAGTACGCTCTGGCTGGCATCTTGCTGTTAACTGCGGGTGCCATTTCTCAAACACAAGACAAGGTGGTATTCAGGGAGGGCTGTGGTGGCCCTCCTTGGACCCACGTCAAGTGGAGGATCTATGTACCAGAGTACTTAACGTCACTGGCAGATAAGTGGAACAGAGCTAACTGGACGGTAACAAAGACTATTAACGCTCCAGACTGTGTTCAACTGTACGGTGTGTATGTAGACGGTATAGCTGACAGGTTTGTACCGGCTGTTGTGACCGTGGACACTAACGCAACTTACTGGGAGTACTCTCTATCCCGTGGGTCCGGAGACAAACAAGGTAACACGCTGTACGTCTACGGTGATGGTGCTGCCGGTGAAGCTAAGTTATCTGTGACCCTCTCAGACGCCACAGAACAGCTTTTAGTGCCTTTTAAGGAGGAGCCTAGGTGTGGTACTGAGGGCGGCTTAGATTGCCTAGGAAACGCTGTGAGAGGCTCTGGGGGCTTCATTTACTACGGTGAAGACGATAATCTTGTGGTTACGTGGGAACTAGGGGTCTTAGTGTACGCTTCTCACGCCAAGTACGGCATAAATACACCAATAGATCTCATGCGTGAGTACCCAGAACAGTGGGACAAGTGGGAAAACAGGGTTCAGCAGTACAACGAGGTGTACGAGGTGTCTGGTGTACACGTTAGGTACGAGCTAAAGGAGGTCTGGTTAGCCCACTACCACGACTTGAGTGACGTAGAACGACTAGGGAACCAACTACCTGTTGACGTTGTGTTGGCCTACGGTACGTCCTATCGTAATACTTGTGGTGTAGCTTACCCTAATACCAAGTTTAACTTAGGTAACCCACCGTCATCTATGTCCCGTTGTGACATATACACAGACCTACACGAGATAGGACACTCAGTAGGACTAGCGCACGGCCCAGAGAACCAGAGTAACGCTAAGTCAGGCTACATCTTTCCTGAGTTTGGACACGGGTGGAACGACATCTGTGGGTCTTACGACGACATCATGTCCTACGGGTACTACGGGTACTACCACACTAACTCTGAGCTACTGTGTAACGAGGTGTTCTCTAACGCTGGTGCAACGCCAGCAGGGTACAGGGATACGACAGATACAGCTTACGCTATAAACAGGGTGAGATACGATGTGTCTCTTGTGAACGATGAATACGCTCGTGAGGATGAAGTCTTGAGGCCCGTAAGAGTACAGGCCCGTAGACTCAGGGAAGTTGTAATAGATTAACTGAGGAAGAACACAGAGTAACCTCTGTCCTCTTTGGCTACGTCCTCTGGCTTGTCTTTCGGGTCATGGGGCGTAGTCATTCCCATTTGTTGCATCTTACGTACCCTGTCCTTTGACTTCTGACACATGCTGTGGTAGTCGTGGGGTGTGTAGGTTACTGTGTGTTTGTCACTGTTGTTGTTTTTCATCTTCAGATGGCTCCTCGTATTCTCTAGCTTCGTTCATCATATCTATTAAAACTAAACGGTCTAGCTCAAGCGCTTCTACTTTAGTGGGGTCGCTGATGCTGCGAATGGATTTGTTAAGCAGGCCCAGAGCTTCTCCGTAAGCCTTAAGAACAGCCGCTTTACCGTACCGTTGTACTTGAATCCCAGCGTATCCAGCAGTGCCAAGAGCGGCAATAGCGCCCCCGACCATAGGTTGCATAATGGTAGCACCTGTAGCTGCAAGACCAATAATACTTGTACTTATTCTTCCCAGTCCACCAGTGTGGTTAGATATGGCGTCTAGTACTCTACTAACCGCTCCTCTGGCTTCTCCGTTTCTCCTGTAGTTCAAATTGTCCATCGCCGTCAAGATTCTAAACTGATCGTCTAACAGGCTGTGAACTTCTACACCTTCAGTAGCAGCCTTCAATATGTCGTTCAATGCACCACGAACTGCTCTGTTTGCCTTAGCTTGTGCACTAGCTAATTCTGCATCTTGACTTATTCCTAAGTCTGCTCTACTTTTGTCAAAGCGTCTCCTTGCGTTTAACACGCCAACTAAATCTGCACTTTCAGTAGAAAAAATTTGTTGTGCTGTTGCAATAGCGTTGTCCCAGTACTTACGAGCCTCCTTTGGCATACTCATATATACGTCAGATTGTTTAAAGTCCTGCAATCTTTCAGCCAGTTTACTGTTTACAAAGTCCATTTCAATCGGAACATTGTTTTTGTTTATCACAAGGTCAAGTTTATTTTTTTGAGAATCTACGTGGCGCTGAGTAACCCTCATGGCTTCGTGGTAACTGCCGTAAGGATTAAATTCCGGTACACTCTCTAGAGCTTCTACTTGTGCGTTGCCAAATTCGTCAGGAACCCAGTGCTCGTAACCCATAGACTTTTCTGTTTTGTCTGTGGTCTTAAAAGTTATAGGCTCAATCATGTTGGCAGTAGCTTGCTGTCTCTTAGTTGTTCTGGCCTGATTAGCCGCTACTTTAGCTCTGTTTGATGCTGCAAGTTGCTTATCTAAATTTATTAAATCAGGACGGGGAACAAAAGCAGCCCCTATATCAAACTGAGTACCCATTGTTTCTCGTACTGCGTTTTGTAACGCTTCAGCCTCTCGTGGATTGTTTGTAGCCCACTTGTAAAAATCTTTTTCGCTGTTGACTAAAAACTGTATGCCTTTTTGAGTAACTTCGTTTTCCATCAGCGTATCAAAACCAACACCAAATAAATTACGCACTGATAGAGGTATTAGAGGCTTTACAGCAGATACTACTGTTTCACCAGCAGCACGAGCAGCTTGGCTTACAGGGATTGCAGCTTCCATAAGGCGACCAGCGCCCCCCATACGCAGTTTTCTGGTTTCTGGGTCTTCTGCCCCTGTAAGCTCCTGTGTGGCTGTTTGATACCTTTTAGTGCGTTGAGTTACTTCAGAACCAAACTCTTCAAAAGGTTGTCTAAAGTCTGTTTCAGCGTACTCACGCATCGTACGTTCACCGTAGTTTGCAGGAGGTGGCCTAGTAGTTAAAGGTGGGTTTACCGTATTTTCATAATCTCTTAGACCACCTGACGCTGCGTATTTTCTGGCAGCTTCTTTAATTTCTTCATCAGTAGCGCCTTCAGGATAGGTCACAGGAACATTGTAAGTTCTGCCTGTAGATTCAACTGTTACTGGCACGTTTTTTGTAGGCATTGTTTATGACTCTTCATTAACTGGAACTGGAGTGCCAACTACTAATCCAGTAGAAGGCAGAGGAATAAGCTGGAAAGAACTCATACTAAGCTCAGAGCTTCCTGTACTACGCTTGTCTAAGGCGCTTGCTGTTTTAGTGCGAATGTTGTTGTAGTCTTTAATCTTGTTAATGTTACCTTGTCGGAACTCTTCCAGTATACGCTTCAAAGACCCCGGCTCTAGCGAAGCAGATGCACCTACGACTTTCAGAGTAAACTCCAAGTCTTTGTCGGTAATACCGTTGCCTGAACCCAGTGTTTTAATGTAACTAGCAACTCGTCTACCAGCAGCAGCTTCAAAGGTTTGGTAATCTTCAATGTTTCCAAGATCAGATAAGTCCAAACCAATCTGTTTGAAGTACCTAATTAAGTTAGCTTTAGTATCTGCGAAAGCTCCTGTAGGCATTGTATCAATCATACCGATAACTTCATCTAAATTAGCAAGGGCCGATGAAGATTCTCTAGCTTGTTGATGTAGGTCAAAAAAGTTTTCAGCGTTTTTCTTAATAATTTCGTCTTCAAAACTAGAAGCCGCTTGTGAGATTATCTGACTCTCTGGGGCTTCTTGGATTAACCCAGCGTCTTCAGGAGTCACCCACTGACCCTCTACGTAAACTAAACCGTTACCTGTTCTGAACGCTTTGATTCCTAAGTTACCCTCTTCATCTTTGTACTGCCAAGCAGCTATGTCACCACCTTCTTGACCTGCCATCCACTTGTCAAAAGAATCTTCAGAGAACCCAGCCAAACCTATCTCATTAAACTTTTCTTTTGTGAGATTAGGTACAAAACCTTTAGCTATCGCATATCTAGCTTCCGGTCCCGTCTTGGGTATTCTCTTAATCATCTGTTCAACATAAGCTGGTCTAATAGCCTCAAGACCTTCTGGCGTTGTGATTGATGACAACTCTTGAGCAAGGGCGCTAACTGCGGGATTGTCAGCCCCAAAAATACTTTTTAAGTTTTCAGCCATTCTAGCGCCTTTAGCTTTCGCTTGCTGCATCGCAGCACCTTTCGTCACTAATCCTAGGCCAGCTTCTGTATCTACCGCCATTATGTCTCTACCAATAGCCATCATAGACGTGGCGTCGGTCATGTCTAAATCTTGCAGAGACGTTCTTATTTGCTGTTCTTTAGCAAAAGTTGCTGCTCTACGAACTGTAGCGGCTGCTTCAGTTTCACCTTTAGCGTCGTAAGACTGAGCAAGCTGCTCTAAGGCTGCTGGATCAGCTTGGTTGGCTTTCAAAAGCTGTTGCAGTTCTGTCGCATCTCTACTCTTTCTAAAAGCCTCAACACCACTAGTCAACATATTTCCTAAGCCTTGTCCAAAAGCACTGACTCCTTGGGCCATTTGTTGGCCCTGTGCTTGTCCACTGCGAGCCAGCATACCGCCTATGTCATAATTTCTAATAGCCATTTTAAATTATCCTTCGTCTTCGTCAAAAAAACCTAAAATAGAATCTACTATGCTAGGAGCTATTGAAGCAACGCCTTTTCCAAGCCCACCAAGAAGGCTACCAGCACCGCCAAACATACCAGAGTACAAACTAGCGAGTCCTGCCTGTTGTCCTACTGTACCCGAAAGGTTAGCAAGATCAGCCTCAAGTCCGTACTGCCCCATCTGCCTACGTGCAACGTCAGACATACCTGCCACGTTGAGTGCAGGAGAGAACGCAGAGAGCATAGCCGCTTGTGGCACGTAAGCGCCCTTAAGCGCTCCTAATCCTATCTGTTGCTGACCCTGTTCTAACCCAAGACCACCTGTCATTAGTCCCATGCCGCCTTGTAGCGCTTGCATAGCCCTAGCTTGCTGTGCTGCATCTAGTGCTTGCCGTTGTGACGCTAGGCCAGAACCTAAGCCAGCAAACTGTGCACCCATAGCCGCCTGTTGTTGTTGTTCCTGTTGTGCCTGTTGCATAGCCATAAGTGACGCTTGGTTCTGTGCTTCTTCTTGAGCCTTAGCCAAAGCCATTTGCTCTGGTGTGCCGCCAAACATAGCTGTACGTACACCACCACGCCCTTGGTTAAACAAACGCTCTTCTAGTTGAAGCCGCTGTCTCTCTTCTTCACCAAGCTGTGTAGCTCTAATGCGGTCATAGACATCTTGTTCTCTGCCAGCCATAGGCATACCAGCTTGGCCCATGAATTGACCACCTAAGCCAAACGCTTGTTGTGCCGCCTGTTGTTGACCAGCGAGGCCAAAAGGAGACATACCTAGCTGTTGTTGGCCCATGCCTAACAACTGTTGACCAGCGGTTCCTAGCTGACCAGCACCAACATTAGGCCCAGTAAACCTAGAGAGTGCCTGAGATTCTAATGCACTCTGTAGTGCTTGACCTCTTTCTCCTAGAGAATACGTCGTTCCATCTACATCAGCCTTTGTTGTTCCTGACGGACCAGTTACAGTAAACGGTTGGAAACTTATGTCAGGAGCAGTTATCTGAGTAAGCGGGGTTGTATAAATTTGCTTAACTTCTGAAGGAATGTTTTTATAGAGGTCTTCAGACACACTCCCTAAAAGATCACCTAAAATACCCATTAGTAAGTACCTCTGTTTTTATTAAAAATCATCATCATAGCGTTTTACCTATTAGTGCTAGTACATTCATTTCCTGTAAGGACAGTGCGTATCCGTTGATGTCTGTCTCAAGACCAACGCTGATTACTGAGCCGTAGCCTGTTGTGTTAATAGAAGAACGACTAATAACTGTTCCTTCTTCAGAGTACTCAGCTACGTTGTATTCAGACTGCCCAAAGAAACCGGGAGTAGCACTACTAGTTCTAAAAGTGCTAGTGTTAGTTGCTGTCTCAAAGTCGTAAGACCACTTGAGAAAGATGTCTGCGTTGTTACCACCAATGATCGTAGGTCTAATCTTCTTTAGCATCTTAATCTTAGATGGATCACCAAAGCTCAAGCCGGGACTAAAGTACCTAAATCTATAGATGCTACCGTTGTCAAAGTAGTTGTCATATTTTCCTAGGCCAGCCGTAGTGCCTATGTATACATCACCGTTTCTGTCCCTGTGGAAAGACTTAAAGTCCACACTAGGCCACCGTGTTACCCTGTACGCACCGTTCTCCAGTGTGCCTCGTACATCAAAGCAGTACACGAGGTTTAGGTCAGGAAAGCACAAAAGATAGAAGTAGTTTTCAGGACTGTACACTGTGCTAACAGGCGTTGTTTTAGCCAGTACGTTAGCAATCAGTTCCTGCTTGATGTTTCTGCTCAGATCAGTAATAGGCAAGGACTTCTCTTGAACAGCCCGTCCCAAGCTCCTTAGTCCTGTCTGTGTTAGAAACAACAAGTCTGTTCCTATGTTTTGTACACTCTTTCTGTCTACACAGCCGACACCCGGAATAGTGTCCTGCAACGTCATAGACGCAGGGCTGTCTGCACCACCGTAGACTATTGTGTTGTTTTCACCAAAGACAACTAGAAAACCGTTGTGTGCCGCTAGAGCTACTACCTTATCAAACCCGTTAGGCCACACCTTAGATACGTCAATAGATCCGCTAGATCCACCAGTAAACTTAGTGCCATCTAGTAAATCAGACCAGTAAATAGTGTTGTAATCAGTTGCGTTACCAACAATAAACAACCTACCAAATGCCGCAATAGCTTCGTGTGCTTTAAACGTGGCGTTTGTTGAACTACTGTTTACTGTTGTAAACGTCCGTAATCCGTTAGCGTTGTCGTATACCAAAGGATCGTAACCACGTTGGAAAAAGTACGCTTTGTCGTTAAAGTTAACTATCTTCCAATCGTTAGCACTGATCGTATATGACCCCGGCGTAGCGTCAACCAGTGTAGTTGTGCCTGTTATAATCTTGTTGTTACCAGTACTGAAGATTACTTCGTTACCGGCGCTGTCGTAGAACTCGTGTATGTTGTGCAGGTAGTCTGTTCCTAGCACAGTCTTGTTTGTAGTAACAACAGCATTACCCTTACGTGACGCCAATCGTCCACGCCTGTCAATAATTGCGTTGTCGGCAACTTCAGCAAAAGAAGTATCCTGTGCAAGCGGAGAATCTTCTGTGTTGATCCCTTGGAACGCAGGAGCAACTAAGTTAATACTTTGTAGTGGCTGTGCCATACGGACTCCTAGGGTGTGTACCAGATGGTTTCTTCAGGGTGCTTCTGTGCGTCCAGAGCAATAGCATCAGACAAATACTTGTCAGCAAGAGCAAAGTACTCTGGTGTAGACGTACCGCCTGTTTCACCACGTTCACGAGCTAACAGAGCTACTGCCATGTGTATCACAGGCTGATTAGGAATAGCCAGTGTGTCACTGTCAGCACTTAACGCTACGTTTCTAATGACGCTTTTGACCTTGATAGAGTACACACCGTCAGGCTTAGGGTACACATCAATCTGTGCGTCACCAGAACCGTCTATGCCGCTAAAGGTGTAGTACTGAGGAGAACCAGAAGCAGGTGTGTTAATTAAGTACTTATCGTCAAACCAAGTCTGAGGACGGTACTCCATGACAATGTTAGACGTGTCGTTAATAACACTGAGTACTTTACCTTGGTCTTGGTAGCCCGTCAGTGAGTACGTGTAGTCATCAGCAGCCGTAGTAATCGTGAGGGTAGACCTAAGATTAGACCAATCCCAAGCGTTCTCCACGAGTTGCTTTGCGTCGTTAATAAAGTCACCAACCATAGCACTGTACGTGTTGGCGCTTATAGTAGTTACTGTATCTTCACGTAAACGCCTCAGTACGTTGTTTACTATGTTTAAATATGTCATACTAAGCCCTCAAACAATCCGGTTATGCTGATGTCTTGATTATCAGGTCCGTCAATATATTGTTGTAAAAAGTTTTCAATGGGAAACTCCATTCTAGCGAGAAGCTGTGGATCACCGGCTATTTCAAAAGACTCTAAGTCAAACATACCGGAACCCCCAGTACTACCGCCACCGCCGCCGCCACCACCGCCCCCGCTAGGTGTGTCAGGACCAGTAGCACACTCTTCAGGATTAGCTGCGGCGTACTCAGCACAAGTACAGTCATCACAATCACCACCCGTTCCACACTGCTCTGGGTTAGCTGCGGCGTAGTCTGCGCTTAAACAAGGGTCTGGTGTAGTACTCTGTACACATCGTTCTACAGCACCGTCGTACACGTACCCAGTTTTACACGGGCCACAAGCACCCGGAGTTAAACCACCTTGCTGTACAGTAGCGTTAGGGTCTGGGCAGGTGTAAGTAGTAGTAGTACCACATTCAGTAGGATTATCTAATGCATAGGCTGTTTCATCACAAGGGTCAACTGTAGTTGGACATTCTTGTTCTTCAGGAATGTAAGCACCATTGCACTCTTTGTAACCACATTTGACTGCATTAGTATCATCTATTGTTTTACATTCTGGATCTTCTATAGTTGGACATTCTTGTTCTTCAGGAATGTAAGCACCATTGCACTCTTTGTAACCACATTTGACTGCATTAGTATCATCTATTGTTTTACATTCTGGATCTTCTATAGTTGGACATTCTTCCCCTTCGTCTACAAAGACACCGCCCCCACAGTCCTTCTTTTTACAACCGGCTGCGTTTTCTGAAGTTATGGTTGTACAATCAAGAGTTGGTCCGTCAGGTTCACACTCATTCGTGTTTGGGTCTTTTCTAAACCCTGGTTTACATTCGCCACATTCTCCTAACTCATTGTAGTTTTTAGCGTTAGGGTCATTACATTTTAAATCTATAATAATAGTAGAAACACAATCGTCTTCATCTCTGTCTTCTTCAGGAGCGGTAGGATCGTAAGTTAAACCTTTGTTCTCACAGATTTGTTCTGGGTTTACTTCTGGGCCTACTCTAACACAACCATCAGGGTCTGCGTTTAAGTCACTAGGATCGTAAGTTAAACCTTTTTCCTCACAGATTTGTTCTGGGGTTACTGTAAGTGAACAATCTTCATTAGGAGACCCGTTTGTACACTCTCCACAATCACTAGGTTTACTTTGTTTAGGAACAGCGGCAACGTGGTATCTACCTAGAGCTTCACATTGTTCAGGGGTAGGCCCGTCGTTTACAAAGTCAGGAATACACTCACAGTCATCTCCGTATTTACCATCTTTGTTATCTTCTGTTTTACAGGCGTTGCCTTTTATACAGTCTACGGGATCAACGCACTCAGTTCCAGTAGAATCTAAAACTTTATCGCCTTCACATGTAATAAGGCTAGGAACACAGTTTCCAGCCTCGTCTAACTTATAGTTTTCACTGTCTAAACAACCCCCACATCTACTGTCAGTTCCAGCAGCAGGACTAGGAATGTACTCTTTGTTTTTTTCTGCACACTCTTCCTCAGTGTCTCCATTATCTTTCCATTCTACACACTTGCCGTCTACTTCTTGATGAGTACTCTTACACGGACCACAACCGGTTACCTCGCCGTCGTCACCTAGTGTTCCTGTGTCTCCCTGTCTACCGTATTCTGCACAGTTTATTGAATCGTCTGTTAAGGGAAGACCCAATATTTCATTAATTTTGGTAGTAACTGTGTTTGTTGCATCGTCTGTTTCAATTAGTATTAAACTACCAAGTACAGTACCTAACTTTCCTGTAATCCATCCGGTAATTTGTTCAAGTGTTACGTCATCTGTGTTACCAAAAATACCGTCAATTTTACCAGTAACCCAATCTTTTACTTGCTGTATAAAACCTTCGTCATCTGTGTCTGGGTCTAAAATGTTTCCAATAGTAGTTCCTATGTCGTTTGCTGTGTTTTCTAAGTCTCTAACCGTACCAATGTCTACAGCGCCGGGAGGCATAGGCAAGCCGGGAATACCGGCAAGAACACTAGCGCTTACACAGTCTTTCCAGCACTGGTTTCCGTCAGTACCGTCTGTTCCAGCGCAATCCCAAGGCTCTTCGCCTTCACCTGTTAATTCACAGGTATAACCACCGCTTCCAAAGACAGCTTCTAGTACGTCTTCAGCAGTCATGTCCTTGACTTTGCCTATCTGACCTTCAACCCAATCTTTGATGGATCCTGCTATGCTTTTTTCTTCTTCTGAGTAATCACCAGTTCCGTCACCACCGCTGTCGTCAGGTATACACTCCCCAGAAGCGTCTGTTGTCCCCGGAACAGACCCTTTCAGGCAACCGCCGCCAACAGTAAATTGGCAATCTCCGTTTTCGTTAATTTTACCAGAACGCTGGTTTTCGTCTGTGCACTCAGATCCTACTGCTGGTCCTGTACTTTTAACAGGGTTAACTGAAAAATCGCTACAGTTTTGGTATCCTAGATCACATAAAATATTAGATAGTACGTTGTTACCTTGAAAATTTGAGTTATTTACTTCTGCATTAAATATTTCTTCTATTACTTCATCAGAATATCCAGCCCCACTTAATATTTCTCTGATTTTTTCTAAATCTTTAGGGGCCGTTGCAAAGTCTTCGTAGCTAGTTGCTACAACTTCGTTATTGTCATCGTACGAATAAACAGTATGTGGATTACCGTTAGCATCTACGGCATAGACTTCGTTTGTTCCATCACCGTTTAAGTCGCCCGACGCATAATCAACAGCACCCTCTGGGAGTGGGCCATATATTTGTTGGAGGTAAGCTCTTACTGTTCTAAATTCTTGATTGGCTGTTCCAGAGGGACCATAAGGGTTAAAGCCAGCGGCTATTTGTTCTAGTATTCTAGCAAGCGCTAATTGATCTCTATCTGGAGCAGAAAAATTTTCTTGTAAAAAACTGTCACGGGGCGTTATCTCTGGTGGTGTCATTCCACTGTCATCTTGAAATCCATTAGCCATTGTTACTTACCACCCTTTAGCTGCATCAGCTTGTCAGCACCACGTATGCCAAAGCTGGCAGTCACAGCTACGTACAACAAGTACTGGTAGTACTCAGGTAACTTATCTAGTTCAACAAAAGCTAAACCTACACGTTGCATAATACTCAAGTCATCCATAGCAACTCCGTAACACACAGCTAACAGAGGTAACGACAGTACCACAGTAAACCACTCGTCTTTCCACGAGGTAGCACTAGCAGCAGCCATCTCTTGTTCCCACGTAGCAGTGTTCTTAATAACTTCCATCTTAGCTACGTGTTTAGCTTGTGACTGCTCGTGTCTGTTGTTAATCCAGTTCTTAGCAAGTCCAGCTATGGGTCCAATAAGTGCTGTCCACATGTTAGTCTTTGTTCCTAAAGCTCTGTACTGTGTCTGTTTCCCATATACGTATAGCTACCCATATAATAGTAAACAAAGCAGATATAGGTGGTAGTATTGCACCAAGAGTGCCTAGCATAGTACCAACACTCATGACATCAACTATTTGTTTTGCAGACTCATCCATTATTCAACCCCTGTATAATACTAATGGTAGTCCAGACAATCCCAGCAGAAACAAGTAACCCCGTAACTATTGCTGATACATCTAGCATTTTTCGTTGTCTTCGTCTCTGTCGGTAGATCAACTGCTCACGTTTAGCTCTGATGTCCCGACGCATTTGCATCATTTCTTTGTACGTCTCTTTACCATAGGCGTACATGATTAGTTCTCTGATCTGCTTCTCTTGCTCTTGTACTTTCTTTTTAGCTATGACAGCGTTTAGTGCAGTAGCTTCAACTGAGTCACCGTCAAACATCTTCTTAAACAACGGTGGATTTTCTGCTTCTTTCTCTGCTTCTCGTAGGTCAGAAACAAAGCCGTACCACTGGCCTAGCTTCTTAGCTACGTGTTCAAGCTCTGCCCCTCTAGATACAAGAACTTCTACACCCTTGAACGCAGTAGACGCCATAGCTACCAGAGACAAAGGGTCCATAGTTTACTCTGGCTTTGTAGGCCATGTGATAGTTCCGGGGAAGTCAGTCTGCTGTGGTACATCACGTAACGCCTGTCTGTAGGCCGTCATAGCCTCTGTCATAGTTACATCAGACAACCCGTAGTGGTCTGTAGCCTTCAAGAGATCGTCCCGTGTAGAGCGTTCTGTGGCCTCCAGAGCGGCATTGTCAGCGGCAGTCTTAGCGTCCTTTTGATCCTGTACAGTTACAGTCGTTTCTACACCGTTCTCGTCAGTCTCTGTGTATTCTTGGAACATATCGTTTTCTGTCCAAGCGTGTACCCAGTTGCCGTTAGCGTCTTGCTCTACACCGTTGCGTACAACAACCTTGTAGTCTCCAGACGGGTCAGGCTTAGGTGACGCTAGTACAGGATCAATACCTAGTGCCTCATTAACATTTGTGTTCCACACTTTTGGCAGTGAAACATTAGGGTGCATACTACGAATTTGGCCTTGAGATTTGACCTCCCCCGTTGATCTAATGCGATATTCCGACATAGTTGATTCTCCTATGCGATTGCTAAAAAGAGATAGGTTTCGTTGTTTCGGTTGCTGTCACTGTCGTTGCCAAAAACTTCAAACCCGCTTGATGCTGGATTGACGTCTACTGGCGAATTTGTAGTCTGAGCGGCGGTTTGATTTACGATTATGTAGTTATCTAAGCCAGATGTAATGCCTCTTTCACTGTCCCAAAGATACCAATTTGCGGAACCTGATGTGCATTTAATCAAAACAAATCTAGCACCGTTGGAAAACCCGCAATCAATAGTCTGAGTGGAACCTGATCCTGTATACGTGCCAACTTTTGATATTCCGGGGACTGTTGCGAATAGGTAAGCAATATGGTCATTTGAAGACCCACCATTCACTCCAGTGGTTGCGGACCCAACCCTAAAAATTGAATCGGTGGCTACTGTTGAATTCGTTCCCCAAAGATTACTTGATGACGCTACAGCGGCAGTTGTGTTTAAGTTGATGTATTGGCTATTGGTCAATCCCGTGTACCAAGAGTTCCAGTTGTAACCGCTTCCTTGGGTTCTACACTTTTGAATAATTAACTCTGGAGTCACGCCAAGATTGTGGCTGATTTCTATTTCAGCCGACTGACCAGTATAAGCCACAACATCAAAGAACCCCGGCGCTCTGCGGAACATCCATGCATATTTTGATGAACTTGTACTTGTAGAATTTCTAAAGCCATTTTGATAATCAAAGGCTGTCATGTTTGCGTCACTGCCCTCAGCATTTGTATTGTTGGTTGCTAAATATTTACCCTGAATAAGCCTTGCGCCGTTTCTCCAATCGCCATTACCAGTTACATTTTTGTGTAGCTCCATATCAACAGGAAAACCCGACACGTAAGCTGGGGGCGTTGGAGACGTACCGCCTGAAGTATCTATTGCAAACAAATTAGTAGCCGCAAACTCTGATGCTGGCTTGTGGGGTCTGCGGATAGCTACATATACCCAAGTGCCCCCATAAGAATGAAACTCAACTCCAGTAGAGTTTATTTTAGTAATTTCAAGTGAGGTAAATACTTCTGCGGCAGTGGCGTCGGCCTGTAAGTAAGATCCCGTCCCACTTGTTTGCCACCCTCTCATAGTGTCATACAAAAACCAGTTATTGCCTCCTGTCGTTTTCTTTAACAAAATCCACTGAGGTTCCCACCCCAAGTCTACAGTGACGGGGTTTCCTGTATAGGTTCCACATTTAATAATTGACTCGTCAGAGTCTGTGCCAAATCGCTGGTCATCGTGGGCGAATAGGTAGGCTACGTAGGTTTGACCATTATAATTAACTTCTGTCTGTGACCCTACATAAAACTCTGTAGATGTAGGAGCCTGACCACCAAATTGTCCAACAGGGGTACTTTGGTTTTGTTCGGCATAAGAGGCGTTTAAATATAATCTTTTAGTTTGCGGGTTAGATAAACTTCTGTGCCAAACGTTCCAATTATCTGAACCGCTTGTTCTTTTAATAATAATCATGCCGGGAGCAGAACCAAGGCTGTGGCTAATAGCTCTTCCTGATACCCCGTCTCCTGTCCACGTTACAACATCAAAAAATCCCGGTTGCTTGCGGAATGCCCAAGAGGTGTAGTCTTGTCCACTTCCGTTGTTCATTGTGTCTGAGCCTAAAAGAGAAAACCCTTCTGAATTAAAACTAATTGCACGATTCGCTGTTGCGGCGTTTGTATTTCCGTTTGTGGCGTCTGATAAAAGGTAGAAGTTTCCAGTTCTATCAGTGTCAAACAGGTTATGACTTTCTGATCCTGTGCGCTGTTTAATCCAGACCATTCCACCTTCGCCGTCAAGGTCAATGCCGTTGGTTATAGTTTGGGTAGATCCGTTGCCTGTATACAGATACGTTGAAAACACATCGTCAACGTAAACGGGATCGCCACCTCCAGCACCAGCCGCCGCCTGTTGTAAAAATCTGCCTACGCTCATCCTAGTGCCTGCCCGGCAGTAAAGCCGTACCAGTTAGTTCCGCCGTCGTATGTGTAGAACACAAATTGATCCACGGCATTTGCTGTAGCTGTCAGGGTAGGCGCTGTAGCCGCAGGCCAATCAACAGACGTAGGCCACGTTACAGTGTATCCAGAGGCACTAGCGTCTTGGACAACTTTGAGTGACATTGCGTAGGCTGTGCTGTCGTTGAGGATTGAAACTCTTGTCGTATATTGATAAACGGTGTCATTTCCATAACCAACAACATAAATTTTAGTATCATTGTTATTTATCGTTAATCCAGCAGGAGTTGCTTCTTGAGAGATTGTTAGGCTAACAGAATCATAACTAGCGGTGCTTAAATCAAATGCTGTGCTAAGACTATATTGAAAGATTTTGTCATTAGCATTCCCTGCAATAAGCATTTTAGTGCCATCACTATTAAAAACAATAGATTGGGGGTTAGTGTCTTGAGAAGATATACTAAAGCTAACGGAATCATAACTTCCTGTGCTTACATCCCACGCAGTGCTAAGACTATACTGAAAAACGCTGTTATTTGTATCACCAAGCACATATAGTTTTGTGCCGTCAGTTTTAAAAGCGGCTCCTCTTACACCAGTGTCTTGACTACTAATACTTAAACTTTTTGAGGCATAACTGGCGGTACTAAGATCAAACGCTGTAGTTAACGTATACTGAAAAATAGCCTTGTTACTACCCCCTGATATATATAACTTTGTACCGTCACTACTAAAAACTAAATCATTTGGAGCCGTGTCTTGACTAGTAACACTTAAACTTACTGAATCATAACTCGCCGTAGATACATTATACGCAGTGCTAAGGCTGTATTGATAAACAGTGTCGCTTGCTGTTCCCACCATATACATTTTTGTGCCATCAGAATTAAAGGTTACTCCATTAGGAGAATCTTCTTGACTAGCCACACTAAAACTAACGGAATCATAAGACGCTGTGCTTAAAGTAAAACTGCCCAAAACAGGCGTCCCACTAGCTGGCGGGTTGCTAAAGACTACAGTGGTGTTTCCGTATAGTTCGGTTTCAAAGACGTTAGCGTTTTCGCAGTCAAAGGTTGTGCTGTAAGTTGTTGTAAGCAAAGAATACTGATATACAGATGAGGTATTACTACCTGCCACATATATTTTTGAGCCGTCGTTATTAAAGAAAACTGCTTGCGGTTCGCTGTCTTGCGATGTTACGTCAAAAGAAACAGAATCATAAGAAGCTGTGCTTAAATCAAAAGCTGTGCTTAAACTGTATTGATAAATCGTATTATTAGTAGCACCTGATATAAACATTTTAGTACCCGTAGCATTAAACGCCAATCCTCTTGGCCCAGTATCTTCGCTACTTACACTAAAAGTCACAGAATCAAAACTAGCAGTACTCATGTCATAGGCCGTACTACAACTATATTGGTTTACATCATCCCCCGTAACACCCACAACATAAAATTTTGTTCCATCGTTATTAAATACAAACTCATTAGGGTTTACTTCTTGGCTAGAAACACTAAAAGTTACGGAATCAAAACTAGCTGTGCTTAAATCAAAAGCTGTGCTTAAACTGTACTGATTTATTTCGTCACCGGTGTCACCAATAATATACATCTTGGTTCCATCAGGTTTAAATGTAATTCCTCTTACTGCCGCTTCTTGGCTGGTTACGTTAAAAGAAACAGAATCATAAGAAGCTGTTGAAACGTCATAAGCAGTACTTAAACTGTATTGGTAAATCAAATCATCAGAATAGTTAACCATGTACATTTTTGTGCCATTAGAATTAAACGCAACTCCAGTAGTGGAAGTTCTTTGAGAAGCAAAACTAAAAGACTTGCTTTCATAGGCGGCATTATTAATAGTATAATGACCTGTAGAAGCTGAAACACTAGAAACCTTTTTAAAAGTCTCGTTGTAACTATCAACCAGCAGTTCGCCTGTGATGTTTACGTCGCCTGTATAGTTAGCTCCTACCTTAGAATCCAACTGTGTCTGGATCGCTGACGTAACACCGTCTGTGTAGTTGACTTCAGTAGCCGTAGCGGTAACGTCTGTGATGTCAGACAACGACAGACCACCAGCCAACTGACTTGTGCTAATAGACAGGGCCGCTTGGTGTTGCGTAACAGACGACTGCGTAATGTTTGCGTCAGGTACGTTAGCCCACGTAACACTAACAGACAGATCGTTTACTTCTGTAATCAGAGGAATAGTAGCCGCAACGTAATCAATAACAGCGGCGTTAGTAGGAACTTGAGTGTCTACATCAGAAAAGGTTTCAGACGATAGCGTTACAGCACCAGCGTCAATATCAGAAAATGAAACGCTAGTTAAGTAGCCAGCAGAGGCGTGATTGCCCCAGCCAAACGCTGTATCCCAATTAGATACGTTTAAGTTTGATCCTGTAACAGCACCAGAAAATGTGCCTGTAGTTCCTGAGACAGCCCCAGAAAACGTACCTGTTGTACCAGCTACAGCAGTAAACGTACCAGCCGCAGGAGTAGCTCCACCAATTACAGTGTTGTCTACAGTTCCTGCGTTAATGTCTGCTGTAGTAGCAGTAAGTGCACTAAACGTACCAGCACCCGGAGTAGAACCACCAATGGTTACACCGTCAACAGTGCCTCCATCAATGTTAGTAGTAACAGACCCGCTAGTTAAATCTATTGTTCCTGTAGCCGTAATATCTGCAAACGTAGCAGTACCAGTAAACGTAGGCCCAGCAAGGTCTGCTTTAGTGGCTATCGCTGTTGAAAGAGCATTAAACTCTGTATCAAACTCTGAACCACGGACAACCTTATTAGTATCGCCTGTAGGCAAAGAGTCCTTGGCAGTAAAGTTTGTTGACTTTGTGTAATTGGACATAAGGCTTCCCTATCCGTTATCTTTTAGTTAAATGCCCTGTAGTCAAGACGTTTAAATAAAAGGGGCCATTGCTGACCCCAGTAGAGTTTACTCGTCGCAGACAGCGAGGATGAATCCTGCTTCAGGACGGTAAGTTTCAACACCGTACAGAGTGTCAGACGTAAACAGCGTAGACAGGTATTCCTGCTTGTACTGAGTCTGAGAACGTACAGCCAGTTGCTCTGCCA
>Ga0208791_1000249_pt1 | contig 27525 bp, 35 predicted proteins | sample 11_taG_FD_184084 | JGI IMG/M metagenome (GOLD analysis project Ga0208791, IMG submission 184084) | Marine viral communities from the Subarctic Pacific Ocean - 11_ETSP_OMZ_AT15265 metaG (SPAdes) (version 2) | ecosystem: Environmental > Aquatic > Marine > Oceanic | place: Pacific Ocean | collected...
AAATTTTGTAGATATCCAAAAAAAACAAAGTTGTACAAAAGTTGTATGAACTTATTGGATGATGATATTTTAAAACGTTTTACCTATTCAATAAATAATTAACAATATGTATTCACCTGAAAACCCGCAAAACGACAATTATATATTGATTAACTATTGCAAAAACGACCATTGCAACGAACCAACACAAAACCCGCACTTTTGTAGCGTTGAATGTTGGAAAAATTACCTTTATAATCTAACGACAGAAAACAATTAAAACCCATGGAAACAAAAAAAATATCTTACATAATGGCAAACGGCAAAAAAGTAACGGTCACAAAACGCTTTAGAAATTTGCACCATTTCGACAACTATTACAATAAATTGGTTCAAAGTAAATGCAACGTCTACCATATGGAAACAATTAACGACCATGTACAAATGGCAAACGATATCTTTTTAAATAATTTTATAGTGTAGAAAACCCCAAATAAATAATTTTAATTTGTGTTAACCCCGTATAAAAGCGGGGTTTTTTTGTACCCTTATTTTGTTAATTAGTTGACTATCAATTGAAAGGGTTTAATTAATGTTTGTATATACGGGTTCGCCTCTTAAATACATTCAAACAGCCCATTTAAGACTATTTACAGCCCTTCTAAGCGACTTTATCCATACGAGTGGTACTTACCCCTCAAAACGACCCTACCCATGCTTAAATCGCTTTAAATCGCTTCAAGTGTTAAAGTTTTGTTAAAATTGGTTAAATGCTTGCGTATATCGAACTCTGCCGAACCAGATGTCGGTTGCGGTAATTAGTCTACTCTCTGCACAGACAATCTTTTGCAACTGCCACATTGGATTTACCTTTTTACATTATATCTTAGCCCCATGGATATATACAGATCTGATCAGTGGGATTGCTTCAATTGGTGTGAAAAGAATAACATCAGAGTTTATCCAGTGCCAAGGAAATGGATAGATAAATATCAGGAGATAGAAGTGGATATCGGGGGTGATATTACTCGTAGCGGCACTAAATACAAACTTGAAGAAGTCCAGATCAAGATATGGGAATTGTATTGCCATCTGTACGATGAAAACAACAAGAGTTGATGTTACACTATGTGTTAGTAGCACTATGTGTTAATTATATTTATAATGATACACTATGAATACTTAACACTAAGTGTAACATACATCTTAACACTATGTGTATATAACACTATACATTATTCTGCCATCTGGGCAGTAGCAACAATTATAAAAAAACGTACTCACATATGATATGAGGTACAAATAATGCTAATTTAATTACTTAAATATGAAGATACAGTTAGAAGTTCCTGCATCCCTATCTGAGATCAAACTTGGTCAATACCAACACTACATGAGGATTGTAGACCAGAATGGTGAAGATGCGATTGATTTCGTGAACAAGAAGCTCATAGAAATATTCTGTGACATTTCATTGGAGCAGGTAGACAGTATCCCACTGGTAGAAGTGAACAAGGTCGTTAGTATTCTTGAAGAAGCATTCAAGGAAAAACCTAATCTTATTCGGCACTTTAAACTACTAGATGTAGACATGGGGTTTATTCCCAAGTTGGATGATATATCACTAGGCGAGTATATTGATCTAGAGGCTAACATTTCGGATTGGCAAAAGATCCATAAAGCGATGGCTGTACTGTACAGACCGGTAAACTTTAAGCAGAAGGATAAGTATACAATATCCCCGTACAAGCCCAGTGACGATATATCAGAGATGATGAAGGAGATGCCAATGGATGCTGTAATGAGTGCGATGGTTTTTTTTTACGATTTAGGGAAGGAGTTGTCGATAGCTACCCTGAACTATATGGAGGATCTAGTCAAGAAGGGGAAACTAACATCTCAGCAGAAGGAACTTTTGCATCAAAATGGGGTTGGTATCAATCAATATATGGAATCGCTAAAGGAGACATCCTCAAATTTGACGAAGTTACAAGTCAGGGATTATTCAAGTGTTTAAACTATTTAGTGTTCGAGAAGGAAAAGAATCAATTAGAGTCAGCAATGATTAAGAAAAGCATGAGATGAAAACATATTACGACTTAGTAGATAATATCTACAATTATCTTATCGGCAATAATGAAATAAACACAGTTACTTTTGGTGATATAATGGATGTTGATCTGTCCAAGCAAACTATATTTCCATTGGCTCATGTGGGGATCTCAACGGTGACATTCGATGAGCACTTCATGTCTTTTAGTGTTAGCGTTATGGCTTTGGATATTGTTGATGAAACAAAAGAAGATAAGAATACACTATCAAAACCACACCTAGGGTTAGACAACAAGCATGATATACTTAATTCTATGCTGTCTGTGGTGAATGGATTACAAAGCTCACTAAGAAGAGGAGGCATGGAATCTAACGACTACGAATTAAACGAGTCTGCAACTGCCACAATGTTTGAGGATAGGTTTGAGAATCTTATGACTGGATGGGGAATGGAGATGAATATAATGATCCCCAATAATGATATGGCACTAATAAACGCTGACGGAACATCATGTCTGTAAACAAACATAGAAACCTGAAGAAATATGTCTTGAGCTACACTAAAAGATTAGTGAAGCTAATTAAGATTGAAATAGGCAGAGACAGAACTAGAAGGTATGCTAACAATAAAACTGTTAATGCACCTATCGATGCTTCCGGGTCTCTAAGAAATAGTATCAGGTTTGGTCTGAAGAGTGTTGGTGATCGTAAATACTCATTCCAGATAAAAGGTAATTCCTATGGTGAAATACTAGACAAGGGAAGGGATTCTGGTAAAGACACCCCCAGCAAGAAGGATTTAGTAAAATGGATTAATGATAAGAAGCTAAAGCTAAAAGACGCTCAGGGCAGGTTTATAGACATGACACCAAAAAGGATAGATCTAACTGCCAGATATATGGTTGCTTCTATACGCAAATTTGGATCACCTGCGACAAACTTCCTTGGTGATGCCATGGATATAGCAGAAAGTAAATTAGATAATAAGATTCTAAAACAAGTGTTCTCTGAGGATATGGCAAAGAATATAGAAGAGATACTTATAGACGCAGGTTACAGTAAAAAAGGAGATGAATTTATAATACAGAAATAATGTCTGATTACATAGTTACAAATGGGGAGATTGAGTCTACACGACCCGTAGAGACAAAAATGACGAAAATGAACGTAAGATCACCATTTTACGTTATTGCTACTGAGGAAGGTAAACCAGACGGGATACAGTCTGGGTTTGATCAGGCAACTGAAACCCCAACGGACGTTCCGGATTCTGACGGTGTATACACAAATGAAAATCTACCAGATAAACCTTTGGAATATGTAGAGCCTGAAGTTGAGCAGATAAGAGTGTATGACGGTGATAATATATGTACAGGCGTAGATGTGGGGACAAGGGTGTTTGAATTTGACACAGGCGAAGACACTGTAGGAACTATAACCATAGATTACGATATAAATGTCCCTATCAAAGTATCAGCCAACCATGGTTCATTTGCCTATGCTGTTGAGGGAGGTGATTATGTAGGGAATAGTCAATTTGAAACTAATTTGATAGAAGCAGGTATATCCACAGGAGATATGAGTCTAGCTTCTAACGCTAGGAAGACTGGCACACTAACTATAATCAAAACGGAAGCAACCTACGCACAGCGTTTTGTTAATGTAGTGGTATATGCTCCTATCCCAACTGATGACTATTGCTTTACTTTCAATGCTCCTGCTGCCCCTGTTGTTCCAGACCCATATCCAATAACAGTGCCTAATGTTGGTGCTACACTCCCTAGCACTCCAGACGGAAGCAAGATAGCTGTAAATGATTTGGCTTTTCATACAACTTTTCTTGATAGGGAAGGTTTACCATTACTGGTGAATGGAGTCGATACAGGTCTAACTCTAGAAGCAAATACAACATACTTGTTTACTGATAATTCTTTTGTTGGAGATTTCTACTTCTATAATCCTCAAGACACTAGAACAACTGTGTTTATAGACAAATCACAATATTTTGTAACAGGTTACAATAAGGTTTCATTCAATCTGACTCCCGGATCTAGAGTTAGACTGGAAGTTGCCAGAGCAGGTATATTCCATGATGGCACAGACTGGAAATGGACATGGGCAGCAAACACTCTTAGTTCAGGATCTTATCTGTCTTATGATCACTCATATACTTCAGGGGGTAAAAATGGATTTATAAACTTTGCTCCTACTAATTATATTAGTAGTCCTTCAACATGGTACAATAATGAGGTTTATATAGGATGGCATGAAACAGGTACAGGAGGAGTCGCTTATTTAAGCGGCAGCAAAACGGGTACACATTTCGGAATATCAAAGGCAAGAAACTCAATAGATTATTTCGCAAATTATAGATACAACACTAATGTGATTCTAAATCAGTTAGGTCATTACTTAAGTTATTAATCATGGCAGTAAATTTAAAATCGGCACAATTAAAAATATTCGTTTATAGTGGAACTTTCGGTTCTTCTAATAGAGGTGATGCCAAGTACACATTAACTAAGTCTAGGCTTTCTGGGGAGAGTATAATACATTTTGAAATATCTGAATTAGTAAAGGACTACCTAGAGATAAAGTTTCAGGGAGAGCCAAGAAATGCAAGAATATCATACTGGGTTGAGACGGAATTAATTAGGACTTTTGAGGATACCACTACTAATGAGACAGCCGTAGACAACTTACCTCTCCATAGAAGTTACATAGCATTTAGAGGATATGGTGAATTGTATGATATAAACAGGACTGATAATACAAATATAAATCCAGAATTATCTAGAGACATATTAATAAGCAATAGAACTGTGTTCAAGCCGAGAGGAGAGGACTTACACCTACCTTTCTTTACCTCTTCAGAAACAGATGGGACTTTTAGTGTTGAATACTACAATGATCAGACTCTTGTTAGTGATTATAAATTCGGAGGTAGTGTTAAATTTGTAACAATAGATCAGACAGAAATAAAAGCATCTGCCTTTGATGAGTATACAATAGATATGACGGCACTTAGAGGCTCTGATAGTGAAGGTAGTCAAGCTGATACTAATGTAAGTCAAGATGTAACAAGAAGTGTTTTCACTAATAAAAAAGGAGGTACTGATACTATTACAATTAGAACGATAGACGAATGCAAACATTCTCCATATAAAATATCATTCCTTAATAAATTTGGAGCGATACAAGAGTTATGGTTCTTCAAGAGAAGCGATAGAGCATTCAATGTAAACAAAAATAGCTATAGATCATCTACTCTAGATTTGGGGGTCAACGCTGTAAATGAGGTATTAGATTTCAATCCCTCTAAGCACGTTAGTGTCGATTACGATATAAATGCCAGAAAGAGTATTAAGCTAAATACCGGTTTTGTAACGGAGGATCATAACCAAGTAATAAAAGAATTGTTGGTTACTGAATTTTGTTGGATACATGAAGCAAATGAATCAGGGCTTGTAGTCCCTACACCGGTAAAACCAGCAAACTTGCAGTTCCAAGAGAAGATGGAGGTCAATGAAAAATTACTAAGTTTCACGTTAGACTTTGAATATTCACACAACTTTATTCAGGATATAAGATAATGAATCAAGTCCAATTATTTATAGAAGACCAAAGAGTAGACCTGTTCGATACAGAAACGATTCAAATGAATCTATCTATACAGAACGTAAGAGATATATCTGCGGTGTTTACTGATTTCAGTAGATCTTTTGTAGTTCCGGCTAGTGATTCCAATAATAAAATATTCAAACATTTCTATAGCCCATATATAAATAATGGCTTTGATGCAAGAAAGAGAAAGGATGCTGAGATACATCTTAATCATGCTCCATTTAAAATAGGAAAGATATTCCTAGAAGGTGTAGACATGAAAAATAACAAACCCTACTCTTATAGAATTACATTTTACGGCAACTTAGTATCCCTAAAGGATAAGCTGTCGGATGACAAATTAGTAGATTTATCCTACCTTTCTAATTTTAATCATGATTACGGATCTGTTAATGTGAAGACTGGTTTGACTGATGGTTTAGATTTTACCGTTGGAGGAGTTTCTAAGGATGACGCGATAATATACCCATTAATAACATCGAGCAAGAGGTTGTTTTTTAACAGTGGTTTATCTGGCTCAGACCCAGAAAACACAGAGGGTAATTTGTACCATGACTCAACTAGTCCTGACACTACTAGAGGTTTAGAGTTCACGGACTTGAAACCTGCTATAAAGTGCATCCATGTCATAGAAGCTATAGAAGACAAGTACGGTTTATCTTTTACTAGAGATTTCTTTGACACTGCTGCATTTTCTAATCTTTATATGTGGCTTAGTAATATTAGTGGAGAAATAGACGAGCAGGATGATTCTCCATTTTCGTATCAATTCATAAGTGAAACGGTATACTCTTCAACAATAGCATCCCTATTCCCTAGGACAAAAACAGATATTTCTGAATTCACTAATGATAGTGGGACTTTAACCATAGTAAAAACGGGAAGCGAGACAGGACTGGAATATCATTTAGGTGCTTCTGTTAATTTATTTGGTCATTCACTTAGTGCTGACGCTAGAGTTCGATTTCTAAATGTAGATACTAATGAAGAGATTGTAATCCCTTATTATAACCCAAGCACAAATATAACCCAGAGAGAGAGTAGAATACAGGTAATATCGTCATCCGATCCCGTAGGCACTACAGTTAATTACAAGGTGTTTCTGGAGGCTAATCAAGAAGTCACTCCATTAGCATTTTTAGTGTTTGCCACTAGGGATATTGATCCTTCATCAATAGGCTCTGAGGATAAGTATGAAGCCTTTAGCACCCCTGCCTCGCCACCTCCAACGACTCAGGTAAAAGTTAAGTTGACGGGGAGTGATAATGAAAGTTACTTTATTCCAGACCTGAAGGTTATAGATTTCCTAACAGGTATATTCAAGTTATTCAACTTAACAGCTTTCTATGTTGATGATCGTTCAGATGCTAATTTTGGCAAAATAAAAGTAGAGACTCTAGACGATTTTTATGCTGATGGTGTTACTAAGGATATATCTAGATTAATAGACACCAGTAACCATAAGGTAAATACCTCACTTCCGTTCTCTTCCATAAATTTCCAATACGATGAGACTGAAGCTGTAAACATGGAGCATCATAAAAACAAGTTTAATCAGGTTTTTGGTGATCTAGATTATACAATACCTGACACTGACTTTAAAAAAGAATATAATTTAGAGCTTCCATTTGGTCACTTGAAATATGAAAGGTTATTGGACACAGCTCCATCTCCGCTAGAGTCTTCAGCTCAAACACTAATTCAGTGGGGTTATTCTGCCGGTGGTGACTTTAATGAAGATACTGGTAATTATGACTCTGAGAGTATACCTCCGCTTTTATTTTACGGCATAAACATCTCAATACCGGATTCGACAGAATATATAAATTGGATATCTACATCTCCTCCAACTGGACTATCATCATATTGGAAACCATCAAACAGTAACGAAAATGGCACTCCTGATACACCACCGTCATTCAGTATTAATTTTGATGCCGAGATAGATGAATGGCAATTGAAGGATTATGGATTAAGCACTAATTCTATATTCAATAAATTTTACACAAAATATATAACCAGTGTGTTTGATGTGAGTAAAAGAATAGTCATGTATACGGCTTATCTAGACCATAAGATACTCCATAACCTAAAGCTGAATGACCAGTTTAAGGTACATGATACTATATTTCGGATTAATTCTATAGAGGTTAATTTAAACACAGGAAAAGCGGAATTAGAACTTATAAACTTAAACTCAGACGAAATAGTGTAATGATAAAAACGATTATAGACTTATTGAATAGAGATGATTGGTACGGAGTATCTGAGAACGTAGATATTGCTAAGGGAAAGTATAAGGCTGTCTCTAACATGAAAGAGGCTAAACAACAAATAAAGAGATATTGGCATGGCAAGTAAGAAGGTATTAATTGAAATAGGTGTAATAGACAGAAATGTATCACCGTCTCTAAGCAAAGCCAAGAAAGGGGTTGATGAATTAGCTACCTCGACAAATAGGTTAGCTAAGGCTAACAAAGGGAATAGGGCTCAATCAGGTCTTAATAATGCTATACTGATAGAATCAGGTCGTGTTGCTTCTGATGCTGCATACGGAATACAAGGTATGGCTAACAACATCGGGAGAATAATCGAATTGGGTCAGGAATTTGCTAGAACTAATAAGGGCGGCATGGGTGCGGCTCTTCAAGACTTGAAAAAGTCTCTTTTCGGTGTTGGTGGAGTACTCATAGGGGTTCAATTACTTTTGTCTTTCCTTCCTAAGATAGTAAAGAAGTTTAAGGAGGTGAGCGATGGTACTTCAGATCTTAGTGCTGCGGTTAAGAATCTAAGGAAGGATTTCTTTGACTTAAAAGGAGAGATAAAAGAAAGCAACGAGGCTCTTGTTGATCAAGATGACACTATAAAAACTCTACTAGGTAGACTTAGACTGGCTGTAAAGGCAAATTTACCTTTTAGGATTTTTGGTAATACTGATTTTATAGATAAGACTTTAGAAAGATTAAAAGCACTAGGTGTAGAGATTGATAAGAATAAGTTGCTTAGTTTTGAGCATGATCCTGAGGGATTAAATAAATTCATTGATCAATTACTTAGTAGTAGTGGTAAAATAGATAAGGTCACTCAGGAGGTTGTTGATTTCGGTACAGATTTAGCCGTCCAAAGGATATTAGGTAAAAAGACACCTGTTGAATTAGCGGAAATGGCACTACAAGTATTCATAAAGGAACAGGAGGCTTTAGGTGTTAAAGAGGAGGAGTATGTAAAAAGCAGGGAATATCAAATATTGTTAGCCAAGATAGAAGCTGCAAAAATAGGAGCTAGAAGAAAAGCCAAGGAAGATGCTGAGAAAAATGCTCCGGAAAAAGACTATGAGGAATTACCTGTTAGAAGTCTCAGAAGGGAGATTGAGGCTATAAAAGAATTAGGTAAAATAAGATCAGCCTTCCATAAAAAGAACATGGGGCTTTTAGTTCAAGAGCAAGAATTTGCAGCCGGAGCTATAGAAATGGAGCGTCAGCAAAGAATAGCTGAAATTGACGCAACAACTGATGATGAGATAAAGAAGAGAGCCGCACTTAGAGAAGTCAACGCATATTACGATCAGTTGATGATAAGGGAAAAAAGAGAAGCACTTCTAGACTTGGGTCAAGCAATAGTTGAAGCGTCTGGACAGCAAAGTGCCGTTGGTAAGGCTACCGCTATAGCTATGGCTTTATTCAATACCTATGAGGGCATTACGGCAGCATTAAAAATAGCACCTCCTTTGGGAGAAATATACGCTGCAACTAGAGGTTTGATGGGATTCGCACAGGTCAGAAATATAATGAAGATTGACCCTAACAATCCTAAAGTTCCCTCTTCAGGTAGAGGAGCATCAGGTGGGGCAGGTGGAGGTGTACAAGCTCCAGAATTTAATGTGGTTGGTGCTTCTGCTACTAATCAATTAGCTATGGCTGTGGGAGATTCAGGATTGGGGCAGCCTGTTAGAGCTTATGTGGTTGGTAAGGATATAACAAACCAACAGGAATTTGACAACAATCAAACGAATATTGCCGGTACTGGTGGCGGAAGAAGAACAGGAAATTAATAATATGAAAATAATAGAATTACTTATCGATGAAGATGCACTATTCCATGGTATAGATGCCATTAGTATTGTGGATCGTCCTGCTATAGAGGAGCACTTTGTAGCACTTAAAGAACAAGAGAAGGTTGAACTAGCTGAAATAGATAAGGAAAAGAAAATCCTTATGGGGGCAGCTTTAATACCTGATAAGAAAATATACCGTTCTGATGGAGAAGACGAGTATTATATATACTTTAGCCAAGATACAGTTAGACGAGCTTCTGAATTGTTTCTGATACAGGGCAATCAAAGTAAGTCAACATTAGAACATCAAGCTGAGTTAAATGGGCTGACTGTTGTAGAATCTTGGATAGTAGAAGATGAAGTCCATGACAAGTCTAGAAAGTACGGTTTAGAAATGCCTGTTGGCACTTGGATGGTGAGCATGAAGGTAAACAACGATGAGGTTTGGGATAATTATGTTAAAACAGGATTAGTAAAAGGATTTTCTATTGAGGGGTATTTTACTGATAAGATAAGTATGAGTGCTGTTTCTGGAGTAGAAGAGAATGAAGCAGCGGAGATGTTATTCGAGATACATGATTTACTTGAGTCACAAAAGTATGAATTCGAGACTTACAGTGATTATCCGGAGGGTGTCGTTAATAACGCAAAAAGAGTATTAGAATGGGTAAAAGAAAATGGTTGGGGTTCTTGTGGTACTGCCGTAGGAAAACGCAGAGCCTCGCAATTAGCATCGAAATCAAAGATAACAGTATCTACTATTAAGAGAATGTATAGCTTCCTATCACGTCACGCACCTGATTTGGAGTCTTCTACAAGCTACTCTGATGGGTGTGGTAAATTGATGTACGATGCATGGGGAGGAAAAGCTGCTTTGAGATGGGCAAGAGGTAAATTGAAGGATCTTGGTGAGATTGATATGGCTAAGGTTAGCGAGAAAGGCGAAATAAAGCCTTCTAAGAAAGCCCCTGCGTCTGACACACCAAACACTTCACCGAAGGGAAAAGGATCTGCTAGAGGCTCTGCAAAGGGCAAAACTGGAGCTAAAGTATCCGCTAAGGATAGAGCTACATTAAAAAGAAAATCAGATGAATTTAATAAGAAGTATAAAGAGAAACTGGGGTATGGTGTTACTGTCGGTCAGTTGTCTAGCGTTTATCAGCGTGGTTTGGGTGCTTTTAATACTAGTCACTCTCCTAAAGTCCGTAGTGCTTCTCAGTGGGGCTTTGCTAGAGTTAATGCATTTCTTTATTTAGTAAGAAACGGTAGACCTCAAAACCCGAAATACACTACTGATTACGACTTACTTCCAAGTAAACATCCTAAATCACCTAAGAAATGAGAAAAAGAAGAAAGTACACTGCGAGTAGAACATCTCCTAGGGGTGGAAAGAGGGGATGTCTGTGTCCGGATGGAAAAACATATTCTATCGATTGTTGTGATGGGTCTTTACAAGCCCAAGGAATAGGTAATATTACAGGTGAAAGTTTAGCTGATAGCTGGAATGGATATACAGTCACTTCTTGTTCAGATGGGCACGTTCGTCACGTTCACATTCACAATGCTACTTTAACAGTTGGAAAAGTTTATTATCTAACGTTAGAGAATAATCATAATCATTGCTACACAATAACATCAACTCGTCATTCAGAAGGGGTACATATCAATACAGCTTCAGTAGTTTATGATGACTGTGCCACTTGTCAGGCTGCCAATTAAAAATCGAACACATATTTTTAAATCAATTACTTATATAAACATTAAAGAACATGGAGAGTACAAAACTACTAAATGAGATTTGGCTCAAATTGTCTGCTCTTGCTAAGGAGGATGAACTTGCACAAGATATCGCTCAAGAAGAAGTGGTATTAGAACAAGTTGTTGCTCCTGAGGAGGAAGTAGCGATTGAAGAGCCAGTAGACACTACTGAACTTTCCGAAGAGACTACAGAAGAAGCCGTAGAAGAGGTTTCTGAGGAAGTTGAATTGGAAGAAGAGACTGAGGAGTCAGTAGAAGAAGACGTAAACTTGATGGAGGGATATGTCAAGGAGGATGACTTTAAATCTGCTATGTCAGGTATTAAGGCTGAAATCGAAGCGCTAAAGAAGATGATTGATGAGGAAATGGGAGGTTATAAAACAGAGAAGGAAGCAATGGAAGCTCAGATCGAGAAGCTATCTGCTGAACCTGCCGCTGAGCCAATCAAGCACTCTCCAGACGCTGAGACCAACGAAAAGAAGATGTTTGCTTACGGTTCTAACAAACCACAAAGCACACTAGACAGAGTAATGTCTAGAATAGGAAACAAATAATAATATATTTAAAAAGACATAAATAAATAAGAAATGGCTACAACTACTTCAATTACTACAACTTATGCAGGTGAGTTTGCCGGTGAATATATCGCTGCTGCCCTGCTAGAAGGTGCTACTATCGCTAACGGTGGTATCACTGTAAAACCAAATGTAAAGTTTAAAGAGGTGATTAAGAAATTATCCACAGATGCTATCGTAAAAGATGCAACTTGTGATTTCGACCCTACTTCTACTTTAACATTGACTGAGCGAATCCTACAACCGGAAGAGCAACAAGTTAACCTACAAATCTGTAAGAAAGATTTTGCTTCTGACTGGGAAGCTCTACAGATGGGATTCTCTGCCTACAACAACGTACCACCGAAATTTGCTGATTTCTTGATTGGTCATATTGCTGCTAAGGTTGCTGAGAAAACTGAAACTAACATCTGGAGAGGAGACACTTCTAACAATGGAGAATTCAACGGATTGACCACTCAGATTGCATTGGATGCTGCCCTTCCTGCCGGACAAGAAGTTGCAGGTACTACTGTAACGTCTTCTAACGTGATTGCTCAGATCGGAAGCATTGTTGATGCTATCCCTTCTAGCTTGTATGGGGCTGAAGACCTTCACATCTATGTATCTCAGAATATGGCAAGAGCTTATGTTCGTGCATTAGGAGGATTCGGATCTTCAGGATTAGGTGCTGCCGGTACAAATGACCAAGGTACACAATGGTGGAACAACGGAAGCCTTAGCTTTGACGGTGTTAAGTTGTTTGTTGCCAACGGTCTTGCTGACAACACTGCTGTTGCGGCAGAGAAATCCAACCTATTCTTTGGAACGGGATTGCTATCTGACCATAATGAGGTTAAGGTTTTAGACATGGCTGATCTTGACGGAAGCCAGAATGCTAGAGTCGTTATGCGATTCACAGCAGGTGTACAATACGGAAACGTAGAAGATATCGTTACTTACGGAATTACAAACTCCGCTAATTAATAATTAATTGTTAAACATAAGAAGGGGTAGGTGGTTTACTACCTGCCCCTTTTTTATAAAATAAAATACTATGGCTTGTGATTTAACTGGTGGACGTTTAAAACCCTGTAAGGATGCCGTAGGTGGTGTAAGAAAAATTCACTTTGTGGATTTTGGCGATTTAGGAACTGTTACTCTTTCAGATGATGAGGTGACAGATCTAAGTGGCACTTTCTCTTTCCACACTTACGATGTTAAAGGAAACTCGTCCTTAGAAACCAATATCCAGACTTCATTGGAGAATGGAACTACTTTCTTTGAGCAGGTTGTGAATGTAACACTTCACAAATTGACAAAGGAAGATAATAAAGAATTGAAATTGATGTCTTACGGAAGACCTCACGTCTTTATTGAGACTTTTGATGGAAAGGTATTGTTGATCGGAAGAGAGCATGGTGCTGAAGTAACAGGAGGAACTGCTGTGACTGGTACTGCTATGGGTGACTTGCAAGGTTACACTTTGACTCTTACGGCTAACGAAACTACTATGCCTAACTTCGTAGACTCGCCAACTTCTGCTGATCCGTTTGCAGGAATGTCTAGTGCTACTGCTTCGGCTTCAACACAAAGAACTCCATAAGATTATCTATTGTAACATCTTAAAGAGGGTAGCTTTATGTTACCCTTTTTTATTGCTTAAAACAAAAAGATATATTTTAGTTACTTTAGTATGAAAATACTGACTACTTCCACAGATAATCAGTTTATAAAGGTAATTTCTAGGAGTGACGCAGAAACCCCTACGTTATCCATAACCAATAAGTCTACTGGTGTTTCATCAAGTGTGTCTGTAACTAAGACCACCTCAGGTGATTATATGGTTCTTACGGGTTCTTTTTCATTGAAAGAGGGGGTTATGTATTCATTCAAAGTCAAGGACGGGTCTAATGATATCTACAGAGGTTTGATATTCTGCACAGATCAGAGTAACTTAGACAAGTATTTCATTAATGAAGGGGAATACACAGAGGAAGATAGTTATGATAACGATTATGTAATAATATAATGAGTAGAAGAAAGCATACGCCAAACAAGGTTGCCATAAAAGCAAAGGATAGTATTCATGTTGTGAATCTATCTTCATACACAGCCCCAAGAATAATAGAAAACAAAAGAGAGGACTGGGTTGAGTACGGGGAGGATAACGATTACTTCTCATATCTAATAGACAGATACAACGGATCTCCAACAAACAATGCTGCTGTTAATGGTATTGCTGAGATGATCTACGGCAGAGGTTTAGACGCTACAGACGGAGATTCAAATTCAGAGGCATACTCAGAGATGAAGGAGCTGCTTAGAAAGGATTGCGTAAAGAAAGTTTGCTATGACTACAAGATGATGGGACAGGCAGCAGTTCAAGTGATATACACTAAAGACAGGTCTAAGATAGCACAGGTAGAGCATATGCCGATTGAAACTATAAGAGCTGAGAAATCTAGTGCGAATGGAGAGGTACAGGCTTATTACTATGCTCCAGACTGGTCTGAAGTAAAGAAGAATAACCCTCCTAAGAGAATACCGGCTTTTGGCAAAAGTAACTCTGCTATAGAGATTCTTTACATTCAGCCTTACAGGGCAGGATTCTATTACTACTCTCCAGTAGATTATCAGGGAGGGTTACAATATGCGGAGCTTGAAGAGGAGATTGCTAACTACCATATAAGCAACATCCAGAATGGTCTTTCTCCTAGTATGCTCATAAACTTTAATAATGGTACTCCTGATAAAGAGCAGCGAGATTCAATCGAAAGAGCTATCTATGAGAAGTTCTCAGGTTCTTCTAACGCAGGTAAATTCATCTTGGCATTCAATGATTCAAAGGAATTGGCAGCCACTATAGAGCCGGTCATTCTCAATGACGCTCATCAGCAGTACCAGTTTTTATCAGACGAGTCGATGAAGAAGGTCATGGTATCTCATCGAATTGTTTCACCAATGCTTGTAGGTATAAAAGATAATTCAGGCTTGGGTAATAATGCTGACGAACTCCAGACGGCATCCCTACTAATGGATAACACTGTTATTAGACCGATGCAGGTAACAATCTTAGATGCTTTTGAGCAGCTCTTAGATTACAATGACATAAATCTAGATATATACTTCAAAACATTGCAACCTCTAGAATTCACTGACTTAACAAACGCTGTAACTGATTCTGAGATTGAAAAAGAAACTGGGGTTAAAAAAGATGACGTAGAACAAGAACAAATGGAAGAATAATGGCAACAGCACTATTTATCAAAAGAAGCGACCTAGTAAAGAATACGGCTTTAAACGGCAATATAGACACTGACAAATTCATTCAGTTTATAAAGATCGCTCAAGAGGTTCATGTAAGAAATTACTTAGGTACGGATTTGTATGATAAAATATCTGCTGATATTATTGATGATGACTTGACGGGGGACTATTTGGATTTAGTTAATGATCATGTACAGCCTATGTTGATTCATTTCGCAATGGCTGAGTACCTTCCGTTTGCCGCATACACAATAGCTAATGGTGGTGTTTTTAAACATGGCTCAGAGAATAGTGAAACAGCATCTAAAGACGAAATAGATTCATTGATCGCTAGGGAAAGGGATTATGCTGAGTATTACGCTACTAGATTTGTGGAATACATGAGCTTTAATGCATCGTCTAAGTTTCCTGAATATTACACAAATAACAACGAGGATATATATCCTGATAAGCAAACCAATTATCAAGGATGGGTGTTATAAGACAAAAAGACAAGAGACAGTATAAACCAAAGAAAAAGAACGAAATACGATTGTCTAGTTATTTAAAAAAGAATAAACGTGAGTTGGGGAAGTATTTATAGTAAGAGTCACTTTGGCAACGCTAATGAAGATAATGCGTGGGGTATTATTTATCCTATTATAGCAGGAGGAAGTAGCTTAGTAATAAGCATAACTAAATTCATTATTAGCTCTATCGGGTTAAGAATTGACGAAACAGAAGTATAATGGCAAACACAATAAATTGGGCTGTAATATATTGTAGTAGTTGGTGGGGAGATGACTCCAACCAGTCTACTATTGATATAGCTTCAGAGCCATCATGTATGAATAATTAAAAATTAAGATATGGCATCACAAAATTTAGATGTAGGAACAACGGCTAATGACGGAACAGGCGATGAGCTGAGAGCTGCATTCGTAAAGGTAAGAAAGATGTTTGCTGAGATATACGGGCAAACTTACACTGGAGATACTCAGGACTTATCTGGTACTACACTAGCTATAAAAGCAAGTCAGCTTTCAACAACAAACACCTCAGGCTCTGGGACTGATGATTATGTATTATCCTATGACCATACAAGTGGTGGGTTCACTTGGGTTGTAGCGGGGGATATTACTGGCGTAGTAGCTGGTGATGGTCTTACTGGAGATGCAACAAGTGGAGATGCTTCTTTAGCAGTAGGTGCAGGAACTGGTATTGCTGTAAATGCAGATGATATTCAGATTGCTGATAATGGTGTAGGTCATGACCAACTAGCCAACAGATATACTAGAGTGCAGACAATATCTTCAACCACTAGCCCTATTGATTTAGAATGTGATGACTATGCTGCTTTTAATCTTACTGGTAACTTAGGAAATGTAACCTTAAATCTAAACGATTTAAAAACTGGTCAAGTAGTAGATATTTTACTTTCAGGTTCTGATTTATCAAGTGCAGTTATAACATTAGCAGATAGCTTTACAACATCTGTAATAAGCAAAGTAGGAAGTACTGACTTTGATACTTCTAAAACGAATCATTTACAAGTAGTTTGTGTAGACGATACAGATAGTGCTGCTATTTTAAATTACTCAATTAACACTTACGAAACAGATACAACACCATAATATGAAGGCAAAACAGATAAACGGACAAATAGTCCAGTACAAAAGATTACCAAGCACCTACACTAAGAGTGATGGTAGTGTAATATTGAACTTCAGAAAAGCTGATACTGCTACATTAGAAGCAGAAGGGTTTTATGATGTTGTTTCAGATTCTTATGACCCTAGAGTAGAGGTTCTAGGAGAAATCACTTGGGATGCTGATAATAGTGTATTTAAAAGAACTAAGTCTAATAAAACAATACAAGGTACATTATCGGAACTAAAAGCAGAGAAGATAGCAAAAGTAAAAGAACTTGCCAATGTAGAACTATCCAAGACGGATTGGTACATAACAAGGGAAGCCGAATTAGGTACTGCGACTCCTTCTGCAATAACAACCGAAAGAAGTGATATCAGAGCAAAGGTGGAAGAAAGAGAAACAGAAGTAAATGCCCTTACTACAAAAAAGAATGTAGTGAAATGGACACCTATCTTGTTTGACCCACCTGCAATAGATTTACCATAATATGAGTTTAGGAAAAAGACTTTTTATAGGAGAAGCTGCGGCTGCTGCACCTAGCGGTGGTACTTCTGACACATTAGATGTATTTGGGGATGGTAGTGGTGTTGCTCTTTATACGTTAGACTACGATGGTTCAGATACTAGTGGTAATTATGATGGCACACCTTACGATGTTGATTTCGGAGTAGATGGGCAAATAAACTGGGGTGCTAGTTTTAATGGCAGTAGTTCATACATACAAACATCACTATCGCAAAATAGTGATAATATTGCTATATCATTTTGGATGGAAGCAGATGCCACAGGTGGCACTTCCCCAATTCTAATGATTAATAACAGGAATGGTGTTATAGTTCCTTATGCCTATGGCACAGGGTCTAATAGCATTACAGCCAACACAGGAAACCAAAATATCCTATTAAATTCAACTACACTTACATCTCAGTGGAATCATATTGTAATAAATATGACAGGATGGGCATCATCTTATACTGCATCAGCATTTGGTGCTTCTATAAATATGGAAGTTTTTGTTAATGGAAGTTCTATTGGAACTACAACGAATAAGCCTTACGGTTTAAGCACTGGAGCGAGATTGGGAAGAAGTAATGGGAGTTACTATTTTACAGGGAAATTAGACCAAGTAAGAATGTTTAACAAAGCACTATCTTCTTCAGAAGTATCTACTCTTTACGGAGAAACTGCTACTGTTTATACACCTACAACAGATACATTAAACTATCAAGACACCATTACTGCGTACTATAAATTTGATGGTAATGCCAACGATGAAACAACAAACTACGATGGTACTGAATCTAATATAACCTATGAATTTGGTAGGTTTGGTACTGCTGCGGTGTTTAATGGTACTAGCGGCTATGTGAGTTTGACCGATATTCCTTCAAGTGTATCAGCAGACATCTCAATATCAGCTTGGATAAACGCAGACACTTTAAGTGGAGATAGGACTATTATAAGCCTTAGAGAAAATAGGCTAATTGAGATTTCAATAAATTCAGGATATTCAGCAGGTCAAAGACTAGAGTTTAAGTTTTACGATGGAGGTAATAAGGTAATAAATTTAAATGAAAATCTAATTACTGTGGGTAACTGGCATCACATTTGCCTAACTGCCCAAGCAGGGGGTAATATGATTGCTTATTTCGATGGTGTGGCACAAGGAAGTCCACTTGCTATTGGGAATGTTTATGTTGCTGGTCAAGGTGATACTATTGGTGCATATGTTTCAGGTGCAGGTGGTTTTTTTGATGGTAAGATTGACCAAGTTAGAATTTATGGTTTGCTTTTAGATGCTACTGAAGTGGCAAATCTATACAATGAGAAACAAGCCTACATAACAAAGGATGCTTCTGACCCATTTGGAGATAATAGTGAAGAAGCCTTTTATGAGTTAGAGAATAATGCAAATGATTCTACTGGAAGTAACAATGGAGCTGCTAATAATGTAACCTTCACAAGTGGTAGCGGTTTATTTGGTACTTATGCTGCTAGTTTTAGTGGTGGAAGTAGTGCTGGAAGTAGTAGTATTGATACAAATATATCTTCACTTACGAATAACTTTACCATATCAATGTGGCTAAATCTACAAAGCATTTCAATAAATACTTGGTTTTTTAGTAATTGGGATTCTACTTCTCAGGATATATATCTTGCAGTGCATCCTAATGGACAATTAGAGGTAGCGATAGATGGCAGAACTGGTGGTGCGGGTGCAAACATTTTCGGTTCATCGGGTACATTCACACTAAACACTTGGCATCATTTTGTACTTACAATGAGTAATGGAGCATATAGCGTGTATCTAGACAGCACACCATTAAGTTCAGCAGGGACAGCTGACACAACCACAAACACAACATTTAGCAGTGGTAGTGATTTTGAAATAGGAAATTCCCCTAGAAAATCATCTGGTTATAGTGCTTGGAATGGACAAATAGACCAAGTTAGAATACTTGATAGAGCCTTAGATGGAGATGAGGTATTTAAGTTGTACGCAGAAGTAATAAACTAATGGAAGATTTGAAGATAGCAGCAACGAACCTATTTGCACTTGGAATTAGTGTAAGCGAAGCCAACCCTATATTGCAGAGTGTTTCTCTATTATTAGCAATAACATATACAATAATCAGCATATACAAAAAAGTTAAATGAACCTACCAAAAAACGGAGTAGCCAAAGAAATCAGACACTACGCTGGGAGTTTATTCATATTCCTTGTGATAATGGGTATTATAGTTGCCTTAATTCAGTACCCTGTACTGGAAACAAATAAGGAAGTGGTGATGATGATGATTGGTACAATCTCTGCTTCTATTGGTATTGTAGTGAGTACGATTACTGGCAGCAAGCCCGATGATGTACAAGCGTTGAAGCAAAACCTAGAGAAGAAGGAAAACCAAATAGATATGTTGGTCAAGGCTAAGGATAATTTAGAGGCTATGATTATAGACCTACAAAAGCAAATGCTAGACAATCAAGACAATATGATGGATAAGATTATATTGAAAGCTGCATTGGATTACGATGACAGAGATATGGCAGAAAAAACACTTAAAAACAGTAAATGATGAATAAGATTAGATTATATTATTTAATGTCAAAAGAGTGGATAAGAGAGAAGTACTATGGTAGTGCTTACGATAGATTCTTGGTGATTTCTATTGGTATAATTCTTTTATTCTTATTACTAATTATAACAAAATAATGCAACTAAAGTACTTTACGATTGATGAATTTGATTCGCCAGACCTTGAAGGTAGTGGCAAGTTTATGGATAGTGGCTTCTTGTACAAGATTGACCTCCTTCGAGAACGATTTGGAAAACCCATTCATATTAACTCAGGATTCCGTACGGAGGAACAGAATCGAAAGGCGGGTGGAAAATCCGATAGCGCACACTTGTCAGGACTTGCGGTTGATATTGCTTGTTCAGGTTCGAGGGATAGACACAATCTACTACAAGAGATATTCAAGTTGGGGATACACAGAGTGGGAATTGGAAGAACCTTCATCCATATTGACAATGATACCTCAAAAGACGCTGAAGTCGTTTGGTTGTACAACTAGCACAGTAGGAAATACATTAGATGGGGAAGTCACTAAACAGAAGGGGTAAATATAGCCATTGCACAAGGGCGCAGAAACAAGGCAAAAACAAACCTGCTAAGAAGAAATGAGTGAATTAAAGATTAAGTCTAACGGACTTAGAAACGAACTAAAGGAGATACGCAAAAGTATCGACAAACTAACGGAAGCTATACTGCTTCAACATACATACAAACGATATGAGAATAGTACTAATAATCCTTGTTGCAGCGATGTCAAGCTGTGCAAGTGTGAGAACCGAAAGGATAGCTGAGTTCAAAGAAATAACTAAGGATGTCTGCTTAGACAATCCAAACGAAGTGCGACTAGCACAACACTTATACAAAGAGATGGTTGTAAATGGCAACTAAGAAAAAGTTTAAAGATACCGGTGTTGGAAAATTCCTACTTGAAAAGATACCTGCGGTGGTTGGTAGTTTGGCTGATGATACTCCCATTGGGAACGTTGTTAGGACTCTTATTGGTGGGTCGGAGATGTCTAACGCTGACAAAGAGATTGCCCTTAAAAAGCTAGATCAAGAGATCCATGAATTTGATGGTATCACTAGAAGATGGGTAGCAGACTCAAGAAGTGGTTGGCTAGCCCAAAATGTACGTCCACTAACGCTTATAGTATTGACTCTGGCATTTATATGTGGGTGGTATATGCAGATAGATGGATTGGACACTGTAAAGGAACTTTTAACAATTGTATTTATTGGATACTTCGGATCAAGAGGTGCTGAAAAAATCATCGGTGATAAGCACCACCGAAATTAGACAGATAGCAGAAGAATTCTATCGTCAGATTAAACAGAAACAACTTAATAACTTGCATGATTGATGTTATTACCTTAACTTTGATCAGACGCTTTTTATAAGGTGTTTTCTTTGTTTTCCATAAAAGAGTGGGGTTTTTACCTTGCTCTTTTTTTTGGCAGTTACAGAAATGTTTATTAGATTTGAAGTATGAAAACACTTACAGAGAAACTTGTGTATATTCAGGGGAGACTGAAAGCACCTAAAAACCAAAGGAACAGCTTTGGTAATTACAACTACAGAAATCAAGAGGACATCTTGGAGGCTTTAAAACCACTATTAGTGGAGACTGGTCTGTGTTTGACTATCGAGGATGAAATAAAGGAGATAGTAGGCATTCCTTATGCGGAATCTATCGCTTACTTGACAGATGGTAACGAAACAAAGAAGGGTAAAGGAGAGGCAGGTATTAATGTAAATAAGAAAGGGATGGATATTGCCCAATCTTTTGGATCAAGTAGTTCTTATGCTAGAAAATACGCTTTGGGTGGATTATTTCTTATTGATGATAATAAAGATGCTGACGCTACTAACACCCATGGCAAGAGTATTTCTGAGGATTTGAATTGGTTAAATGCAGGAACTGAGCAGTTCAACAATGCTAAGAAGGCTATATCTTCTGGTAAATTCAAGATACAAGACGTAAGAAAAAAATACAAGATTAGTAAGGAAGTAGAAAAACAATTATTAAACTAGAATTATGAGTGAAAAAAAGTATGTAGGAAACGGTAAAAAAGCAGGAAGCTATGATATCGTAAACATCTCCATAAAGGAGAGTATGACTAAGGATCATTGGTATGAATACAATGGTGAAAGATACCTAAGGTTAGCCGTAGGTGCTTTGAAGCAGGTTAATGAGTATGGAAAGACGCACAGTGTGTGGATTGATGACTACAAGCCTCAGGAGAAAAAGCAAACTTCAACTGCTAAGGCAGGTGATGGATTGCCGTTCTAATTAAACGTAGTAAGATCGAGGGGTAAGCCATAAGCGTTTTGTTACTGATACTTTCATGAAAACGTACTGCCAATGCCCCTCTTTTTTGCTACATAAACAAGCAAGATGAAAACAAAGAAGACTAGATACTTAAATATAGATTTAACAACAATGGACAAAGACATGACGTTAAGGGAAAAAGCTGTATTATCACATATAGAGTCATTGAGTAAGCAAAGGGGGTACTGCTACGCTTCAAATAGAGCGATTTGCGAGACTTTAAGCATATCAGACAGGTCTATGTATAGAATTCTAAATAAACTCGAAGAGAGAGGCTATTTAACACGTAAAACGAAATACATAGGAAAAAACGGTAGAGAGAGACGAATCTATCCTTCTGTAACTGCCACAGTGGCAGTATAATGTTATACACTTGTTATATAATAAATAAAATATATAACATCATGTTATATACTAAATAGTGTAACACTAATATGGATACTATAAACAATTTACAGAATTTAGGAATAGATATAAAGGGTAATTCCAATCAACAGAAAGTTAAATGCCCAAAGTGCATTCAGATGGGTAAAGAGAATTGGAAAGACACCTGCTTGTCTATCAACACTAACTCAGGACTTTATCATTGCCACAAGTGTGGATGGAGTGGTTCTGTTAAAACAAACAATCCAATGGAAGAAATAAAAGTATACAAAGCCCCCAAGAAAGATAACATGGCTAGAATAACTGAAAAGGGTAGGGATTTCCTCAAGAAGAGGGCTATCACAGATGAGGTTATTGACGCTAACAAGATTGTCTCAACAAGAGATGACAAGGCTATTATATTCCCATACTTTGTAAATGGGAAAATGATTAACACAAAGACTAGATATATTGACGGCAAAAGATTTATACAGTCTAAGGATGCTGAACCCGTAGTGTATAACTACGATAAATGTAAGGATCAAGATACAATTGTTATATGTGAGGGTGAAATGGATTCATTGTCTTGGGAGGTTGCCGGAGTAGATTTCCACACTTCTGTAAACATGGGTGCTCCAAATAAGGGTGACAAGAACATAGACAAGAAGCTCGAATGCTTAAACACCTGTTGGGATTTATTTTCAACGGCAAAAACAATATATGTAGCAACAGACAACGATGAAAACGGCAGAGTATTAGAAAAAGAGCTCGTAAGACGGTTTGGTGCAGATAAGTGCTTATTAGTTGATTTTAGCCCGTTTAAGGATGCTAATGAGGTACTTATAGCAGAAGGCACTGAAAGTCTCAGAAATCGTCTGAAAACAGCCTTAAATCCAAAGGTAGAGGGTATATTCTCTATTGATGACGTAAAGAGTTCTATGTTGGATTCTTTTCATAATGGTCAGGAAAGAGGCACTACTACTTATATTCCTTCTATAGATAAGGCTTGGACTTGGAGAAATGGAGAGGTTAATATATGGACGGGTTACCAGAACGAAGGGAAATCAATATTTGTGAATCAATTAGCCACAATTAAGGCTTTTCATGATGGTTGGAGATTTGGTGTGTTTTCTCCTGAGAATATGCCTATGAATGATTTCTTTAACGATATTATTGAGATGTATATGGGCAAGAGTGCCGATCCACATTACTCACATCAAATGAGTCTGACTGAATACGAGAATGCCATGGAATTCGTCAAGAAGCATTTCTTCGTTATATATCCAAAAGCAGGGTTCACCTTAGAGGAGATATTTGACAGGGCTAGATTCCTAGTTAAAACAAAGGGTATTAGATCTTTGATTATAGACCCGTATAACACTGTACAACATAGAATGAGAAGCGGTGAGCGTGAGGATTTATACATATCCAGATTCATGTCTGAACTGAAAAGGTTTGCCTTAGATAATAATATTTCAATACACTTAGTAGCACACCAAGTAACACCAATTAAAGGTGATGACGGCAGATATCCAAAGCCAGATATCAATAGAATAAAAGGTGGAGGTACTTTTGCTGATAAAGCTGACAATGTTATGTTTGTGTGGAGACCGAATAGAGCGGTTGAGTGGAGTGATACTTCTGTAGTGTTCGGTTCACAGAAGATTAAGAAGCAGAAATTAGTAGGTTTTCCACAGGAGGTAAGTGATATAAACTTTAGTGTTAGGGAACAAAGGTATTATTTTAGTAACTTTACTCCATTCACAAAAATAGATGAAATTAGAAAATCAATATAAACTAGAACTACCAGTTGTAATCCAAACCAAGATTACTAGGTATTATTTGAATTTAAACCAGTATAGGAATTGGCACTATCAAACCAACAACAAAATCAAGAGAACGTTCAAGGATCAAATAGAACCTCAGCTTGATTTCAAAATAAAGGGTAAATGTAAAATAGAATACAGCTATTATGCACCAGATAAAAGAAAAAGGGATTTGATGAATATTATATCCGTTGTAGACAAGTATTTTCAAGATGCACTAGTTGAAAAGGGATGCATAGAGGCTGATGATACCTCAATAGTTGTTGAGATAAAAGGAACTTACAATGGAATAGATAAACAAAACCCAAGAGTAGAAGCAACCATAACACCACTATAATGTATTTACAATTCTTTCCAATCTACGGATTCATGCTTGGTCTAAACTACTGGAATACAGACCTAGATCCAGATAACCAAGAAACAGATGAGACTGAGCATTTAGTTCAGTTTATGATAGGTATAATAGGCATATCTTTTCACTATTGGATTCCAAGAGATTAATAGATTTATTAGCTGATAAGCATCAGGATTGGATCAATATGGCTAAGTCGTTTGGTGTCACAAACGATGAGGCTAATGAATTGGTTCAGCAGATGTATATTCGTATTGATAAATATGTAGAGAGTAAGAACAAGATCCTCTATAAAGAAGATGAGGTCAACACTTTCTATGTTTATGTTACATTACGCAACCTGTATCTAAGTAGATTCCATAAAATAACTGGATCTCATTTTGTCATAGATCCTGATGTTGATGCCCCACACATAGATCATAACATGGAGGCAGAAGAGAGATTCAATGCACTCGTAGATAAGATAGATCTGATAACAAGTGATTGGTATTGGTATGATAAGAAATTATGGGATGTTTACTTTTATTGGAGCAAGAGTATGCGTTCTATAGCAAAAGAAACCAGAATAAGTTTAAGTTCAATATTTAACACATTAACAAATGGCAAAGCAAAAGTCAAAAGTGAGCTCAAAGAAGAATACGAAGAATACAAAAGGTCGAGGGAGGACTAAGTCAACAGGGATAGGTGATACCGTAGAAAAGGTATTGAGTGCCGTAGGTATAGATAGGGCGGTTAAATTCATTGCCGGTGAAGATTGCGGATGCAGTGGCAGACGTGAAATTCTCAATAAGATATTTCCATACCAGAAACCCAACTGCTTGCTAGAGGATGAGTATAAGTACCTATCTGAGTACTTTACCTCTAATAAGAATAGTATAAGCGTAGAGAAGCAGAAGGAGCTAGTGGATATATATAACAGGGTATTCAATGATAAAGCGAATACAACATCCTGCACTAGTTGTTTTCTTAATAACGTCCACAAGAAGTTGGAGCGTGTGTACAGCGAGTACGACAATTAACTGAAATTTTGTTACTTATATAAATATGCCAATAGATCAAGAGTACTGGACTAGCGATGATACTACCGGAAAGGTAGATCCTATCGTGGAGAAAGTGAAAAAAGAATACGATATGCGTTCCATTATAGGAATAACCAAATACGGCACTACCCTTGAGGAATCTCCTGACGGGTTTTACGAATTCCTAAATCATCTCCAGCAGGAGTTAATGGATGCGACACTATACATTGAAAAACTAAAATCACAGAAATATGCCACTAAACATGAAACCAAAGAAGTATGAAGAAAAGAAAGATTTCAATCGTAGATGCATGAATAATGCTGCTATGATGTCTGAATTCAAAGATCGTGATCAGAGGTTTGGGGTTTGTCAATCGATATGGTCTGACAACTTTAATCCTAAAAAATAATCAACATCCATTGTTAATATAATTATTCCTCGTATATTTGAGTAAAACAAATAGGAATGAAGTTAGTACGATTGATTCTAAACGCCTTAAAAATTACTGCGGCTTTTCTGCTATTGTTCTTTTTGTTTATAATAGAGGGGATTGCAATGATTATATATTTGATCATTGAAGCTCCATTAAAGTTTACGCTTAACAGCTTAGAAAAAGCAATTAGATCATTACTTAAATACGTTAGATAATGGAGAAGACAAAAGAAAAACTAGAAAGGTTAGCATTCGGGAATCCAGAGGAGTGGTTTACTGAGGCACAAATGATCCATCTACATTGGATGGAACAAGAGTATGAACAATACATAAAGGAAAAAAATGATAACAACACTAGACGGTAAATTCTGGAGTAAAGAAGAGATTCTAGCATTCATGATGGATGATGAATTCTATTACAACTACCTAGGAAAGAACGCTTTATCCAGTAGTAGTGTGAAGAGATTATTAGACTCTCCTAAATCATACAGTCAATCCTTTACCACTAAGGAGGAGAACAGTTCCGCTCTTGATTTTGGGTGGCTTTTCCACACAGCAATACTTGAACCCCATATATACAGGAAACAGTATTTTGTTGACGCTAGAAGAAACACTAATAAATTCAAGGATGCCAGAGCTGAGCATGGAAGAGTCTTTACGGAAGGAGACAGGTATAATGTGGAACGCTTGGCTACGGCATTCTATGATAACTCTAGGGCGGTGGATATGCTTAATCACACAGAGAAAGAAGTTCCTGCTATTGGAGATCTTTGGGATGTTCCATTTAGAGCTAAGGCTGACATACTTGGAGACGGGTACATTGTAGACCTAAAGACCACTACAGATGTAAGGAACTTTAAGAGTTCATTTTGGAAGTGGGGTTATCATTGTCAGGCATTTATATACTGTGAACTTTTTGGTATAAAGCCGGAAAACTTCTGGTTCATTGCCGTAGAAAAAGGAACTGGAGTGTTAGGGTTTTATAATGTATCTGAATCTAGCTACGAGAGAGGTAGGGATGATGTTCAAAAGGCTGTTAATATATACAAGAGCTATTTCATTAACAAGGATATGGATCTGGGTGATTTTGCATATGAGGATACATTATGATTTATAGTAGTAAGGAAGAATGTTATAATGATATATTGATCTCATTGGAACTGGGAATAATACAGGAAACCGATGTTCGACACTTACTTGAATAC
>Ga0208791_1000252_pt1 | contig 27473 bp, 40 predicted proteins | sample 11_taG_FD_184084 | JGI IMG/M metagenome (GOLD analysis project Ga0208791, IMG submission 184084) | Marine viral communities from the Subarctic Pacific Ocean - 11_ETSP_OMZ_AT15265 metaG (SPAdes) (version 2) | ecosystem: Environmental > Aquatic > Marine > Oceanic | place: Pacific Ocean | collected...
TTAGACGTTTTGGCGCAGAGAAGTGTAAAATAGTCGATTTAAGACCGTTTAAGGATGCTAATGAGGTTTTGGTTAAGGAAGGTGTAGAAAGTCTCCGTAATCGCCTTAAAATGGCTGAAGCGCCCAAAGTAGAAGGTGTTTTTGATGTTGATGATGTTGTTGAGTCTATGATGGATGGTTTTGAGAATGGTCAAGAAAGAGGTTCAAGTACATACATTCCTCACATAGATAGGGCTTGGACTTGGAGAATGGGCGAGGTTAATATATGGACTGGGTATCAGAATGAAGGAAAGTCTTTGCTTTTGAACCAGCTTGCTACTGTTAAAGCATTTCACGATGGTTGGAAGTTTGGAGTGTTTAGTCCAGAGAATATGCCGATGAAAGACTTTTTTAACGACATTGTAGAGATGTACATTGGTAAGAGTGCTGACCCATATTACAAGAATAATCAGATGACAAAGGATGAGTATTATGAGGCGATTAACTTTGTAAAGAAGCACTTTTTCTTAATATACCCAAGAAAGAACTTTAACTTGGATTCTATATTTGATAGAGCAAAGTTTCTTGTTAAGACAAAGGGTATTCGTTCCTTAATCATTGACCCATACAATACGGTACAGCATAAGATGTACAAGGGAGAGCGTGAAGATTTATATATAAGTCGTTTCATGAGTGAGTTAAAGAGATTTGCTATTGAGAATCACATATCTGTAAATTTAGTGGCGCATCAAGTTACACCACAAAAAGATGAAAGTGGCAGATATTACAAGCCTGATGTGAATAGAATTAAGGGTGGCGGTACGTTTTCAGACAAGGCAGATAACGTGATGTTTGTATGGAGGCCTAATCGTGCTTTGGATTTCTCGGATACAAGCGTTATCTTTGGTTCACAAAAGATTAAGAAGCAAAAGCTAGTTGGTATTCCACAGGATGTGGAGGGCATCAATTTTAACATAAGAGAACAAAGGTATTACTTTGATGGATACACACCATTTAAGGATATAGATGTTTTAAGATGCGAAAAAAAGCAAGAGTAGATGCAAACCAAAAAGAAGTAGTAAAACAATTAAGAGATTTAGGCGTTTCAGTCTTACACACCCATCAGTTGGGTAGAGGTGCGCCAGACTTAATATTAGGGTACAGAAATGAAAACTTTATGATTGAGTTAAAAGACGGAAATAAAACAAAGAGTCAACAGAAGTTAACACCTGATGAGGTAGAATTTCAAGAGAAGTGGAATGGTAATTATGCTGTTTGTAATTCGATTGAACAAATTTTAACTATAATAGATTATGTTGACGAAGGAAGAGTTGTTAGAAAAACTCGCAAATAAGTATGATGATTGGTACAACATGGCGATGTCGTTTAGTATTTCAAGTGAGCAAGCTAAAGAGCTTGTCCAAGAGATGTTTGTTAGGATTTTTGACTATGTTAAAGACCCACAAAAAATTATGTATAATGATACAGAGGTTAATACCTTTTATATTTATATTACGTTAAGAAATTTATATTATGCAAATATACACACAAGCTGCAAAAAGAATCCTATTGTATTTTCAACGGATAAGATTACGGATGATGATTTTAAGGGAATGTATGAGGATAGCTTGGATTCTATCGAAGAAAAGGAAAAAGAAGAAGAGCTATTTAAAAGAGTTGAAACTCTGGTTGAGGATTGGTATTGGTACGACAAAGGTATCTTCAATCTTTATTATCATAGGGGTATGTCTATGAGGGATATTGCCAGAGAAACTAAAATAAGTTTAAGTAGCATATTTAATACATTGAAAAATGCAAAAGAAGCAATCAGAAAAGAAATCACAGGAGATTAAGTCAACAGGTCTTGGCGATACCGTAGAGAAGGTATTTCGTAAGACTGGCATTGATAAATTAGCGAAGGCAGTTCTCGGAGAGGATTGCGGTTGCGATAAGAGGCAGGAAATACTAAATGATTTATTCCCTTACGGTAAATACAATGCACCAACGGATGAAGAGTTAGATACAATTCAATGGTTATTTGAGAGGTCAAGAAACACGATTAGCGGTAGTATGGTTAAAGAGATTTATTCTGTTTATAATCGTATCTTCAAAGATAAATTGCAGCCCACAAATTGCAGCAGTTGTTTCAAGCCTGTAAAGCAAAAACTACTAAAGATACACAATGAGTTTAATAAGTAACAATAGGCGGAATTACAGCAACTCAATAGGAAACAAAGCAGAGCAAGTTTTTTTTGATATTGTTAAGTCTAAAGGGGTAAGTATAGTTAAGTCCAATAGAGAAGATGATATATTTAAGCATATAGACTTTTATGTTAATGATGTTGGTATTGACATCAAAGCTAGAAGGCATTTAGATTGTATATGGCTTGAGAGAACCAATGTTCATGGGAAAAACGGATGGTTAAGAGGTGAGGCGAAATATATAGGTCTGGAGATAGTTGAGTTGGATTCGTTCTGTTTCTTCAAGAGAAGTGATTTACTTGAATATGTAAGTAGATTTACCGAAACAACATCCAGTAAAGATTGTTACTTTAAATGGTACACAAGAAGTGATTGGGAAAGAAAAGACGAAATAATAAAGGTTCGTTATAAAGATATACAACACTTGGAAGTAAAAAGATTGAATTATGCCACTAATTAAACCAAAGAAATACGAGAAGCAGAAAGATTTTGTAGTGCGTTGCATAGGTAATGCCAAAATGGTTTCTGAATATAAAGACATAGACCAGAGAATGGGAGTTTGCTACACCATATGGAAAGAGAACTTCAATCCAAAGAAGTAAAATAGTTAGACTCTTTTTTTGTTTATATTTTGTTAATTACTAAATAGTTTGTATATTTGCTTAAAATAATAAGTAAATGGACAAGTTATTAAGATTCATATTATCCCCCTTAAACTTACTGAAGTTAGTATTTGTAATCGTTCTTGTATTCATATTCTGGATGCTTGAAAGTGTATTGCAGATAATTCACTACATGCTTAACACACCTTTGTCTTGGTTATTGAATAAAATAGAAAAGTTAATTAAGTTACTAATAAAACAAATAAAATGAGTAAATCAAATGAGTTATTTCAGAAGATGCGAGAGCGAGGTTCTCTTGCTCCTGAACAAATAGATAGGATGGAAAGAAGATACCAAGAAGAAATGGAACTTGCCGAGTGGAAGTATTCAGAAGAAGCTAAACAAAAGAGAGAAGAGATTAAGTATGCGCTAAACAAAGTGTTTGAGCAATTTCACCCCATGCAATTTATATCGCCAGAACTAGCAAAAAGAAGAATAGATGAGTAATCAGATAGTTACACTAGACGGAAAGTTTTGGGATAAAGACTCTATCCTAAAGCAAATGGACAACGATGAGTTCTACTATGAATACTTGGGTAAGAACGCCTTGAGTAGTAGTAGTGTGAAGTTACTTAACAAATCGCCTAAAGCATACGCAAAGTCTTTAAGGTTTGCTAACAAGCGAACAAGCGCCATGACTGCTGGGTGGCTTTTACACTTGGCTGTCTTTGAGCCTGAAAAGTTTGGACACCTTAATTGGGTGGATGCTAGCACAAGAAACACCAAGATATATAAGGAGGCGTTTGCTGACAATCCAATGACATTCTTGCGTAAAGAGTATGAAGATACTATGAGACTCGCTGATGCCTTGTATAATAACAATGATGCTGCTCAACTAATTGAAGGATTAGAATATGAGAAGCCAGCTATCGGAAACATTATGTCTATACCTTTTAGGGGTAAAGCTGATGCGCTGAATGTAGGTGAGACTATTGTTGACCTTAAAACAACAACAGGTCTTGCAGAAGGTAGCTTTCCTTATAACTGTAAGAAGTATGGTTATGCAAGTCAAGTATATATTTATTGCAATTTGTTTGGGATAGAATATAAAGATTTTGTATTTTTATGTATAGATAAGGAAACCAAAGACATTGGCGTTTACAATGTAAGTGAAGATTTCTATTATGAAGGAGAGCGATTAGTTGATAATGCGGTTGATGTATTTAAGACTTGGTTTTCTGACAACCCAAAGAATATAGACCAATACACTATAAAAGGAATACTTTGAGAAAAAAGAAACTAACACAGCAAGAGAGAATTAAATCACTTGAAAAGGCAGTAACAACGTTATACGCCATGATTCAAGCGGTAATTCAAAAGTTGCCAGACGATAAAAAAGATGACGTATCACCAAGCTAAAGAAGAGTGCCGAGAGGATGTTTTACTCTCATTGAGAGATGGAATGCTGGTTCTTGAAGAAGTTAAGTTCTTAATAGAATACTTTAAAGATACAGAGCAGTATGAATGCATACAAGGTGCAATGGAAGCGTATGAACAATATAAACAAGAATTAGATGGAATTATCACTAGATTACCTTAAAAAATTAGTAGAGGAAAAGACTGGCGTTAAGCTGGGCGCAAAGACAAGAAAAAGAGAAGTTGTATTTGCTAGAAGAATGTATTACAAGTTGATGAAAGAGTTTTACAAAAAGATGTCTCTTGACTCAATAGGAAAGACATTGCCTTTAAAACAGAATCATGCTACTGTATTGCACCAGATAAATCAATTTGAAATAGACTACGCCCAAGACAAGGTGTTTAGGAATAAGTATAATTCAATACGAAATGAATTTTACGGTCTTGCAGGAGAGCCAGAGATTGATTTAGAAGAAGAGAACATGAGACTTAAACTAGAGGTTTCTGACTTAAAGAAGGAGATTGAGAAGTTGAATAATGATTTAAAGGAAGCTATATCCAATAACATACAACCGAGAAATCAACAGACAAAGGTTTATTACGCCTCTGAAGGGATAAGCGCTTCAATATACTAACAAGACATGAAACTAAAGAAGAATACATTTATAAGGGCATACGCCTACTTTAAAGACCAATTAGCATTGGCAAAAGAAAAAGAAGATAACGAAGATGTGGTTAAGTATTACAATCGCCAGATTGATACATTGATGACTAGGTATTACTCACAGTAAATCAGATAGTTAAACACTTTGGTATGAACTTTATTATTTAAACATGCCAAGACAAAAAAAGAGAAGTCTAATATCAGACGAGAAGAAAGCTGAATTAGGAATACCAATCAAGCCAAAACCAGAGCCGAAAGAGAAGCAACCACACGTTCCATATTCTGATGGAAGAAGGAACAACGGTGCAATAAAAGGAGTGTCCAGAGGGCAAGGGCGAAAGCCTAAAGCCAAAGAAGCGGACATAAAGAACTTTGCGCTAGGTTCAATGAAGCGTGCCTTTGGAAGTGAGAAGAAGGCGTGGGAAGCACTTGCAGAGATGAGTAAGGAATCCTTTGCACACTTGCGCCTACTATGGGAGTACAAGTATGGTAAGCCGAAAGAGCAGAAGGATATTAACGTAAAGCAGGAAGTAAACATTCCTGTTATATCTTTCCTGCAACCAGAGGAAACTATTGACATCGAAGCAACAGAGATAAAGGATGAAGAAGGTAAATCTTAATCCTAAATACAACCCTCTGTTTAGAGACCCAAGCAGATACTTTGTAATTACAGGTGGTAGGGGAAGTGGTAAGTCGTTTGGCGTAAACACATTCTTGGTGCTTCTAACATACGAAACAGGGCATCGCATACTGTTTACACGATATACAATGACTTCGGCATCTATGTCTATTATTCCAGAGTTCTTGGAGAAACTTGAACTGATGGGTATTGCAGATAACTTTACTATAACAAAGAACGAGATTATAAATAACCTAACAGGAAGCAGCATTCTGTTTAGTGGTATTAAGACTGCGAGTGGAGACCAAACAGCCAAACTCAAGTCTATTCAAGGTGTTACGACATTTGTCTTGGATGAAGCAGAGGAACTTACAGACGAGGAATCGTTTGAGAAGATAGACTACTCTGTTCGTGCTACTGGAAAGCAGAATCGCTGTATCCTTATCTTAAACCCCACAACTAAACAGCATTGGATATACGAGAGGTTTTTTGAGAATAGAGGCATTACAGACGGTTACAATGGCGTTAAAGAGAACGTCAGCTACATACACACAACCTACCTTGATAACAAGCAACACTTATCTCCATCCTTTGTAGAGCAAGTGGAGGTAATGCGCCAAAGGAGACCAGAGAAGTACAAGCACCAGATATTAGGTGGATGGCTTGAGAAAGCAGAAGGAGTTGTGTTTACTCATTGGGAGATTGGCGATTTTAATAACGAGTACGACACTATCTTTGGACTTGACTTTGGATTCAGCGTTGACCCTTCAACCCTAACTGAAGTTGCGGTAGACAAGCTACGAAAGACTATATGGATAAAAGAACACTTCTATAAAGCTGGACTCTCTACATCTAATATATTTGAGATGTGCCGAAGGTATGCAGGAAACAATCTGATTGTATGCGACAATAGTGAGCCTCGACTTATATCAGAGTTAAAGACAAAAGGACTTAAAAACATTACACCTACTATAAAAAAGAAAGGTAGCATCTTATCAGGCATCGCTCTTATGCAAGACTACAATATAATAATCGATAAGGACTCTGTGAATTTAATACGAGAGTTTAACAACTATGCTTGGAAACTGAAGGGTAGCATACCACGAGATTCTTGGAATCATGGCGTTGATGCTAGCAGGTACGCAATTCAATACGCCCTTGAAAGAACTGTGCCGAAGGGTATGTATGTACTGCGTTAAAACACGCCATTTGAGCCTTACTGTTTGGGGTTTCAGCGCACTTCTCGCAAAAGATGACCCCAAGTACCACTAGAAATTTAAACGCTCTATTTCGCACTTTTTTCTATTTCCTTTTGTAAGTTAGCCAGCGCCCTCCAAGCTACTTTAGCGGAGTGCCTAATGCCATCAGTATCAATCGTACCTGCTTCAAGTAAATGCCGAGATAGCGCATCTAATTCGTCTCCTGACTTGCTTCTATCCCACGCCAGAGGTTTATCAGGATTGTGTTGTTGCTGACCAGCGTAAGAGCAACGAGCAACTTCTCTTATTGCATCTGGAAAGTAATTCAATACCCCTGTAAAGATTGGAGTTTGCTTTCTGCTAAATTCAATAGGGGTTTCTGTGAATTCAATACCTTGATTGCTTTGCAATTCAATAGGGTTATCTGTGAATTTAACACCCCTGTTTACCTTAAATACACAGGCTTGATTTTCTTCTTGTTTATTGGGTATAGCTTCAATATCCCCTTCTTTATTCCATTTATACATATATTTGCCTTTAAATATCATGATGCAAATATATAAAATATTTTACAAATACTTAACATTGGCTTAACATTGGGTAACATTAGGCTTCGTATGTTTGCATCGAACATAAAAATAAACACAATAATATGGAAATAAAGTATAGTAATAATGACTTTTTAGATTGGTATTTTAGTGGTTCAGACCAAGAAAAAGAGCAAATACTAATATCATTAGGTGAATGGGCTAAAGATATGTTAATGGAAAGTAAAAAATGTATAATTGACATACAAGCATTAAAAGACCAATGTAACATGGATTTGTTCTATGAAGATATGGAATACTTAAAAACACATTAAAATAAACACAAATGAATAAAGATGATTTAATAAACAAAATAACAGATAGGTGGACAGACAATATATATCAAGATATTGTTGATATATTAGAAACCTATACTATTGCATACGACATTGAAGAAGAAGAAGAAATTGTCGATGCAGTAATTAGTAAGATGATTAACATATATAAATAAATACAAATGGAAATACAAATTGAGTTCGGTGGTTTTTATGGCTACCACGATGATTACATAGTAGATAGATGCGACACATTAAGCATTGATACTGATGATATAAATTGGCATAGAACACTCGTTCATTATAGTGTAGCTTGGGTGCATAGGTTTACGGATATGACAGGAATAGAATTGTTTTTTATTGGACTAGACAGTCCACGATACTACAATTACCGCACCGATAATATTATGGCAAAAGTATTGCCTGATGTTGCTGAACACTTGATGACATATATAAATGATGAATTTAAGCAATGGGCAAATCCACAATTAACTTCATGCAGCGGATTTCATTCATTCTATAATGGTATTGATGACTTAATAGAACGCAGTAAAGATGATGATGATGATAAGGCTATCTTACTCGGAATGGTGTGCAATTACTTAATTGAAGTAATGGAGGTAAACGAAGATGTTTACGAATTAGAATATAATATAATAGAGTTAAATGATAAAACAAAATAAAATGAATAACGAAGTTTTAACAGTATTGGAAAATTGCAAAGATTATATTGAGCAAATAAAAGATGATGCACTTGCAAAGCATTTAGTAAAGGAAATTTATAAAACAATAGAAAATGAACGTATCTGCAAAGATACTATATATATACATGAAACAATATCTCTACACCAATCAGATGGAGAGTTATATGTTGAGTATGGCGATGTAGACCATTCTAAAATGCTTGTGTTTAATGTAGGTAATTTGTATAGCGATTTATCGCATTGGATACATTTAGTTAAGAAGGGAAATGCAGATATGCAAAAGATGTACGCAAATAATATAAAAAATTCAATAGATGATTAGTTTAACAACAGGAATTTTATTTTTACTTACACTTATATTGTTGTCAAGATAAGCAATTCAATATATGATTGCTTCGCAATTCAATACCCCCTTCTGTAAATTTAATACCCTATGAATTTAATAGGGGTATGAATTTAATAGGGGGTGTATGCTTGGATTTTGGGTGTGTGGTATTCGCCCTACATGGTGTAGGAATAATCTGACGTTAAGGTGTGGATAGTCCATTTTGCAAATATACAAAATTGTATGTTAACTCAATGTTAAATCTTTGCTTCATTTGGTAACAATTTGGTAACAATTTCTTAACATTGGCTTAACATTGGAAACAAAAAAACTTTGCATATTTGTACTAACAAAAACAAATAGTAATATAAATAAACAAACATGAAAACACAAAACACAAACAACAGAACAAACAAAGTAGTGAAAATTATCGCCTTAACTATTGCAACAGTTTACAGTATTGCAACCGTTATCGGAGTAGCGTATATTCTACTTAACATCGATAAGGTTTCATTTAATTTCTAATAACATGAAGACAATTGACAAACTAACAAAAAAAGCGGTGCACCTACTTTTATATATTATACCGCTATATTTAGCCCTTCGCATAATATTAACACAATAAAACAAAACAAATGGATTTCAAAATAGGGCAAACAATAGTATTTAAGGCATTAACAAGAGATAGCTATAAAAAAGCTACTCGAAAAATAAACGGCTCGCATAGGGGTTCCCCTACGGTTAAATATAATGGTTGGGATAAATTTGTCGTTCAGCCTTATGAAATAATAGAAATATATTAACACAATAAAACACATAAACATGAAACAAACAAAGATAGTACAAATGTTAGGACGCACAGGTCGACCTGTTGCAAATCAATTTTTAATATTTACTAAAGAAGGTACATATTTTCAAAGCTATAAAAGTATCATTGCATTCAAGCCAAACGATGAAAGGCGCATTCAGTTAGACTCTTATTATTGGGATTATTCTGCTACGACTGGCAAATATCGAAACGATTTTCTTGGTGAAGGTATAGCCGACACACGTGCAAAGATAGAAAGCAAACAATACTTTTTAACTAACTTAAATAAATAACATGTACTATATAAACCATAAACACGAAGCATTTGGAACTGAAACAATAGATGAAGCCAAAACAAGAAAAGAAGCGTTATATCTACTTAATGAATACAGGTTAAGTGGTGGCAATTATTATATAAGTAAACGAGAAATATATTAAACATGAAACCAAAACTATACACACAAAGAAACGAATTGACAAAATACGCATTGTGTTGTGGATACGCCCAAACAAGAAACAATAAAACGTTAACGTTTATACACAACGTTTATAAGGTTGCATCATTATATGAGGTTAAGTATTTTGATACATTAAAGCAAGCAAGAAGATATTTGTACACAGGTAAAATAAATTAAAATGAATAGGAATATATTTGAAAATAATTTGCGGATAATTAAAGAAAGCAGGACAAAACAGGGCAAACAAATAAACCACTTGCAGGACAAAGATTTTATTAAGTGGCTGAATAATAACGGTTTGATTAAGTGGATAAAATAAAAATAGGAGTAGAAGTATAGTTTTTTTAGTTTGTTTTGTTTAAAGGGGGTGCTATATGCACTCCTTTTTTTGTACCCATACCAAAAGAATTAACAATAAATTAACACATATTATTTGTGTAGTATAAAAATTATTTGTATCTTTATTGGTTGGACTCTGACGGGGGTCCACCACTCATACCTTATATCTCCACTCTCTACCTACATAATCATTTCCACCTGCCATTCAATTCAATAGGTATGAATTTAATACCCTTACTTGTGAATCTAATACCCTTTTCGTATATTAGCTATGAATTTAATAGGTATGCCAAAACGTAAGATAAAACCAATTCCATTGCATTTACAAGACACCGACAAAGCTCGTAAAGCTATCTCTTGGGCGTTTAGAAGCTATTTAAGAGCATATCCCGTTCCAAGTGGGGATTTGTACCATATTGAAATAGATAATGGCGTAAAACGCCTTAAATCGCCTGAAACGTACAAAAAAGAAGAATTGACTGATGCTTTGTGGCGCATATACATAAAATATTACGACAACCATTTAGAAAAAGTAGGTTATGAATCATAACTGGTTACTCATGTTATTATATAATACATGTTATATTATTTATATAGAGTGCATCATGTTATTACTCTTTATGAAACATAACCTTCTTAAAATGCATATTAAGATACGATACATGTTATTATACATTAAGATATATATTATATATATGTGCCATACGGGCAGATGCATAATCAATAAGTACATTTAAACAACCAATTATTATTTAGATATGAAAACCATAGAATTAGAAATATCAGTTCCAACTGACTTATCAAGCATAACACTTGGACAGTACCAGCGTTATATGAAGGTCATTGAAGAGAACGGAGAAGATGCTGATGATTTCTTGGCGCTAAAGACTATTGAGATATTCTGTGATATATCCTTAAAAGATGTGCTTAACATTCCAGCTAAAGATGCTGACAAGGTATTAAGTATAATCAACAAGGCGTTTGAAGAGAAACCTAATCTAATACGCAGGTTTAACTTACTTGGCGTAGATATGGGATTTGAACCGCAGTTAGAGAATATTGCTCTTGGCGCATATATAGATGTTGAAGATAATATATCGGATTGGAGTAGAATGCACAAGGCGATGGCAGCGTTGTATCGACCTGTCAACTTCAAGCAGAAAGACAAATATACGGTAGCGCCCTATGAACCAAGCGAAGAGGTGTCAAACCTTATGAAGGAAATGCCTCTTGATGTAGTAATGAGTGCTATGGTTTTTTTTTACGATTTAGGGAAGGAGTTGTTGAGAGCTATACCGAACTATATACAGAAAAATCTGACGGAGGAACAGACTTATCAGCTCAAGCAGGCTTTGGCTCAAAATGGGGTTGGTATCAATCAATCTATGCACTCGCTGGAGGAAATATTCTCAACTTTGACGAAATCACCAACCTTCCAATTTTCAAGTGCCTCAACTTCCTAACATTTGAGAAAGAAAAGAATGAACTAGAAGCTGCAATGATAAAGAAAGCATATAAACGATGAAAGAGTTTTACGACCTTATAGATAAATTATACGAAGAGCTAAATTCAAGTGAATTTGTAAGTACCGTTACTTTTGGTAACATTATGGATGTTGACTTGTCCAAGCAGAGTATATTTCCATTATCACACATAAACATTCAGGATGCTGTTTTTGGAGAGCATACAATCACATTCTCGATTCAGGTAATAGCAATGGACTTGGTTGATGAAAGTAAAGAAGATAGATTCGATAGCGATTCTACACCGCATCAAGGATTAGACAATAAACACGATGTGCTAAACACACAGCTTGCGGTAATAAATAGATTGCAGTCTAAATTAAGGCGTGGAGACCTAAACGATGATAACTACGTTTTAGATACCGATGCAACTGCCACTATGTTTGAAGATAGATTTGAAAATCTAATGGCTGGTTGGGCGCTTTCCCTATCTATATCAATTCCTAATAACGTTGTAACTGTCTGCTAATGGAGATTAGATTCAAAAATACTGAAACATACGTTAAATCATTCGCAGAGACGAAACTGATTCAGTACTTCCTTGAATCGTATCAAGCATCAAGACAGAGATTAGGAAAGACAAATGCGCCAGTAAAGTCAAGTGGAGAAGGTGGTGAGTCGTTAAACGTAAGGGTAGAGAACGGAGGTCTTGATATAAACCTATACGGTAACTCTTACCTACAAGGCGTAGACGAGGGTACAGAACCATTTAGTCCTAACGTGAACGCTATAAAGGATTGGATTAGACAGAAACCAGTAACACTAAAGGATTTTAGTGGAAGGGCGATGCCAAGAACAGAATCTAACATAGCAAAGGTCGCATACAAGATTGGCGAGGCTATATCGCTTCGTGGTATTGCACCAGCCAGATATATTGGTGAAGTTGTTGAAAAAGCATTTGAAAATATAGTAGACGGTATGCTACCTCCGCTAAAAGAAGATATAACAGATAAATTAGATGAAATACTAAAAAGTGTCGGCTACACAAAGAAAGGCGATACATACGTTTTTAAAGGGAAATAATGGCAAGAATAATAAACACAAGAAGTCCGTTTTACATAAAGGTTTATCACGCATCACTATTTGAGGCGGAACTTAAACTATACATATATGAAGGCGCAGGAGATTCAACTCCCGACCCTGAAGATTTAAAGTACACCATAGTTAAAGCAGAGTTAGAAGGTAACAATTACGTTGTATTTGAAATATCTGAACTTGTAAGAGACTACATCCAGATAAAGTATGATGGCGAATATGATAGTTATGTAGTTTTGGTAAATCCTATAATTACTGCTTTTGATGTAAACGGTAGCACACTTTCTTCACCAACAGTAACGCCAAGTGATTATTATAACCAATTCATAGCAACAGATGGATATGGATATTTTGAAGAAGGTATCAATCCAGACTTTGATGAAGGACTAATGATGTCTGAAGGTACTATATACAGGGTTAATGACAGAAGTGTGAATATTCCTGTTTACACAGGTAGTACAAATAGCGTAGCGTTTAGATTGAATGGCGAAACTGTATATTCTAAAAATGTTGTTTATACAGACCCTGCAAACCCCACAACATCTGAAGCAATCCAATACATAGCTTCTGATAGCAATTCAACAGCAGACAGCTACAAAGAAAGAGTGTTAGAAGATGGTGGTATACTTGAAGCAAACTCATTACTTGAGGCATTTGAGGATATTGTTGATATAGGCGCTGTTGATGAGGTTTGGGTTAACTACACAAATTCCACAGAAACAAAAACAAAGATACTTAAAGTAAAAACATTCGATTGTTCAAAGTATGAGCCAATAAGAGTTACCTTTGTAAATAAGTATGGCGCACTACAAGACCTATATTTTACAAGAAGAAGCAATGAATCTTTGAATATAAAAAAGGAAGATTATAAGGCTTCTGTAATGGACTTTGCAAACTTCTCTTATGACACTTCAGAGCATCAAATGAGAACATTGAACTTAATAGGTAATGAGAGCATAACGTTAAACACAGACTACATAGATGAGTCTTGCAATGAACATATAAAACAGCTTATGTTATCAGAGCAAGTTTGGATGACAAGGCTTACAGACGAAGAGAAAATTGTACCGTTGAAGCTAAAAACACAATCGCTTCAAATGAAAAAAAGAGTAAACGACAAACTCGTTCAATACAGTATGGAGTTTGATGTTGCAGCAGATAAAATAAACAATATTCGATAATGAATAAAGTTGTACTTTATATAAAAGATGCCGATAACGTTTATCAGGCGGTAGACTTGTTTGAAGATGAAACTATCTCTGTAACATCTAAAATACAGGATATACGAGATATAGCAAAAGTGTTTACTGACTTCTCTCAATCATTTACAATACCTGCCTCAAAAAAGAACAATAAGATATTTAAACATTTTTATAATTACTTTATATCAGAAGGTGCGTTTGATGCGAGAAAAAAAGTAGATGCCCAACTTGAAGTGAACTACATTCCATTTAGAGATGGTAAGATATTTCTCAATGGTGTAAAGATGAAAGAGAACAAGCCATTTGCCTACAACGTAACATTCTTTGGTAATACAGTTACATTAAAGGATTTGCTTGGCGATGATGAATTAGAATCACTTACTTGGCTTGACAATTTCACTTACGATTACGACAACACACAAACAAAATCAAGATTTCAGTCTACCGTATCTGTTACGGTTGATTCAGAAACATTTACAGCTCCAATAATAGTTCCATTGATTACACACACTAAAAGGTTGTTTTGGGATTCGTCTAACAATAATTCACATACACTATCTGGAAATATAGATTATCAAAGTGGCGGAGGAACGCATTTACGAGGTGTTCAATATCAAGATTTAAAACCAGCTATAAGACTTATATATGTTATAAGAGCAATAGAAGAAAAGTATGGTATAGAATTTACAAGAGAATTTTTTGATAGCGATGCTTTTACAGGTGTAGACCATAGAAGCAGAGGTCTTTATATGTGGTTGAGCAGAGAAAAAGGAGGTATTGGTTCTGGTGAGGCAACTGAATATGTATTAAAGAATTTCACACATTCTTCTGGCGATACCCTTGCTGATTTTCAGACATTAAATATAACGCCAAGTATAGAAGATTCTGGTACAGATACGGATTCTGTATTTAAAATAGAAGAATGGGTAGTTGGTACTGGTACAGCAGCGATAGATTATAGAGTTCAGTTTGAATTAACTATAACAACAAGCTCATCTTTACTATATGATTTAAAAGTAATAAACACTTTAGATAACAATGCTACAATAGCTGAATTTAATGGTCAGGATGGAACTCAAACATTTTCATTTGGAAGAAATTTCTCTACTTACGGAGGAACTATATCTGGTATAAAAATGGTTGTTAATGCGGATTCTGCATTCTCCGCAACCACCTCATTGAGAGTTAGGCAAATAAAAGATAGAGCAAAAGGTATTGATTCTACAATAGCAGACGGATATTATACTTCAGACAATGTAGCAACAGTATCTACAATACGACCAACAGAAAGATTACCCAAATTGAAAATATACGATTTTCTTACAGGTATATTCAAGATGTTTAATCTAACAGCTTATTACATTGATGATAGAAATGATGCTGATTATGGCAAAATAAAAGTATTACCTCTTGATGATTATTATGAAGATAATCCATCTATATTTGATATAACAAAATATGTTGATTCAACAGAAACCGACATAGAAGCTACTATACCTTATAGTGAAATTCAGTTTAAATATAAAGACCCAAAGACGTTACTAATGCTTCAGCATAAAGAAGCATTTAACGAAACATTTGGTGATTCAGAATATAAGCCAGTAGATGTTGATAGAGGAAAACCGTATAAGATTGAAGTACCATTTGGACACATAAAGTACGAGAGGATATACGATGACGATAATCCAACAATTATAACTTACATAATGTGGGGGTACTCTGCTGGAGATAACTTTAAGCCAGATGCAGATGCAGACCCCCCAACAGGAGATTATGATTCTGTATTAACAAATCCATTACTGTTTTACGGTATAAGAATCGCAGGTCTTTCACAAAGATTAAGTTGGCTTGAGGGTACGACTCATGATGATTTAAGTAGTTATTGGATGCCATCAAACGGTTCTACAAGAGGTACGACTCAATCATTTCCCGACACAACTGGCTCGGCAACCTCCACAAGTTCTTTTAAGTTAATAGACTCTACTGGTGATTTTTTAGACCAAGCAGGTGTAAATGATGTTGTAGTTAATACAACTGATAGTACCTCAACAAGAGTTGTTTCAGTAGATAGTGATACTCAAATTACTCTTCAAGATGATATATTTACTAGCGGAGACTCTTATAAGATATATGGTGATTCAAGACAGACTATTAACTTTGACTCTGAAATAAACGAATGGTCTGGAGAGGACTACGGTATATATTCAAATTCATTGTTTAATTCATTTTACAAAACATATATACAAGATGTATTCGACCCAAAGAAAAGAATATTCAAACTAACAGCACATTTGCCAAGTAGTATATTACTTAACTACAAGTTAAATGATAGGTTTCAGATTGGAGACAAGGTGTTTACTATAAACTCAATAGATACAAACCTAAAAACAGGTGAATCTAAATTAGAATTATTGAACGTATTATGATAAAACAGATTATAGATTTATTGCAAGTATCTGATTGGTATGGCGTATCTCATAACGTAGACATCGCCAAAGGAATATATAAAGGATGCTCTAGTTGGGATGAAGCAAAGAGACAAGTGAAACGAGTGAAAGAATCTAAAGCATACAAGAATGGCTGAACAAAAGATACTCATATCAATACAGATTAACGACAGTCAGGCTAAAAAGACTAACAAGGCGTTAAAAGTTACTAAAGATAACTTTAATAGCCTTACTGATGCCGAAAAGGCTAAAATCATTGCAGACAAGCAATTAACTTTATCATCTAAAGAGGTAGACAAAGCATTAACGCTTCAAGCGAAAGCTGCCAACAACGCAGCGCAAGCAACTAAAAACGGTAGAACACAGTCTGGTCTTAACAACGCAATCTTACTTGAAACAGGTCGTTTAGCCTCTGATGCAAGTTTTGGTTTTACAGCTATAGCAAACAACTTGTCGCAGGTTGTAACATTATTTAGTTCATTCGTAAAAACACAAGGTGGTGTAATAGCATCATTTAAAGAACTTGGAAGGTCTCTTATGGGTACTGGAGGACTTCTTATATTGGTACAATTACTCATATCTTATGGTGCTGACCTTATTAAGATTTTTGCAAGCACATCGGCAGAAGCTGTTAAACTGAAAGACGTGTTTAAGGATGCTGGAAGTCAGGTTCAGGAAACAGCAGGAAGGTTTCAAACATATATAGCTACATTACAGGATGCTAATGCATCTCAAGAAAAACAGTCTAAAGCTCTAAAGTTATTAAATAAAGAGTTTCCAGATTATATAAAACAGCTTGATAATGCTGGAGTATCTATTGAAAGCGTAAAAAATCAAACAGACGAAGCAACAAAACAGAATATATTATATGAAGAGTCAATAAGAAGGATAGCGAGGTCAAAGGCTGCTCAAAGCGCCATTGAGGAAGAGTCTGCTGCTGAAATTCAAGCTACTTTAGAAACAGAGCGTATTTTACGAGAAACATATAATATGACTTTAGTCGAAGCTCAAGAGGCTACTAAAGTGTATAATGAAGAGCTAAAAAATGGTCAAACTGTTAGTGCTGGTATGGCTGGTTCAGTTGTAATGACTAATACTGCTGTAAACAGACAGTCTGAAAATATAAAAGTTTTAGTAGATAATTTAAAAGTAGAGACCGACCAAAGAAAGAAAAATATACAAATATTAGAGGACTATGTTATTCTTGGAGACAAAGAGACAGAAGGAAGAGGAAACAGAAACAGGGTTTTTAAAGCAGCAGACCTTGACTTTGAGAAGGAAACACAGAAGTCAAGAGAAAGGTTACTCAAGGGTTTTATAAAAGATGAAAAGCTACAAATTAAAATTAAGTTTGATGGAATTAGGGAGAGGGCGACGTTAAAACAGAAGGAGTTTGAAGATGACCAACAAAGAAGATTAGATGAGTTTCTTGCGGTTGAGAAAGACCAAGCAAAAAGATTAGATGCTCAAAGAAGGTTTGATAACGAGATAGCCAAATCTAAAGAATCTTTAAACAAGTATATAAAGCAACTTAACGCAGAGCAGTTAGTAGCCATAGGCAATTTAACAATAGAACAGGCGCAGAAAATAATAGACGCTGATAGAGAATTACAGTTTAAGTTACAGGAAAACAGACAAAGAGCAGCAGACCAAGAAATACTGAATGAAGGTATAAAGGCTGGAAACCTATTTAACTTAAAAAATGAACAGTTAGAAAAGGAAAGAGAAAGATTACAGTTTGCACTTGAAAATGAGAATTTGACCTTTCAAGAGAGAATGAATCTTCAAAATCAGCTTACTAATGTTGAACAGCAGCAAACCAATGCAAGAATAGAAATAGCCGAACTTGAAGCATTATCAAAAAGACAACTTCTCGACCAGACCGCAAATGCCTTAATGGCTTTTGGCGATTTAGCTGGTAAACAAACTGGAGTTGGAAAAGGACTTGCTGTTGCAGGTACACTTATATCTACATATAATGCTGCTCAAAGAGCCTATGAATCGCAGTTCCTGCCAATACCAACTACAAATTCGCCAATAAGAGGTGCTTTAGCTGCTGCTGCCGCTGTTGCATCTGGTCTTGCAAATGTTAAGAATATTTTAAAAGTTAAAACACCTAACGATAAATCTGCTGGTGCAGGTGGAGGAACTACAATTCAGGCACCAGACTTTAATGTAGTAGGCGCATCCCAAGTATCTCAATTAGCAGAGACCGTTGCTGGACAACAGGCAAAACCAGTAAAAGCGTTTGTAGTTGGAAAAGACATTTCAACGCAACAAGAATTAGATAGAAATATAACAAACACCGCATCATTCGGTTAATTCAATAGTATGAAAGTAATAGAATTATTTATAGACGAAGAGGGAGAATTGTCAGGCATTGATGCTATATCAATAGTCGAGCAACCAGCAATAGAAGAAAATTTTGTTGCTTTAAAAGATGAACTTAAAGTAGAGTTAGCTGATGTTGATAAGGATAAGCGTATTCTTATGGGCGCTGCTCTAATACCTAATAAAAAGATATACAGAAAAAGTAGAGAAGATGAGTATTATATATACTTCTCTGAAGATACTGTGCGTAGAGCATCTGAACTATTCTTAATGAAGGGGAATCAGAATAAATCTACTTTAGAGCATCAGGCGCAACTATCAGGTATGTCTGTTGTAGAATCTTGGATTATAGAGGATGATACACATGATAAATCTCGTAAGTATGGATTGAATATGCCCGTTGGTACTTGGATGGTCTCTATGAAGGTCAACAATGAAGAGGTTTGGCAAAATTACGTTAAGACAGGTAAGGTGAAGGGGTTCTCAATAGAGGGCTACTTCACCGACAAGATTGCTAGGTCAATGATTCAGAAAGAGAATGATGCTGCTGAAGTATTGTTGGAGATTGCTGATAGCATTGAAGCTGGAAAGCTAAATCTAAAAACATACGGAGATTACGGAAGTGGTGTTAGAAATAACGCCAAGAGAGGAATTGAGCTAAACAAAAAGGTAAATAACCGTTGCGCAACCTCTGTGGGAAAAATAAGAGCGCAGCAGTTGTCAAGGGGTGAAAAATTGAGTGTGTCCACGATTAAGAGGATGTATTCATATCTTTCAAGGGCAGCCGAATACTATGACCCAAGTGATTCAAAGGCTTGTGGTACTATTTCATATTTATTGTGGGGAGGTAAGGCTGGACTTGCTTGGAGTAGAGGTAAACTAAAAGAATTAGGTGAAATTGAGTTGGCATCTAAAAGGATTGATAACAGACTTGCTTACGACACAAAAGAACAGGCTTTAAAGGTAGCTAAAGATATTGGTTGTGATGGCTACCACGTTCACAAATTTGACGGTAAAGATTGGTATATGCCCTGTAAAGAACACAAATTAGCAGAATACGATGACAAAGGAAGAATTAAACGAAGCAAGAAAGCACCAGATTCCGATACTCCAAATCCTAATCCAAAACGAGGAAGCAAACGCAATCCAAAGGGTGCTGCTGGGAAGTCAAGGGGAGTTACTGTACCCGACAGAGTGTTAAAGTCTCTTCAGAAGAAAGCAGATGACTTTAATGAGAAATACAAAGCTAAAAAAGGATATGGAACTACTGTTGGGCAACTGAAGTCTGTATATCAGCGTGGTGTTGGCGCATTTCAAACATCTCATAGTCCTGCTGTAAAGTCAGCCGAGCAATGGGCGCAGGCTAGAGTAAACGCCTATATATACCTTTTAAAGAACGGTAGACCGCAAAATGCTAAATACACTACCGATTACGATTTACTACCAAAGAAACACCCTAAATCAAGTAAGAAATGAAAAGTAAAGAAACAGTAGGACAGCAAGTACCAACAAACTCAAAGAGAGGTTGCTTGTGTAAAAACGGAAAGACATACTCAAGAAGATGCTGTGATGGCACTTTAAGAGCGCAAGGCATTGGTAAAATACGTGCCTAAAAATCTAACAGGTTGTTTAATACTTGTTATTTATCTATAACTATAACTGTTAATTAACATAATATGGAGAGTAAAGCTACAAACATTTTGAATGATATTATGCAAAAACTCTCTGCTATTAGTGAGCCAGAAACGAAAGAGGTTGAGAACATCGAAGTTGCAGCCGAAGAAGTTACTGAAACTCCAGAAGTAGAGGAAGTTGCATTATCTGAAGATTCTGTTGAGGAAGTTGCTACTGAAGAAGTAGAGGCTGCTCTTGATGCTGAATCAACTGAAGAAGTTGAGTTAGCTGAAGAATCCGAAGAAGAAGCTACTGAATTGGAAGAAGAAGTTTCCGAAGAAGTAGAACTAATGGAAGGTTATGTGAAGGAAGAGGATTTCAACTCTAAAATCGCAGAACTCGAAGATATGATTAAGTCTATCAAAGAAGATATGATGGTTGAGTACAGTAAGGTTGAGCAAGAAAAGGCTGAACTTTCATCTCAAGTCGAAAAGCTATCTGCTGAACCAGCAGCCGAGCCAATCGCACACGCACCATCAGAAAAAACTGAACAAAAAGAGGTGGTTAAATTCGGTCAGAATCGCCCTGCTAGTACACTTGACCGAGTATTTTCAAAACTAATATAATATAAAAATGAGTAATCAAAAAGTAAATCTATACGCTGGTAATGGTTCTGTTGATACCATCACCTCTACTTACGCTGGAGAGTTTGCAGGAAAATACATTTCTGCTGCCCTCTTGACAGGTAAAACATTAGCTGAAGGTGCAATCACCATCAAACCTAATGTAAAATATAAAGAAGTCGTAAAGAAAGTTGCTTCAACTAACTTTATCGCTGATGCTTCTTGTGATTTTTCTGCTACTGCTGATGCGCTTACACTTACAGAGCGTATTCTTCAGCCAGAAGAGTTCCAAGTTAACCTAGAGCTTTGTAAAAAAGACTTTAGAGCAGACTGGGAAGCTGTACAAATGGGATATTCTGCATTTGACAAACTACCTGCATCTTTCTCTGACTTTATTCTAGGACACGTTTCTGCTAAAGTTGCTGAAAAGACAGAGCAAAACATCTGGGGTGGTGTAAACGCTAACGCTGGTGAATTTGACGGTATTACAGTTCTTGCTGCTGCTGATGGAGACGTAAACGATGCTGCTAATGGCTCTGAAACATCTTTCAGTTCTTCTAACATTGCAACACTTCTTGGAAACGTAGTTGATGCTGTTCCTTCTGCTGTTTATGGTAAAGAAGATTTGACTATCTACCTTCCAACTGTTGCATTGCAATCTTATGTTCGTTCATTAGGTGGTTTTGCCACAGGCGGACAAGGTGCTGCTGGTGTTAACGCACAAGGAAGTCAATGGTACAATCAAGGGAATGCACTTTCTTTTGAAGGTATTAAAATCCAACATGCACCAGGAATGCCATCTGACCACATCGTTGCTGGTGAGGCTTCTAACATCTTCTTCGGTACAGGTCTATTAAGCGACCACAACGAAGTAAAAGTAATCGACATGGCTGACATTGATGGAAGCCAGAATGTACGTATCATCATGCGATATACAGCAGGTGTACAATACGGTATCGGTTCTGACTTGACGTTACTGACGTTAGCATAATAATTGTTTAATCGAAAGGGGTGGCTAATCCTGCCCCTTTTACTAAAAAAGTAAAACTATGGCTTGTGATTTAACTGGCGGAAGATTAAGACCTTGTAAGGATGCTGTCGGTGGTATTAAGAAACTACACTTTGTAGATTTCGGTGATTTAGGAACTTTAACCTATGGTTCTAGTGATGAGATTACTGATATGACTGGTACTTTCGATTATCATACTTATGATGTTAAAGGTAATTCTTCGCTTGAAACAAACATTACATCTTCTATGGAGAATGGAACAACATTCTTTGAGCAGGTGTTAAGCGTTACATTGTTTAAGCTAACTAAAGAGGACAATAAAGAATTGAAGTTAATGGCGTATGGTAGACCACACGTTGTTGTACAAACATTTGATGACAAGTTCTTGTTGGTTGGCGCTGACAATGGTTCTGACGTAACTGGCGGTACTGCTGTAACTGGTACTGCAATGGGAGACCTAAATGGCTACACACTAACTTTAACTGCTAATGAAATCCGTATGCCATCTTTCGTAGATGGAGGTACTGATGCAGACCCATTTGCAGGTATGACAAGTGCTACTGCTACTGAATCTACTCAAAGAGACCCTTCATAAATTTAATAGGGTTGTGAATCTAAAAGGGGTTGCTTATGCGACCCTTTTTTTGTATCTTTGAAACAAATAACAATTTGATTGTTACTTTGATATGCACATATTACAAGCGATAGACTCGGTACAGAATATAAAGATTAAGCCAAGAAAAACTGTTTTATCTGGTAGCTGTATTGTTGAGATGACTAACAAATCAGAAAGAAGGACATTTGAATATACTGTCTCTCATAGTTACGACTCATCAACAAACATAACCACGTTAAGCTTTGCATTTCCTAATCTTATAGCCGAATCATATTACAGTATTGTAGTTAAAGATGATGTTGGAGATATTTACAGAGGAATGGCTTATGTAACAGACCAAACTGATTTTGATAAATATGAGGTTGGTAAAGGAGATTACATAGTTGAACAAACATTTGACAACGACTTTATTGTAATAGGAGATGAGAGTGGTGGAGTAACGCCATCACCAAGCGATGTTACATTGTGTTACGATACTTCGGCTATGGATGCGCTAACATCAGCATTTAAGATATGTGATTTATACTGCGTTACAATAGACGAGGTTAATTACGATGATTGGTATTTACCATCAAAAGAAGAAGCTGAAGAGTTATATAGACATATAGGGCGTATCAATCAAGTTGCTACACAATACGGATATGACCCATATTATGTTCCAGAAGTGGTAGGAACACCATCTGGTCCTAGTCAAACAAATTTATATTATTGGACATCAACAGAAAGAGTTGAATCACCAAGCAGAGCTTATGTTTATCAAAGATGGTTTTATAATTCACCAATATCAAATTTAACAAAGGACATTCCAGAGAATTGCTACTTATCTGAAGTAAATTGTGGTGGTGCGTATTACAACACTAAAAAGACAAGGGTTAGACCTGTAAGATTTGAAGCTGGAGTAAGTGGAAGTGTTGGAGATGGTTTAACTACAAAGGGTTATGGAGGTATTGTTGCTGGCGCATATACTCTTAATGGAGTAGAGGGTGCATTGATAATTTCCCCAACAGAACCTAAATCTGAAGATGCTTACACACAATGGAGTGATTTAGGACAAACAACAACGGGAGTTACAAGCGAAACTGACGGACAAGCAAATACAATAGCAGCATTAGCATTAGGAGCATAAGAAATGGCAAAAAAAGCAAGACATTACGCAAAGAAAAGACCTATTATGAATAATAAAGAAGAAGGTAAAATACATATTGTTCAACTCGGTTCTTATTCAAGACCAGAGATTAAAGAATACTATAACGATGATTTCGTTGCTTATGGTGAGGACAATGACTATTTCACCTACCTGATAGACAGGTACAACGGAAGTCCAACAAACAATGCTGCAATCAATGGCATTTCTGAAATGATATATGGAAGAGGTCTTGATGCAACAGACAGTAAAGAGAATGAGTCTGGATATAAGGAGATGAAAGAACTCCTTAAAAAAGATGTAATTAAGCGAATTACCCACGATTATAAAATGATGGGTCAAGCTGCGTTGCAAGTTATATACACTAAAGACCGCTCTAAAATCGCACAGGTAGAGCATATACCAGTAGAGACGTTAAGAGCCGAGAAATGTAACTCTAAAGGCGAAATAGAGGCATATTACTACCATTCTGATTGGAGTACAGCAAGTACAGGAGATAAGCTAACTAGAATACCTGCATTTGGATTCTCTAATGCTGCTATTGAGATACTTTACATAAAGCCATATCGTGCTGGGTATAAATACTATTCGCCAGTAGACTATCAGGGAGGATTACAGTATGCAGAGTTAGAAGAAGAGATTGCAAACTATCACATCAATAATATTCAGAATGGATTAAGTCCATCTATGCTTATCAACTTTAACAATGGTACGCCAGATGCAGAACAGAGAGATGCCATAGAGAATAGCATTATCAATAAATTTAGTGGTAGTTCTAACGCAGGTAGATTTATTTTGGCGTTTAACGATAGTAAGGAGTTAGCAGCTACTATTGAGCCAGTACAGTTATCAGATGCACACCAGCAGTATCAGTTCTTATCTGACGAAAGCATGCGTAAAGTAATGGTATCACACCGTATCGTATCACCTATGCTTGTCGGCATTAAGGACACATCTGGTTTAGGTAATAATGCGGAGGAATTACAGACTGCATCTGTACTTATGGATAACACCGTAATCAGACCAATGCAAGTTACTATTCTTGATGAACTTGAGAAGATACTTGAGTACAACGGAATTGAATTAGACATCTATTTTAAGACCCTACAACCGCTTGAATTTACTGACTTGACTAATGCTATCAGCGAAGCCGAGATAGAGAAGGAAACAGGCGTTAAAAAGGATATAGAGGAAGAAGTCAAAGAAAAGGTAGAAGAACAAATTGAAGATGTAGAATAATGGCAACAGCAATATTTATAAAGAGAAGCGACCTTATCAAGAATACTGCATTAAGCGGTTCGATTGATACTGATAAATTTATTCAGTTCATTAAGATTGCACAAGAGATACACATTCAAAACTATTTAGGAAGCGACCTGTATGATAAGATTAGTGCAGATATTATTGCCAGTTCTCTTGAAGGAGATTATTTGGCGCTAGTAAACGACTATATACAACCCATGCTTATTCATTATGCTATGGTTGAGTACCTTCCGTTTGCGTCTTATACTATTGCTAATGGAGGTGTATTTAAGCACAGTTCTGAAAACAGTACTATTGTAGACAAGCAAGAGATTGATTCGCTTATAGCAAAGGAGAGGGATTATGCAGAGTATTATACTCAAAGGTTAATTGACTATTTAAGTTTCAATGCGCCAAGTAAATTCCCAGAATATTATAGTAATTCTAACGAGGAGATATATCCTGATAAAAACGCTTTATTTAACGGATGGATGCTGTAAGTAAGTACAAACCAAAGAAGGATAACGAAATAAAGTTAAAGTATTATTTAAACAAAGAAAGAAATGGCAACAGGTTGGGGAAAGATAATAAATGCGATAGGTTTCGGCAAAGTCTACAAAAGTAGTTGGGTTGGAGAATATCCTTTTATAAATATTGTAGGTGAAGCAAATGATTATAGAAAAAGAGTATTAGACGATAGCGGTACTATTGAAGCACAAGAGAGTTTAGTAGACACCCTTCATAACACAGTAAAACAATGAGCATATACGATAAAGCAACTTTAGTACAGATACCAAGCGGTTACAAAGCAAGTGGTGCTAAACTCTATTCAGTCCTACCTGCTAATGGAGATGGCGATTTTACAGTATCAGCAGATGCAGATGCTACAAGAGTAAACTCTGATGGGCTTATAGAAAGTACAGCAGCAAACCAAGCAAGGTTAAGCAGAAACTTTATAGACGGAGTAGTACAGCCTGACCCTTTCTTACTTTTAGAGCCTTCAAGGACTAATGTAATAACAAGGTCAGAAGAATTTAATTTATGGGGAGACACAGGAGTTACGGTAACAGCTAATGATACAATAGCACCAACAGGCGCACAAACCGCAGACCTTTTAACTTCAAGTGCGAATAATTGGAGAAGAAGCTTTGTTTATGGGGTTTCAAATGGAACTGTTTATTCGTTTAGTTGCTTTGTAAAAAAACACACCACTACTGATAATATAAGATTTGAACTTTACAGGGGTGCAAATGCAAGTAATTTAGACTTTGAATTTAGCACAGAAACATTAAGTGCATCAGATGCAAATTTAACCAATTTAAAGGTTGAAAATTATCCTAATGATTGGTATAGGGTAAGTTGTAAATTTACTGCTAACGGAACGAGTGCAATAGTATATGCATATCCATCACAGGGATATGGAAGTTCGGGAAGTGCGTATTATTGGGGTGCGCAAGTCGAAGCAGGAAGCTATGCAACATCCTACATACCAACAAGTGGTTCATCAGTTACAAGGACAGCAGACACTTGTAAAAAAATAAACTTTGCTGATATGCCTACTGATTACCCTTTTACTGCATTTTGGCAAGGAAGGATTGATGATTATGACAGTAGTGGGTTTACATCACAAGTACCATTTTCTCTTGCTGCAACAGGCACATTTAACTGTTATTTTGGATTAAACTTTTATAGTACAAGTCAATTAACATTAAGAAGAAGAAATGATAGCGACAATAGTGTTTTTGTATCGTTTACAAGTGATAAAGACACTACATACAAGATAGCTATATGCTTTATATCTGCAACTGCTACTAAAATATATATAAACGGAACAGAGGTGCTTGATAGTACAAGTTTAACTTCTGTACCATACATAGGTGCAGATACACCTGACAGCGTACTTATCGGTCAATTAAGAGATAATACAGATACAGGAAAAAGAAATAGTTGCGACCAATTTATCTTATTTAACGAAGCACTATCAAACAGCGAACTAGAAACAATAACAAGCTATGACAGCTTTGGGCAAATGGCGAAAGCATTATTATATACAATAGAATAATATGGCAACAAAACTTAAATTAGGAACAGATAATAATTGGGCTACAAAGGTAGATAAGTTGTTAGCTTACAATGATGAAAATGGCAACTTTAAACCTATTCAGTTTGATGCCGATAGGGCAAGCACAGCAACAAGGGTAAATAAAGCAGGTCTTATTGAAAACGTAGAACCCAACAGACCAAGAGTAGAGTTTGATGGTAACGATGGTTATTTGTTGTTAGAGCCTAGTAGGACTAATTTACTCACTTATTCAGAAGATTTTACTCAATGGGCAAACACAGGAAGTGAAACTACTGATACTGCCGATTCTGCAATATCGCTTGATGGTTCGTTAAATGCTACAAAACTTCAAGAAGCTAATAGTAATTTTGGCTATCACAGATTAAGCAAAACCATCACAGCTTCATCAGCAACAGATTATGCTTTAAGTATTTTTGTTAAAAAAGGA
>Ga0208791_1000256_pt1 | contig 27157 bp, 21 predicted proteins | sample 11_taG_FD_184084 | JGI IMG/M metagenome (GOLD analysis project Ga0208791, IMG submission 184084) | Marine viral communities from the Subarctic Pacific Ocean - 11_ETSP_OMZ_AT15265 metaG (SPAdes) (version 2) | ecosystem: Environmental > Aquatic > Marine > Oceanic | place: Pacific Ocean | collected...
TCTTCTTCTTAGCTTCTTTGAGGAAGTTGGCTGCGACCGCTGCCTTTTCTACATCTTTTTGTAAACTGTCGTAGCTGGTTTGTCCTGTGAGAAGCTCTTGGATCTGTGATACTTCAAGCTCATCACCGTAAACATTTCTGCTTCTAAGCTCTATCAATTCAAAGCTCAATTCATTCCCCATTACTTGGTAGAATACCGAGTCGGGGTTCTTGGTATAAAGACCACTAGCATCTTTAGCAAAATCTGTCATCACTCTGTGCGATGGGTAGCCCTGCATTGGCCCAAAGAACAGCATATTGCCGATGACGTTTCGGATGTAAAAAGCAGGGGAGCCTAGAGTCTTAGAAACTAGGGAAAGCCCAACCATCTTTTTAACTGTACGCATTATCAGGCCCTGCACTTCCGCCATCTCGTTGAGTGGGTCGGTTATGTCGGGTTGCTTACCCCCGAATAGAGTCTCTAAATTAGACGCTACTTCTTTGGGGACATACATATCCGCTAATGGATTAAGATCACTAGTCCCTTCGACTAGGACTGGTTCCCAGTTTGGATACTTATCTCTGTTTTTTAAGTATTCTTTTTGGCTAACCATCCAAGGAGTTCCCTCAACCTTGCCAGTTTCTGGATCAACGCCCGTCCCTAATGCTTTAAGTTTATTAAAGAATGCCTGATTAGAAATCATACTCGCCGTGTGATTCAACGAATAGCTGAGATTATAAATCCCTGTATCTTCTTGGAACTCCCCAAGAAGTTCTCGGATTTCTTGAGGGATCTCCTTCTTTTCATTGATGGTCTCTACAATCTTTTGAAGTGGATCTCCGTCCTTGAACCCTGCACCCTGTAGCACTAAATCCTGTTGCCCCATTTCTCGTTGGGAAGTTAGGAACTTCTTACGCGCTTGCCCTTGAGAATAGCCATCGATGAAATCATTCATCATAGCTGTTGCGTTTGATTGCATCTTTGAGTTCTTGGCAGTGGCCTCGGCTTGCACTTTTATGGTCGCTTGAGCTTTGGTTAAACCATCCGCTTCCATTATCTTCTGAACCTCCGTATTCTGAAGTTGTTTCATAAAGTAAGCGACTGCTCGCTCGCGAACTTCGGCATATTGATCAGACTCTTTAACTTGCTTAGAGAAGTTACGGTCTTCAAACATACGGTAAGACCGTGTTAAATACAGACCCCGATTGAAATCAAAAGCCATGTTCAAATCTTCGGGATTCATGGTAGGTCCAAAGACCTCGATTGCTTTCTTTGAAAGCTGGTCTTGGAGCTGACGCATCTCAATAACGAGGTTATACATATCAGGAGAGATCTTTAACAGATCATCCATTGCTTTATCCCTCTGGGCGAACTGCTTCTCCCTATTACTTTCACGGAAGTCCATTGTCATCTGCTTCTTAGAAGCTTCAGCTATGTCGATGGCTGCGTTCTTTTCATCAGCCGTGGGGAGCGCATTAGCTTTGGCGAGGTCTTGCTCATACGATGCTTGAACAAGATCCTCTTGCTTCCTCGTTAGCTGTGATCCTTCGGTAGTTCCCGAAGCTCTCGCGATTAACTCGGCGGGAATGTTATCCGCTTCTCCTGTTATAGAACTTAGTCGTTCGTTTTCTTTTTTTAAGATCCTGTTGTGTTTCTGTTGAAGAGTATCAACAAGACCTTTAGTCTCGCGAACAAACGCTTTGTTCTGGTCGTAGAAGTTTACAACTCTCTTGTCGGCGGAGCGAACAAAAGTTTTGTAGAGGAACTTCATTACCTTATTCTTATTTGTAAACTCGTAGTCCTTGCTGAACTCTAAGAGGGGGACATCAAGAATCTCTAACCAGTTACCAATTGATTTTTCCTGCATCTGAACTTCATCGAGGAAGTTAGGCAGCTTTGAATCTTTACTGAACTGAGATCCAGTAGCGGGTTGTGGAGTCGGTTGTCCTGCTGGTTGAGTAGCTTGTGATCCCGAAACACCAGCGTCTGAATCTTGCTGCTCTGTTAAACGATTTCGTAAACTAGCCGTATCTGTCTTAGCAGTCGGCTCTAGCATATTAACATCGACGGCTTGCTCCATAAGTTTCTCGATGACCGCATACGGATCGCGAGGATTGTGGTGCATAATACTAGGAGCGGGCTTGTAGTTAAGTGACAAACCCCTGATCTCCCTGACCGTGTTGTTAACTGCCTTACGCATCTCAGGAGAAACATCATCCAGTGTCCTGTGGTAAGTCAGCTTACTGAGGAATGCCTTCATGTAAGTGATGAAGGTCGGAATCAAGGATGGGTTGGACTGCAAGAACGCCATCTGTTGGTTGGTCGTCCTTCCGGTAGTGGCTAACTCGGTATGTCTGGCGATAGCTTTCTTAGCTAAATTAAACCGCTCCGTAGCAGCAACCTTTCCGTCTTCACTCCTAAGTCTATCGAATGCGTCTTGTTGTTCGTCGAGTGGATATGCTTCTTTAATCTCAGCTTCCAGCTCTGACTGAGTCATTGCCTTAGTTATGTCAACATACTGAGTATCAGATATCATCGTATCTGCTGCCGCTTGACCCACTGCCTTATTTAAAATAATTCCAATAGCGTGTTTCCTCCTTTGGGCATCTAGTCCCGATACTCCTTGGTTAGCTAGATACAGAGCTGCTCGTTTTGGGTTGAGTATAAGCGCCCCCGTAGCACTATCTACAGTTGCTATCTCTGGGCTTGCATTATCTACAACTACATTCAGCTCACTCGGAATATAAGCACCAGCAAACTCAACAATCTCTTCTGCTCTCTGCTCAAGCTTTTCATTCACGGCAGCATCGTTTGCCATGTCCATGTCCTTCGCCATCTGGTGTAGATCAGCTTGAGACTTGTGAATCCTATCTGCAGCCTGACTCGCGAACGCTGCTTTAGTTTCGGGCTGGGGTGTGTAGGCTCTTTTGGTCAGGTCAAGTGCGTCTTGGAGAGCTGACTTTAGTTCGCTAGTTCTGATCCCCAGCAACTTAGCTAATGCTCTGATAGCTTTTTGCAAGAGGTTGGGTTTACCCTTCGCAGGAATTACACGGTTGAGGAATGATTGAAACTCAGGATCAGTGAGGATGTGTGTCAGAAACTCGTCGATGTTAGATGACGCATATATCAGATTTCCCTTCCCTGATTTTTCTGCTAAAGGTTTCGCAATACGGAGCAGCTCCTCTAAGTTCGCGACCGCTTCGTTCTGCGCTTCTGTTCTAGATTCCGGTGGTGTTTGGAAGATGTCATGCGTGAACACATGGAGATACTCGTGAATTAAAGTATCTGCCACACCTCTTTTCCCAGTTCTATCTACGTTAACTATTACCGTCCTCTGCCCCAATCCATCGACGTAATACACCCCCGCATAAGAAGATGGGGAACCCTCAATAAGAAATCTTACAGAACGAATAAGCTCTTTGTTCTTGAGTAGAGTTTTAGCTAGAAGTCTGAGGGGCTTATGTCCTGACTCTGCAATCTCTTCAAGAGAGTCGATCACAGATTCGGGATCGTCATCTAGTAGACCTAGCTCTGCTATCTCTCTTAGGTTTTTGCGGCGACTTTGTTTCCTAGAACGACCATCATTAACCGCTCTTTTTCGGTGGGCATGAGCTTGATCCCGTACTTGCGTGTAAAATGTTTTTACATCCCCATACGAAAGCAATGTGTCTTTTCCAACCAACTGTTGTAGCTCTGCCTTAATCAGATTATACAAGTTGGTATCTGTATCTAAAGCTCCTTGCAGTGTGGGGCTAGTTACCCCCAGCAAAGTGAGTGCGTTTTTCATGTCCTGCCCTAATTTGTATGTAGGGTTGATGACATCTAGATTACGACTACTAAGTTTCTGCTCCAAGATAGCGGCTGGTTTATTAGTCCCACCTTGTGAAGCTAAGAAGTAAACCAGTTCTACAGCTACTTGCTCAGATGAATAGTCGTTGGTTACTTTCTTCCCTCCGTGATATTCGTTATTGAGAAGTTCTTTGACATCTCTTCGGAGCCGTTCATCTAATTTAATAGCCGTAGCTACGTCATCAATTTTTGAAGCCGTATATTTACTTATCTTCGGAACACTGAGGGGTTCGATAGTTAGAACTTTAGGTGCGTTGAAACCTCTGTCGGCTTGTTTCTCTGTGTCGTGTAAGTCTGGACGCTTAGTTATGTCCGTGTCGGGTTCAAGCAACGAAGCCACATCACGGATAGCCTGTGATTTTCTCTCGGCTTGAACCTTGCTGAAAAACTTAGCGTTCTTTATGGCGGATGATTTTAAATCTATGTTAACTGAAGGGCGGAGTTTTGATTCCGCTTCATTAGCTATAGCAATAATTTCTGAAATAGACTTTTCCTTTACTAACCCACTATTCCGGTATTCCTCTGTAGCAATCGCTAGTGCGTCTGCCTGATTCTGTGCAGTGTCAGGAAGCTTCGATATCTTTGAATTGTAGATATCTCTTATAGCGATTGCGTCTCTTTGTTCTTGAGTAACCGCGCTCCCTTCTATGCGAGCTACAACAGAGGCAATATTTTTGTCTCTCCTTTTTGGGCCTGAGTATACCTCTAGAGGGGGTATCCCTAAATTACTTTCGATAGTAGAACGGAGCTTGCCCATAGAGCTTAGAGGTGCGACTTCAGAAGAAACATAGATCTGCCCCAATTTATTAGTCTCGCGGATATCTCCGATCTGTTCATTAAGGAGTTCGGAAGCTTGTCGTAGCAAAGGGCTTCCATAAAAATTATCTATGTCTGCTTGTGATCCTTTGTTAAACCACCCTTTTTCTTCACCAAGTCCAAAAAACGGAACCCACTTCCCCGCATTCGGTTTTCCAGCCATCCCTGTTGAAAGGTAGAAAGGAACAGTTATCCCATTTATTTTTCTAAATACAATGGCACGATCCACAAGCTGCACTATGGGTGATGTGTCCCCATCCATAGTAGGAACATCTACTTTTATAGGGATGCCCTCCAATCTAAAGTCGTTACGGACTGTTCCTTCAGATCGTGAACCAGCCTCTTTAGCTGCGTTATAAATCTGCTCTTGCAGATCTAGGCTCATGGTTATAGCCGCAGCATCGACGTAATCTTTATCAAGATTAACTCCTGTGGCGGTTATGATCTTCTTGAGAGCAGGAAGATTTTTAGCATCTTTTAATAACTCTGGCACTTTTGCCGAAACTGGTTTCTTTCCAGTTGCTGCTCGGAACGGACTTACCACCTTAACATCATTGATAGCCTCTAAATCAATGCTGTTCTTTAAAGTAGTAAGTCTTCGGATCTTCGTCTTAACAGGACCGTAATCTGGTTCGTGAACCCCGATCTTGTTTATTGGAGTCTTAGCCGAGATCAAGCCTCCCTTTACAGGAACCATGATGTCGGTAACAAAGTATTGGTCCCCCTGTTTTTCTATAACGAAAGACTTATTAGTATTGGGGTTAGTCGCCTGATCTTCCGTTAATGGGATAGCTACGTTATTCCGCAACAAGGTAACCATTCCAGCGGGATCGTTGTTAAACACACCGTTGCCATACTTATCAATGATGACCGTCCCCGAAGGAACTAAAGTATTAGGAAGCCTTACACCCCCATCCGTTCTTTTCGGATTTATTGTGGGGTATCTCTCAGCAATCTTTTCTTTGATTACTTTTTCTACTGCTAGTAAATATTTTGCATCTGTCCTTTCAAGATCAAGGCCCAGTTGCTCTAGGTTCGTTCCAATATCTGCGACCGGAAAGCCCTGCTCAATGAGTGCTTCTAGCTTATCTAAATCTTTCTTCGTTACCTTCGCTGGTTTAGCTTCATCAGCGATAGCTTTTTCCCGTGCATCAATTGCTTGTTTGACAAGACCACTTGCTGTTTCTGGGGAGACCAACTTTCCCGAAGCAACTAAAGCCTCAATCTCTTTCAATCGTTCAGCTTGAAGTGCTTCTGGAAGCTCTTCAACAACCTTCATTGCCTCGATGTATCTCCTTTCCCTAGCTTCGATATCCTTGATGGAAAAATCAAACTTCTGTTGAGGAGTCAGTGCGGGTTTAACATCTGGGTTACCTCCGGTAACATCCGCATTCGCAGCGTCTGGATTCGTGTCCGTTCCGGTGACATCAGTAATTGCATCACTGGTCGTGACGATAGGAGAAGCGTTGCCCTTTGCGTTTTTCTTTTTATTTTCTTCGTTAATTATCCGCTGCTGATCGTCTTGTGTAACATTAGCTTCGGCATCATCCGCTATTCTCTTAGCTTCTTCTGCTATTTCTTCTTCCGTTTGCTCTACTGAATCATCCCCTTCTGGTTTCTCTGCAGATTCTTCGGCTTCTTTAGCCGCGCGCTCTTCAGCATACTTAGCTCTAGTTCTTTTGATAAACTCCGCATTAGTTTGGGGGGCGGTTTTTTCTAAATCTTCAAACCTCTTTAATTCATTATTATCCTCCAACCTCTGCCTAAAGTCAGACTCAACTTTAGCCTCAATATCAGCCATCCGATTGAGATCCGTAACTCTATCCCCTCCGAATTCTCTAGCCGCAGCACCAATAGCGGGGGATGCCCCACCCATAAGCCCTCCAATCATAGCCCCTTGAAGAGCTTGGAAAAACGTCTCCTCTAAAGAGAAATCTTGTCTAGCCCAAGCGGATTGAATAATTGAGTTTGCGAACTCATCGATGAATTCTTCGCCAGCTTCACCAGCAGCCCCCCTAAGAATTTGACCACTTATTCCCACACCCGCTTCTTTGAAGGTGGAGGAAACAGCATCCTCCATGTATTTGAGAAACGCTTTATCCGAAGAAACCCGACCCACCATTCTGTCGGTTTGTTTCTTAATTGTTCTAAGACTGACTCCTGTAAGGACAGCACTCTCAAGACCACCATATTTACCACCACCTAGTTTTCCTGCAATCGCGGTTATGAGTCCAGTAGTTGTTCCAGCGGAAATCATGGACCCCCAAGCGGTGTCGTGAGCAACTTCCTTTACTCTTTCTTCACTCCAACCATCTACCCACTCTCCATTAACTTGATACCGTTGTGTGTAATCATCAGCAACGGCTTTGTGAACTGCACCATAAGTCATACTACCTGACCGCAAAGCAGCGACTCCAAACTGAGGAGTCGTGATGCCCAAAGTTTTTGCTAATTTGCTGTTATACCCTTTATACGCAGCAATCATCTGGCGGTTCGATAAACCTTTAAATGAACCCGATGCCTGTAATCTTCGTAAGGCAGCTCCTGTGCTTTCTTTTATGCTTCTCCCCGCAACATCTCGCACCTGTTGCTTTAGCGCCGAATTAAAAGTGCTTTTAAGTACAGCTTTTGCTGTAGCGGTTGCCCCCTGCTTTAAAGTGAAGTAACCCGCTGCTGCCCCAACAGTTATTCCCCCTGATGGTATGGCGAGTAGTCCTGCGGCGAGAGTAATAATAGCATCTATCGCCATAGGAAACACTTGCTCCGATGCTTGTTGAAAAAACCCAGCGTCTTGCCCGAAGATTTGTCTCATCTGATTTAGATGAGCTTGGGCTTTAGCGTTTTGTAGTAATCCCTGTTTACCATACTCCGCCCCAAACAATGCTCCCGCCCCGTAATACAAAGTTGACCAGCCCTGAGTAAAACTCATACCAAGCCCCTGTAACCCCAAGTTGGGATCTTCGTCAGCTACAAATTTTTCAACAATCTCTGCTTGGGTCAGACCATTTTGTCTCCCCTCCAACTCTGCGGTAGCGAACTGTTCATCGTATTCTTTTCTTAGGATATCACTCCGAGTATCCGCCAATATCTCGTTACTCGCCAACCTCTTCGCGTTTTCAATCTCTACCTCCTCGTCAGAAAAATCATTTTGCTTCAACGATCTCCTAAACTTCTCTTCATGCAGCATCAAAGCGGGTTGAATAAACGTCCCCCTATACTTTCGTCGAACAACATTTTGAGATAGGTCGTCATCATCTTCTTCATAGATGAGGGTCGAGTCGAGGGTTTTAGATCCATGCCCAGCTATCTCGACAACCATGTCATCAACAACATCTTCTAGAATATCTACACTAGCCCCTGTCTTCCTTGCAAGATCCTCAATAAGGTCGCGTCGAGTTTGTTCTACGTCATCTTCAAACTCTTCCCGTAAGCCTTCAAACCTTTGATAGTCTTCAGAATATTTTTTTTCTTCATCGTCTCCGGTAGCCCAGTTCCAACTCTCTCTAATGTTAGAAGCCATTGAAACGACTACTTCCCCCGTAGAATCCCAACCCTTATCTGCCCATCCCCAAGACTTATCTTTACCCAGTGCAGTAGCTAGTGCCTCAAATCTAGCCCTAACTTTTTCATCTTTAAGATCTGTGAAGTCCTCTTTTAAATCTACAAACTCTTCAACTTGGGCTTGCACTCTTTCTCGTATATCAACCTCATACGCTAACAAGCCGTTCTTATCTTTTTGAACTTCTCTTGATTCCCTCAAAGAAAAAACATCTCTAGGAACTACACCAAACTTACTTCCTTCTCTTAATAACTCCGCTTCCGATAAACTTTCATCCATCTTTCCACCAAGAAAGACACGCTGACCACTTTTGTTGAAGTAAACTCCAGCCGACAACTCATCCTTTTCATACAGATCTGTAATATAGTTCTGCCTCTTTTGACGAGCTATCTCATGCACCTCCGTAGCATCTAGATCTTCCGGCAGTTCTTGTCCTGTCTCCACCGCTTTTGCGTATCGCAAAATCTTCTCTTGCTCCCCCTCCTCGAAATCCATCGCCTCCATCCCAACACCCATGTTGTCCGCAACAAACTGGACATCTTTTTGATTTGATGGAAGAACCTCCGAATACTGAATGATAGCTTCTTGAGCCTGTTGGTAATTAGACTGTGTTAATATACCCTTCTTAATAAGAACATTCTCAAAACTTTCTTGGAATTTTTTCTCAGTATCTTCGTTATATTTGCCAGCCGCAATATATTCAAGCCGAAGATTATCTAAGTGTTTAGTTCTACCCTCCAATTCATTTTCAAAGGGGTTTTCTGTAGCCCACACACTATATGGAGTGGGGCTAAATGGCGCTGTTGTTTTGGGTTCGCTTGGGTCTGACATAGCAGAAGCAATATGTTAGGTATTAGTTTTTATTAGAGAGTGATATTTAACCGCCCATAATTTTCTCGGGATCTGGATCTCCTGTAGGTGTTCCTGTAGAGGTTCCTGTAGAGGTTCCTGTAGAGGTTCCTGTAGAGGTTCCTGTAGAGGTTCCTTTAGGATCTTGGCCCATTAAAAATTTATTTCGCTTCCTACGTTTTGCCCCAATCCCTTGTAGGGTACGAGAACGAATTGTTTGTAATTGTTTTTGTAGTGCAGCAGCAATATCTGTTCCCGTATCTGGGACTTTGAGAGATTCCCCATTCGGAAGTACGAGACCACCGTATGATGCTTCAAAATCTACATTACCGTCCTCAGCTAACTTTTTATCGACTGCTACTTGTCTAAGAAGATCTTTCACTTGCTCAAGAGTTGTCTCCGCAATGGCTACCTCATTATTAAATATTTGAGATTCCCTAGACTCTCGTTCTTTTTTCTCCAGTTTCTTACGCTCCTCAATATTTTTAGTTACCGCAAAACCAGCGTTTCTGAGATTAGCTCTTTCCCTTGCCGTGAGGTTTGTACCCCCAGCAGAATCTGGATCGAGATAAGATTGTCTCAAGTCTTCGACTTGTTCTTCCGCCTCCATTCTAAAAATAGTATTAGCATCTAATCCTGTCGTGTCCGCAGACCTTTTTCGCTCGTCTTTTCTCCTTATCCTACGAGATAGTTTCTCATTTCTCTGCTGCATCTGAGATCCAATGAAGCTACCCGCCGCGAGTAAAGATTGTTGCGCGACTTTACTATTAGCAAATGTGTCGGCGTTTTGCAGTTGGATAAGACTTAGTTGTTCTTGCCGCTCAAAAGGATTAAGCTGATCGTCTTCCATAGTCATTTGAATTTGACCCAAAAGATCTTCGGCCCTTTGGTCCGCTTCCCGCTCATCACGAAGCATTCTTTTTCTTTGTTTAAAGTCAAAAATGCTCGCCTCGTATGCAAGATCAGCCGCTCTTTCTTGCCTTAATTGCCCCCGCAACTTAATCATCAAGTCAAGTTGGGGCATGATCTGTTGATCAGCTTTCGCATTTGCGAATGCAGATTCTCTTGCCGTAAACCCAAAGGTGTTTCTTTCGGGTGCGATGTCCCGCTCAAAATTAAATTCAGACATTATCGGCGGCGGTTGCGGCGGTTATTATTAGATCCAAAACCAAGCCTAGTATCACTAGCTAAAGCACCTCCTCGAAACTGCTGAACAACGTCTCGATTTCGCCCGTTACGATTTCTCCCGTTACGATTTCTCCCGTTACGATTTCTCCTGTTACGATTTCTTCCTCCTCCGCCTCCTCGGAGTTCTTCGTCGGATAAGCGGATTAATCGTTGTGTATAACCATCGTTCATACTTCGTATTTCAGCAGCGGTAGCTGCATCCCGATCCATCTTAGCTCGCAGAGCTGGTGTCATAATTGCGGGAGCTGAAGCTTCTGCTGAACGACCGTAGTCCAATGCAATAGCTTCTGCGGCTCTACCATATCCTTTTTTACGTAATCGATCCGCTATTCTTAATTTTCCGTTCCTAGAGTAGAGGTTCCTCGTTTCCCCAAGGCGACCCCCACCACCCAACGTCCTGTTAGGACTGTTAGCCCTAGCAAAGAAGTCATCATAATCAGCTTTCTGTTTCGCTTTTTTCGCATCTCTATTAGCTTGCATCTTTTCTATCCTCGACCCAACAAAATTCCTACGCTCTTCAAGGATCTCACGATCCATTGCCGATTCGTCAATCCCAAAGTCACCATCAGGATCAATACCCGTTTCTCTAATACGACTTAGTTCTGCCTCCCGCGCATCAGGATCTCTCAATTTAAAAGCGTTTGTTATATCATCCCTCAAACCAATTCTTTGGTTCAACCTAGCTTGCTCAGGTGTTTCAGCTTCGTCTACGTCTTCGTCTTCTTTTGAAAGGGATCTAATAACTCTACGATCCAAGTTATCCAAGAACTTCCGGTCCTTCTTTCTTATAGGCTTTTGCTTATCAAAAGCGGAGATTAATCTTTGAGCGCCTTGTGAAAACCCAGAGCCGATGCTTTCGGCTGCATCTTTTCCGCCCTTTAAAAGATCTTGCAAGAATGACATAGTTTAAATTTAAGGTATTTTCAAGAGAAAGTCAATCAATGAGGGTGGTTTCACTGTTCTGCAAAGCACTCCTTAGGTTTTTTATAGTAGTCCTCCGATGAGGCATTGCAGAATTTGGTGTGTCTGGTGGGTCTACCGCCACTAAACCAAGTCGTTGCCTAGCACAATCGAGAGCAAGGAATGCCGCATCAGCGAGGTCTGGACTCCTTCCGAAGCGAGCTTTGAACTCCGGTTTAGATTCAATCTTCATGCGGAGACTCCCGCTCTTCACCATGTCGTAGTTTCTTGAGGTCATTTCTTGAGCTAGTTCTGATTCAATCCCAAATATTTGTTTGGTTCGCATCAATTCTTTTCCCACAAACCATAGCTCTGACACACGATTGACATACAAATCAGCCCCGACTTTAGAGCTATTTGCGCTAACACGCTTATCACTAGCCTTTCCGCCAAAAGAAATTCTCATAAATTTGTTGGACCACTCTCCAGCAAGCACATCACAGAAAGGCGCTCCAGCACCCGTGGCATCAACGCTTAGATTCTCTGGCAGAACACCGTGCTTTTTACATTCTTTCTGAATCTGCTCAACGATTTGATAGGTTCGTGGAACGGCTTTATTTGTGGCATCGTCATTTAAATGAATGATTTTCCCAAACTCTATAACATACTGACCAGTAGTGTCATACCCACATTTGGCTAAAGCTAGGCACGTTCGATCCCCCCCATTGGTGAAGCTCGGGTCCAGACCCGCTAGATTTACGGTGTTTCCCTGCCAGTTCACTTTATTCAAAGCACCACTAGAAGTCAGTTCATTTTCTGTGTAGATGCCAGTGGTTTCGTCGCTATCAAAAAATACTGCCCGAACCATTCGCATATACCCCCGACTCTCAACCCCCAATAGCGCCTTATCTTCGTCAAGTTTTTCTTGGGTGGGGAGCCACGGATATATAACTTCTCCAGCTATAATGTTTGGTGATCTCTCGCCATCTAGTCGAATGTATTTGCCATGCCATTTTGTTTCCCATTCGTCGGCAGTATTTGTATCGACACTATCCCAACCGTCTTTTGGAGTGGACCATATTCCAAACGCATCAAATCTTGAGTTGGGGTTACTCATCCCGATCATCTGGAATGAGGGGTTTTTGGACAGGTTTGTGAGACCAGCGTTCAAAATAGCTTCTGACAATTCTGATAATTCGTCTCCGATAAGGATCACCCTCGCTTGTTTTAAACCAATGAATTTGCCAACAGCTTCTTTAGTTTTACTCTTCTCCGCTGAGATCAAAGACAACCCCGCCCTCTCAATGAGTGTTCCTTTCTCATTAACGTAAGATGCACTTCCAATTGAATCGCGTATCTTGATTGGTGCGCCCTCAATCACGGTTAGGAGAGACATCACACTACCCCAGATTCGTTTTCGAGCTTCACGAAGCGTGGTGGAAGTCATAAGAACAAGCGTGTCTTGGGGTTGGGATAACCAATTTACGATTCCCCAAGCAGCCATAATATGAGATTTTCCTGACGAAGCACTCCCCCCGATTGCGAGGTATTTGTTTTCGAGTGCTGCTTTGATCATCATCTCCGCCCAAGGATGGCGAACGCACAGTTTGTCAGGCAAGTCATCGTGATTCCACAACTCATCGCAGATCCGCCAAAAGTAATATTCCTTAGCAACGACAGATTCATGGTTAGCGAATCCATAGAGGAGTGCGGTTATCAGACTAGTGGGAGGTAGTTGGAAACCACCAACATCCATTTTCTTTGTCTGTGGGTCAATTCTCGGTTCGAGTAACTGCTTGCTCCTTTCTTCTTTTAAAGCCATAATTATTAAAAACAATAGAACAGAAAAAAATGGGTATCAATTCCAAACAAGACATTCAAGACCGTGCCGTTCAACTCTACAATTTAGACTGGAAAACAAGTTCCATCGCTAAAGAGTTGGGAGTTCATGCAGGGACGGTTAGAAGGTGGTTCAAAAAGAAAGGAATTCCAGCCAGAAACAACGGGTTGGATATGACTGTTAAGACCGAAGACATCGAGACAGATGAAAAACCTGTAGATGAGTTGGGCGATAAGATTGAACAGAACTTGGAAAACATGACTGATGAAGCGGTTCTTAGGGCGAAGCACGATGCTCGTTTAGAAGAGGATGAGACAATGATGGAAATCGCTGAAAGTCAAAGTAGCCCCGCTGAGAAATATCAGCACTACATCGCAGCAGCCGGAATCAAACTTCTTCGGGACAACATGAATAACTTAAAAGGGCCAAAGAACGTCCGTGAACTTTCTGAATTAGACCAGCTTATCCGAAGAAACTTAGGTCTTAACTCTAAGACAGGAGGGGGGTCGAGCAGGATGCAGATTGATATTTCTATCCTAAACAATAAGAAAGCAGATAGGGGTAATGGGACTGTAATAGATATTGAATCCAATGATAAATAACTTCGATAATTTCTCTTGGGACTACAACCCCCAAAAAGATCCATACCATAAAAGGTCTGTGACTTCAGATGATTACAGAGAGACGGGTTTTGCAGAAGTAATATTTTTTCATCAGCTTGAGCCAGCACTAGTTGGGATTGTTGAATTAGCGACTGGACCTCCCATAGCTTGTTATAGTAGTTCTATTGCAAGCACTTTACTGCAAGAAGAGCATGGATTAACAGAGGAGGATGCTAAGTTCGCTTTGACCCAACTTATTGACGCAGACTTAGGACCGAGTGCGCCCTGTTTTTTAGACACTAGTATCGTAGAAAAGTGATGACCCTATTCAGAAATAAAGAGCTTATCAGTGATCCCAAAGTAATCATCAGAAAAGAGGATTATCAGAAGAATGATTTTTACTTTACAATAAAACAACTTGAAGGGGCATTCTACCGAGTCAACCCATCAAATGCTAAAGAAGTTTTCTTTTTACAAGCCTTACCAAAAAATGTATTTGTCTATGCTCCAGCAGAAGGGAACGGGTTAATAATTACTTTGAATTTGTTTTGATAATCGGAATTGATAACGGACTAGATGGGGGTCTCTGTGCCGTTTCTAAATTTAATGGATCTGTCATAGACAAGATCGCGATGCCGACGAAGTGGGTTGCTAAAAAAAGAGAGGTGGATACCCGTGTTATAAAAGAATGGATTCTCAACCTAAATACCCCTTTCACAATTGCTATTGAAGAACCCCTCGCTCACGCAAAGAGTTCTCAAGCAGTAAGATCTATGGCGCTTTCTTTTGGTAAAATTGTGGGTATGGCGGAAGCCAACGACTACGATGTCCAAAGAATTTCTGTCCACAAATGGCAGAAGGCAATGCTCGGCTTTAGACCTAAAGGAATGACTAAACAAGTTGCTCTCGCCAAAGCTGAAGAACTAGCCCCCGCAGAGTGCTGGTTAAAAAATAAAAGATGCCGGAAAGCTCACGATGGGATGATCGATGCGTTCCTTGTAGCCCTTTATTACAGGGGTGTGCAAAAAAATTGAAAAAACTTATTGACCGAATTTCTCGTCTGCTCCACAGTCCGTCTGATGAAAACACCAGACCATGCTGACAGAGGACACGCAGAGTTCTCCCCCTCGTCGCTAAAGTATTGTGCGGGGTGTGCGGGATATAAAGGCCGTGAAGGAACCAATCCGGCGGCGGAGATGGGGACTCGCATACATGAGGCTATCGAAATCCTAGACCCATCCAATCTCCAGAGTGAACAAGAGATTTCAATCTACGAAGAGATCATTGCAGATCAAACGGAGTATTTGAAAAACTACGAGGACAGAGAACTGACTGAAACCCACTCTGAAATTGTTCTCGATATAGAACTTAAAGGAACCTCGACGTTCGGAACTTGTGATCACCTCTCAATCTTTGGAAAAAAAGAAGGTGTCTTAATAGACTACAAGACGGGGATAAGTGTCATCGACACACCCAAAAATAATTACCAAGCCCGTGCTTATACAATAGGGTGTTTCCAAAAATTCCCTGAGTTGGAAGAAATTACATTCGTGTTCTTCATCCCCCAACGAAATGAAATTTTATCCGATACATTTAAAAGGGATGAACTAGAAGATCTTATTGATGATCTTTCCTCAGTCATTCTGGAAGCTGAACGAGTCAGGCCCAAATGGGATTCGGGAACACCCGATCTATCTGAACTAACACCTACTGTAAATTGTAGGTTTTGTAAGTTTGAAGGTATTTGCCCAGCCCTCGGAGGATTGGTGGTAGAAGTAGCTAAGAAAATAAATCCTCAACTCCCTGATGTAGACCTTGACTCTACGGAAGACCCAGAAGTTTTAGAGCAGCTTTGGGCTATTCAAAAAATAGTGACCAATTGGGCGGATGGTTTTAAGAAACGAGCCATACGACTCGCTCAAGATGGTTTAGAATTTCCAAACCTTCGCTTGAAGAAAATGGCTGGTAGAAGGAACATTACCGACCAGAAAAAATTTATTGAACTTGCCAAGGACTTTGGGATGGACAGCGAACAAGTATTGGAACACGTTTCCATCCCCCTCGCCAAAATTGCCAAGAGTATTGGCGACACGGCAGAAAGAGGTCAGAAAAAAATGAAGGCAGAATCCTTCATTCAGACCTGTCAGGAAAATTCAATCATCGAAGAATCTCCCTCAAGGCACACCTTGTCTTGAGGAAACCAAGAAACAAGAAACTAGAAAATAGAAACCATGAGTAAAGAAACTGAATTAGCAACTAAGCCCACTAATGCACTAGCGACAGCAGCATTGCCGGACACTATTGACGCATCGGATATTGATATCCCTCGTATTAATGTCGTCCAAAAAACTAGTGACATTACTTGTCGTGATGGTGAACCCGCTCCGTATGGGTCAATCGTCCTCGATAAGTCTGTTGTATTAGCCCAACCCGAAACCCCAATCAAAGTTATCCCTTTGATTGCAACGAAACAGTGGCGTGAGGACATCCCTTATGACTCTGATGATGTTCCCCGAATTGCAGGATCGGAACAAGAGAAGAATCAACTTGCTTTGGATAGTGAGTATAACCTCCTTGAATTTGCTGAGATCACTTTCCTCTTTGAAGGGAATGACGATGTTGAGGCTTTCCCTCTTCCGCTTGGTAAGAAGAACTACGCTATGGGTCGTATCAACGTGGCAAAGGATGCCTATCGGCAGACTTTCAAACGGTTGACTACCTTTGCGGTATTCAACAAAACTACACCAATCCACACTAGGTTGTGGAATCTTACTTCTTCGGTTATTACCCGTGGAAAGTATTCATGGTTTGCTCCTTCTCTTGCGATTACGCAAGACGAGCCAAGCAAAGAAGTCATCTCATTTGTGGAAGGATTTATGAATCAGTAGTATGAACAAAGATCTTACACCACAAGAAGTTTACGAGACTGAAATCGAAGCCATGAAAAAATCCATTTCGGATTTAGAAGGGGTCGTTAAAAACACGGAGACGGCGTTACAGGCAAACAAGATTTTGCTTAGTGGCTTAGAGCAAAACTTAAAGGATCTCCATAAACAAAACGAATTGGAACTCGTTAGTAGCACCGATTAGGTAATGCGGCGGCGTTAATTGGCGCTGGTTAATCATCCGCCTTTGGGTAATCGCATAAAAGCCCAAGAATACCCCACCCTCTTTTATTTTCGGGGAGGGTGGGGTAACTCTATACATATATTATGAATACTTTCGCGATAGATTACGAAACATATTACGACAAGGAATGCTCCATAAGAACTCTAGGAGTTTTGGGGTATTTCAGTCACCCCAACTTTGATGCCTACATGGTTTCAGTTGTTGGGACCGAGGGGACAAATTTTGTTGGTCACCCCAAAGAATTTGACTGGAGTTTGTTGGACGGCAATGTTGTCTTGTCTCACAATGCCTCCTTTGATGAAACCTTGTTCCTGTATGGTGTATCCCAAAACTGGTGGGATGATTGTGACCCAGCAGAATGGCACTGCACTGCAGATCTTGCAGCATATTGCAAGCTACCCAGATCACTAAAAGGGTCCACGGCTCAACTCTTCAATCTCACTGTAGATAAATCCACACGAGACAATATGTCTGGCAAACGATGGGAGGATATGTCCCCAGAATTTAAAGACGAAGTTAGTGAATACGCCCTCAAGGATAGTGAATTGTGTCTCAGGTTATGGGAAACACTCAAAGATCAGTGGCCCCAGTTTGAGAGGGACATCAGTAGGGTAAACCGTAAGATAGTTCAAAGGGGAATCCCCATCGACACAGACCTTTTAAAAAAGCAGTTAGAAACAATCAACCAAGCTTTGTTTGAAGCGGAACAAAACATCCCTTGGTTGGATGAAAAGCCTCTTCTTAGTAGGGCAGCTTTTGATCAACAATGTTTACTGCTCGGCATAACCCCACCACATAGTCTTGCCGAGGCAGATGAAGACGCTCAAAAATGGATTGAGGAACATCGCGAAGAACACAAATGGATAGGAGCGGTAAAAAGCTGGAGAAGAATAAACTCCATTAAAAAGAAGTTGGAAAGCTTTGATTATGCAACCATGCCTGATAGTAGATACTACGGGGGTTGTATGTATTTTGGGGCGCACACGGGTAGATTTAGTGGGTCTGGAGGAAACTTAAATTTACAGAACCTCCCTAGAGAGGAAATGTTTGGGGTGAACTTGAGGCATTTGATTTGCCCCGAACCTGACAAAAAATTAATCGTGGTAGACCTTTCTCAGATTGAAGTAAGAACACTTTGCTGGTTGGCTAAGGATCACGAAATGATGGAGGAGATTAAAAACACAGATGATATTTATGAAGCGTTTGCTATTCGATTTGGAATGTGGGATGAAGAAAAAGGAATACTTAAAAAAGAAGACCCCGAAAAAAGACACGCCGTAAAAGCAATGGTGTTAGGTTGCGGATATGGGGCAGGAGCAAAACGATTTGCGAGTATGTCATCTATCACCGAAGAGGAGGCGCAAAAAAGAGTGGACACTTATAGGCAAAAGATGAGGAAGATAAAATCTCTTTGGTATGAATATAGTGAAGACATCAAAGGCTCAGTAAGTGTCACCGGAGGATATGACGCAGACGGCAAAAGACTACACGCGAAGTTTACCGTGGACCTACCTAGCGGCAGGGTTCTGGACTATGGGACACTTCAAACAGGTGGTGACCCGACTAATACACAATACACCGCTAAAGTTCCTAGACATGGTAAATACGTTCCCGTAAGACTTTGGGGTGGACTAGTAGCGGAGAACGCCTCTCAAGCATTAGCACGAGATATTTTCTCTGATATGCTTCTAAGGGTTGATAAAGCAGGATACAATATTGTCATGCACGTTCACGATGAGATGGTTGTCGAAGCTGACGCTACTGAAGCGGAGGAAGTGTTACACAATGTGATTAAAATTATGTCGGAACCCCCTGAGTGGATTTCAGATATTCCCGTAGCTGCTGAAGGATCAATACAAACTAGATATGAAAAATGAAAATTAAATACCTCAAAAACTTAAAATCAAAAGACGCTTTAATAACCGTAAATGATCCGACAGAGATCGATGTAAAACCTATACCACCTTTTAAATCCAAAGCTTTATACCGAGAGTGGTGTGCTAAAAGTGATACGGATCACGCATTCTTAACAGGCTTTGAAGGAATTAACCCCAACGCAAGGATCGAAGGAGAAAACAAAATATGTAAAATCCATTCAATCCCAGCAGACTTCGACGCTCCCCCTGATTGGCCTAATGTAAAAGACATCATTACAGCGAAATGCCCTAAAGCTCTACCAGCTTGGTATTGTCGGACATACAGTGGTTACATAAGGTTGTTTTTTGAGCTAGAGGAAACGCTTTCGATTCACCACACATTGGTGACTCCTTTCTTTAAGTATCTAAAGCAGACGCTGCAATATCATAAAATCTTTGCGGGATATGATAAAAAATCAGAGTCTCCTTCTCAGTTAATGGAGATCGGAACAGAATGGGTAAACATGGGTGGGAAGATCCCTAGCTCTATAGTTCAAACAGCTTTGTTTAAAGCAGCCCAAGAAAAACCACCAGAATCAAAAGACACATCTATTCCGATTGAAATTATTGCCGAAGAGGTTGAGAAAAAATTCCCAAACAGATGGATAGGAGATTTTGAAGTCGGTTCACGAGGACCATTATTTTGGATCGATGACGGTATTGATCGAGAGGGGTGTCAGGTATTTGAAGATGGGATGGTCGTGTATTCAGATCGGGATCTCGCTTGGAAAACTTGGAGAGATATTTTTGGCCCCGATTTTGTTAAAGACTTTGAGGAACAGAAAATGGGGGATCTACTCGATGAGTATTGGTTCAATGGAAGACAATTCTTTAAACAGCTTGATGGGACAGCTAAACCCATACCCAGAGATCAACTAGTATTAGAGTTGAGGCAGCGAGGATTTAAAGGGGGTAGACCAAAAAAAGGAGAGAATGTCTCCGAAGTCGAAGCTGCCATTGTCCTAATCAGTAATACAAATAGGATTGATGAAATAGCTCCGGTTGTATTTCGGCGGAATGAAAGGATTGTATCTTACAACGGTTTACAGATCCTTAACTCAGCAACAGTATGTCCCATCGAACCCGCTGCAGATGGAGACATAAATACTTGGCCCTTCTTAAATAAATTTTTTGATCAATTCTTTGAAGACTCAACTAATATTCGTAGTAAGTATTATTTCTTTGGGTGGTTGCAGCGGTATTACAAAGCATTCTACAACAACAAAGAGGATCAAGGACAAGCCTGTATTCTAGTGGGACCAGCGAAGAGGGGTAAAACTCTTTTATCAAACAAGATAATAGCTGCTCTTGTGGGGGGTTTCGCTGATGCGAGTGACTACCTGTCTGGTGGAACAAAGTTTAACAAAGATCTAGGTAGAGCCGCTTGTTGGGTCATCGATGATACAGTCAGTGCGGCATCGTTCCAAGACCAACGGAAAGCAACGGAGCTTATAAAGAGGGGGGTTGCTAATCCAAGGATTGAATTCATGGCAAAATACGCAGATGCCGTAACACTTCCTTGGGCGGGTAGGATTATAGTTAGTCTTAATGATGATCCGAACTCAATGAGTGTGCTGCCAACGATGGACTCTAGTAATAAAGATAAACTAATGGCATTCAAAGTTTGTAAAAAGCCATTTGCTTTCCCTAAAAAGGAAGACTTAGAAAGCATCATTGAGCAAGAACTACCCCACTTTGCTAAGTGGCTGATGGATTGGAAGCCCCCTGTAGAGATACAGGATGATGACCGATTCGGTATTAAGAGCTTTATAGACAAGAGTATTTCCTATGCTGCCTTCGATAACTCTAGCAGATCTCAAGTATCGGAACTGATAGACTTTTTTGCGAAAGCGTGTAGAGAACAAAACGAGAAGATGGCTTCGTGGCGGGGGACGATTCTAGAACTTCAAGTCGCATTACACTCATACAATGGGGGGCGACCTCTGGGGGCTTCTAATAAGATAGACTTCATACGCAACGGATTGTCACATTTGGAAGATGTGGGTAAGCATAGTAAAACGACTCGACCCATAAAATCTGTTGGTAAAGGTAGTGGTAAGATCTGGATAATAGATGTTACATCACCTTTCGATATTGATTATGAAGAGGTCACTTTAGAGAACCAGCCTTTCTAAGAGCTGCAATTGGCAAATGATACCCATCCACTTTGTAAGTAAAACCGTATTCATCGGGTTCCCCCCGAAGTTTGTATTCAGCTTTTCTACGAATAGTGAGTGATGTAGCCCAACCAAGAAGCCAAGCTTTCTGGAAATCTTTACGGACACGAACGAAGAAATAAGCTTTGGCGGATAACTTTTTTCCTTCGGGACAATTAACAGAAGCTGTGTAGTGGGGTTGAGGAACCCCAGCGCAGCTTTTTGATTTAATGTCTATTGTTCGGTTACCTAGAACATAATCGTGTTTAAAAGATTCATCTCCCTCATAAATAGCTTGGGGATATAAACATTCAAAAGCAACCTCCCCCAAGAAACCAGTCATACGTCCGGCTCCTCTAGTAAAAGAATTGGGCAAGACTCCCAGCTTTTCACTCCTCTCAAAAGCCTCTTTGACATGGTCACTAGTGGGCGTAAAGACCAACATACCGTTGGATCTTTTGAAATGTTTTGGTAATTTCTTTCTACTCATCCGTCCCTACTCGTTTTAAAAAACGCTCGTAGGCAGGGAAGAAGACTTCATCCATACACCGCACCACAGCTTCCTGTTCAAAGGTCTCGCAAAACCCCACCCCCGATAGGCACAGTGATGCTTCCATCAACTCATGGCGAACAGTGCTTAAAAGGGCTTTTCCTTCTAAATGTTCGGAAATAAAAATAATCTTTCGTTCGTGACTGTAGTACCCATACAAGTCCTCGTCACTAAGATCTGAAAAACGAATCTTAATTGTTTGCCCCGCTACCCTTATACTTTTGGGTATAGTCATTTTGCATAGAATTTATTTATTCCTTCGGCATAAACTGAGGCTAATTTATCTAAATCTGATTGTATTAGATCCACATCAGATTGACTAGATCCAAAGAACGGCTCTGCGATACAAGCATAACAAGGAGTCTTACGGAGAAACATAGCACCTCTTGATCCCTTACCCCTTGCTTTGATGCCACGAGACGCTAAATTAGGATACGCTTCGTCCATTGCTTCCTTTAATTTCAAAGCTAATTTTTTCCCTCCCCTGCTAGTTTCCCAATAAAGCCATTCATGTCCTGTTGCTTTGGGACTAGCCGAATTAAAATGTAATTCAATACATGCGTTAACTCCGTCTTTCTTCATATTACGAGAGACGTAATTCATAGCCCCGACATAACTGGAAGCTTTGTAATCGTCATATACTTTATATGGAACTTTTAGTTTCGGTGTAACTAACGAAATCAATTCGGTGTTGAATGTGTGTTCACTAACGCTGGGCTTCCCAACTGTGTAAGCGCCACTATCTCCTCTCCTTGAATGACCTATAGCTAAACCAATCATTTTTTATACTTAAAAATTAACCTATATAAAGATACCGCAGCTACTGCGATGCCTAGTATTAAAGATATTACTCGGAGCCAATACTCCATTTGCTCTTGCATAGATGCGGCTACGGCTATGGTTGGGGTTAAAGTCCCTAAGAGGGTGTCGATTAGTTTAGAAGAGTTCATTTGTTCCCAATTATAATTGCTCTCCGGTAAGTGTAATCGCTGTGAAATTTGTGATCTTCTCTACCCGTCAACACCCCCTCTACAAAATGGTATTGAGTTCCTTCTATTAGAGTGATTGTAGGAGGATCATACAGTGCGCTTGAGTTCGCGGTGGAGTCGTTTTGCAACCCGCTCCAGCCGCAACTTTGCAGCAGGGCTACCATCGGCAGCAAGCTCATCAATCTCGTCTTCCAGTTCATAAACGTATTTTCTGTGTTTTAGTTTTATGTATAGAACATAAGCCTCGAGTGCGGCAGCGATGGCGCGAATCATTTTATTTCTTCGCTTTTCCGATATTTAACGCCGCCCATTCAAGTATGATGTAGAGCTTTCTCACAAGCCCATCATCTTTAGGTGTGGGAGTTAAGGCACAAATTGCGGATGCCGCAGCCACCACAGCAGTGGCAACTGAAATAAGACTATCGCGGTTTTCTAGAATGTAATTAATCATAGTTTATAGTAAGTTAGGTATTCTTGATCCTGATCCACTTGGATCAAATTTTAAAACAGGTTTGGCTTCTCCTCGATACGCATCCAACTCTTCATCGAGTAATTTTTTGCACACGTTCCAATGGTAATTGGCGCGTTCAAGATCTGCATTTTCTTCTGCTACACTACCGAGAAGACCGTGTTTAATAGCATTAAGATTGCTCGGCCTAACCGTGTCGTAAGAGTTAATGAGCTGTTTGAACTTTCGTTTCACTAAAACACGCATTGTCTTCTTAACTGAAGAACTGTTTGATATCCTATATCTTCGATACGCATTTACTTTATTCGCTTCTTGAACAGTTCCTAATTCAAGCCTATCTGAAATATCATTCGCATTAATAGCTACAATCTTCACTGGGTCTTTAAGGGAAGAATCCCCATTCCTAATTTCTGTAACATCAGTAAACACGGTAGGAGAAGAAGTATAAGCAGCCGCCGTAGTAAAAGTGGGGGTATAGGTCTGAATATAAGAGCTACTGTTTAGTCCCGTCACAGTAATAAAATTGTTACTAGTTCTAGGAATAGATTGTTGAGGCTCAACAGGCACAACATGAAGATTATAAGTTTTACCAGCTTCTAGTTCATTCACTGTGGGAACAAGACCATCATCAATAATACCGAAACCAGCTAAAGTAATTCCTTCTCTGTTTCTTCCGGTGATCCTGTAATCATGGAATTGACTTTGTGCTTTAACAGGATCGTTGTCCATAAGAGCCGAGACAATTGCCTCCGCATCATCAGGCAGCGTAAAATTACCGTCTGTAGTAGATATAGTGGTCTCATACAAGAGATCACGCCACATCCCCATTGCATACAAACGAGGCAATACTAGATTAAGTTCCTGTATAAACGAGGAACCAACAGATTTAAACTTAGACAGGGCTTCTTCAACTCCCGCTACGGTAAGGGTAGCCATACCCTACTTTAATGGAAAAAGAGCCTTTAGTCAAGGTATGGGCCTTACTCTGGCTCTGGACACAAGCTACTTTGGGGACATTCAACTACCTTAATCGGTTCACTAAGACTCCCTGTGGGGGCGTAAACTTCTACAGTTGTCCCTGTCGTTAGAACTTCCGTAGTATTTGTTGAGGTAACCACATCTACAGGGTTCAAGTCTTTTACAACATTTACGGTGTTTCCTGCCGTAGCTACTTCAGAAGTAGGCAAACTAGCTACAACAGATACTGTTGAACTGGAAGAAAGCACACTTACTCCTGTAGTAGAAGTAACAACATTCGATGTGACGGTTGTAACTTCTGAAACAAAAGTTGTTGTTGGAATAGATTGCACAACATCTACAGGGGTTGCCGTATTGAGAACCGTAGTTGTTGGGACAGATTGTACTACGCTTACGGGACTTCCCGCATCTACCACATTAGTGGTGCTAAGTGTTTTAACAACGCTCGTAACGCTGGCTCCCGTAATTAAAGTTGGGAATGTCGGAGGATTAGTTGCATATTGTCCTGTTGCGGCAACACCCAAAACCCAAACACAATCACCTTGCGAGTAATTACCATTACTGTCAGTTGTCCCACAACCCGCTACTTTAACAGCGGTCATACCGCCCCCCGCAGAAGCAGCTCCCCCACGCCAAACATCAGTGACCATGTCGGTTGACGAATCAGGGGCCAATGCAACAGGAGTGGTCCCATCGGAAGATAGAACTGAAGTCATGTTACCCGTTGTAACACCAGCCGCTACAGTTGTGGTTGTAGCCACCCCAGAGACTGAAGTAAAATTACCTGTTGTGACGGGGATACAAGCAAGTTTATATGTAGTCTCATCAACTCCATGAACTTCAGTCTTATTCCCAGACGTAACTGGAGCTGCAGCAGTGGTTACTGCCCCAGCCGATACGACAGTAGCCATGTTGCTGTTGGTGGGTTCTAGTGCTACGGTGACCGTTCCCGAACTAGTCAAGACCGCTGTAACTTGAGCTTCAGTAGGCATCTGAGCCACAGAAGTTGTAGACCCTGCAGTTAAAACAGTGGTGGTTCCTGATGCGGCTGATAGAACAGTAGTCTTGTTAAGTTCTACACAAGTGAGGTCATTTAAACAGGTAACGAGTCCGTCTTCGACAACCGCAACACCCTTACCATCTATTTTCCAATGCTTGTTGAATTCATTCCCCGTGACATGAATTTCAGTGGCCGCTGCTTGAGCATCGTTATATTTTACTTTTACTTGTGGGTCTCCTGTAAATGGAGATGAAAGGCCGGACTGCGACCGTTCATTGATACTCCTAAATTCTTTTTCGTCTTTATCTTGTCGGACATATTTCTTGTAAACATTTTTACCCGCCCCCAAGTTTTTAATTTTATTATACCCCCTGTGCCAATGGAGCGGCCCTCTAATTCCTTCTAGACTCCCATACAACCTAGCTTCCCTGCCGTCTTTCTCTTCATTCCACTGGTGACGATAAAGCTTTCCATCTTTTACCCAAACAATGGGGACAGAGTATTTTCCTTCTTTACCATTATATCCACTTTCATCTGGTAGTTCAAACTGAACAGAATCCGGTAACTCCTTACTCTTCGCTAATCTATACAACGCACCATCTGGGTTATCGGGGTCTGCGATTACTTTTCCCTGCTCGTCAGTATTGAATTCTGAATAGATAACACACTCTCGACTCGCTTTTATTGTTAAAGGTTCTAATGCGTGTTTCTCCACACAAAGATTACTTTTAGGGTGCATCTCATATAAGTGTGCTTTTGAAATACACACCCTCTTATCCCCGTCTGGTTCGTATCGGTAAGGTTCATGTTCTACTCGATACTGCTCGGGAATCGGTGGGGCTTCCCTGCCCACATCCACTCTATGAGTATAAAATTCAGCGGGGGCATCTGATGTTCCTTCTGTCGTTGGAGAAAACTTAAAAGAAGGAATCTCTGAAATCTCAGCGTCTTGAATAGAAACATCTGCTTCTTCGGGCTGCGAGAACTCAGTAATAGCTTCCTCACTTTCTCCAAAGAGGAAGTTCTTAATTTTTTGAAAGAATCCTTCTCTAGCCATAACTAAAATTTCGGTGGAAACACCGTCCAAGTAGTTCTCACATAACCACCCCTAGAAGGTTCTTGTTTATCTCTAGCAACAAGACCTGTGGCAGCTATTTGGTTTAAATTAGGTGGTGTAGTAACAGGTAACTGTTTATTGTATATGGTGTATTTGTAAACTGGATCTACTGTTCCAGTTGTGCATCTAACAAAGCCACCATTCATTAGGCACGGGGGTACGGAAATACGGACGTAAGGAGTTCCAAAAGTGAATGATTGTGGGACCATTGCTTTTGCTTCTACTCCAGTGAACTTAGAGGGGGAATACTGAACGGTTACTTTAGTCTTACACGGACCTCTATATGCTTCGGGGTTCATGTGATACTCAGGGAAAGCTAATACCTGACCATCATGTCGCTCGTAACCAATAACATTTATACTCTCTAAAACAGGTGGGAACGTGTGATCCATGCTGGTAAAATACTCATCCACTAGAAGCGTGTTACCAGCGCCCACACCAGCAATAGTTTCTTGCTTTACAACTTCATACCAATCAGTGGATATCTGTCTTCCTTCTCTGTAAGCAGCAACTTTTAAATTAGACTCTGCATCGTGGGTTACGAGTGTCGTACTCCACCAAGCATTATCGGGGTCTAGTATAAGTTCATCAATTGTTTTTGTTTGCCCCGTAGGTTGACCAGTTGGTATTTCTCCCGTGTAGTAATACTTCAAGGCGCTTTTGAGATTTCGGTGAGATAGATCATCCCACTTGAGAGTCTCAATAGTAGCCCGAACAAAATAGGTTCTTTGTTCTACAACAAAGATTCCATCCAACTCGCGGTCACCAATTCTTTTCTGCTGGCGACCCATCAGCACATAACCTTTTCCAGTAAAGTTAGCGGCGGCGGGGGAGGTAGGCATCGGGGAACCCGCCACAACTGTGCTATCGTCTTCTGTAAACGAAGAGCGTAAGCTGATATATGTCCTTACTACAGTATCAAACTTGGTCTGACCCAAGCTAGATTGAGAATACTCAAAATTATAATCATCCTGAGAAGTTCTCGTGTTTGCGTAATAGTAATAATAAAACTGACCATTAGGGTCAGCTTGCTTCACATACGCTAGGGTATGATCAGGAAAGTTTACCGTGTCAGGATGCGCGGTTCCGTATGCAGGAGGTTTCTTCCCAACCCTCTGGGCATCAACAGTTTCAAAGAACAACAAATCCTGCACATTCGGAGATACGAATGTGAGGACAGTCTGCCTCTGAGGGCTGGGCTGATTCCTCTGTATAGGCATTACGATTCTTCAATTTTAGGCTCTGCATCTACTTGCTCCCCTTGTGGGGGG
>Ga0208791_1000258_pt1 | contig 27060 bp, 39 predicted proteins | sample 11_taG_FD_184084 | JGI IMG/M metagenome (GOLD analysis project Ga0208791, IMG submission 184084) | Marine viral communities from the Subarctic Pacific Ocean - 11_ETSP_OMZ_AT15265 metaG (SPAdes) (version 2) | ecosystem: Environmental > Aquatic > Marine > Oceanic | place: Pacific Ocean | collected...
CTCATGTTGTTTGTTTTATATTATAACGTTGTGTTGTTTGGTTTATTGTGTTTACCCGTTTTTAATTGCTCTTTTAAATGCTGACTTGATATGTCGTAGGTTGTAGCTTAGACCTTGTTTTTGGTCTTCGACCATCCAATATTCTTGTTCGGGGTTTAGGTCGAAGCATTCGACAGGGTCAATTGCCTGGTAGCGTCCACTCCCTCCGCATATTGTAACTTCTAATCCGTCCACTTCTATTGGCTTTGATAGCTCCATGTAGAATTCATGAGTGCTTCCCATGTAGCTGAAAGCCATAAGCCCTTGCTCGTTTATTACTTTCAACATTTCATTAATCTCGGCGATTGAGTTGAGGTATCTTTTAGGTAGTTTTTTCATATTGTTTGTTTTTATATTATTATAACGTTGTATTGTTTGGTTTTATTGCCCCCCGTAGGGGGCTTTTTGATTTATTCTCCTGCAAATTCGTTTTCCTCTACATGAAACCTCCCTTGACTAGTATTTAGTCTGTCCTGTTGTAGTGTAGATACTAGGTCTTGAGCATTCTCAATCATGTTGAGGATTAGCCCCTCAATGGTTTCTTTACAACGGGTCTTTGATTCTTCTTCTGTTGCTACCTTTGGTAAAATAGTCTCCACCATTGCCTCGAGGTATTGGGCGTCCTGTCCTAAGACCTTCATTAATTGCTTTGTCCATTGCATGTCAACTCCTTTTCTAAATCCGTTATTCATATTTTCTGTTTGTTTGTTAGATAATTGGCTTCCGCCCTTGTCACTATAAAGACGCCCTAGGTATGGGTTATATTGTGCGATATTGTATTTATTTTTAAATTAATTTACAAGTCGTTGATAATCAATGAGTTACGGGGCAAAAAAAGTTTAAAATATTTGCGCGCATGGGCGCATGGGGCTATCTAAAGGTCTAAATTGCGTCTAAGGGCAAAAGTCAAGGGGCCGTGTATGATTGGTCATCGAAAGGGAAAAAGGCCTTAAATCGCATCTATGGCCTTCGGTGAAAATCCCATTAAACGTAAAACGTCCGACTATATTGTGTAGGAATAAAAATAAATTTTGGTGGTTGGGTTGGTTGGTCCTTAATTAGAATGATTCTAAATAAGACGTGGAATGTCTAGATGCAACCGTGTTGCAAGTAGGCAGTAACGTATATGTCTGTATATTATTGTGTATACATAGTAAAAAAAGCAAAAAAATTTACCCGACCCTATTTTTATTTGCACCCCCCCTATCAACAAAAAAATCATTTTCTTTTTGCAAAATTTTCTGTAATATGCGCATACAACCCGTTACCCCTAAGTGTCTCGTCAAATTTGTACCTTTACCCTATGACGGACCTAAGATTAACACCACGGGGTATGATGAGCACCGCTCGACCAGGCCAAACTGAGATTCAGCGATTGGCGGCCCTTAAGAAGATGCAGAAGAGAGAGGATAAGATATCTATGATGACTTCAGCGATGAACCGCAAAGACATGATGGATGAGTTTAGACAACATTACAAGTAGTATAAAAATAGTTGTCGCTGTCCTCGGTAATCCACTTACCGTGCGACTCAGCATTGTATGTTTGGGTGCATACCTTGTAGTCAGGCTTCTTTGGAAAATCTTTCGTGGTGAATGATGGTTCAATCCATCGCACCCTATTGTTAGGTTGCAAGGCAAAGCATCCATTATCCAATATTATTATATGATGTGACTTATGCTCGTGCGGACTCTCGCTTAGTGTGAGGTCAGCATTCTCATTTGTTTCACACGCCCATTGTATCGTACACAGGTATTCACCGTCATACCACTTACGGTCCTTCATGAATACTGATGATGTGGTGTCTGCAATATATGCTAGCTCTACAATAGAGAACGTCTTACTGAAGCTATTCCATAGGCACAGCTGATGGAACGGCATATGCGGAACATCGTTAGGGTTCTTGTCTCTGTCTATCAGCGCAGAGCACGGAAGCTTATCCCTCATCACGCCATTCTCAAGAAGAACCTGAAACAGGGGCACTTGACCTGGAAGACATCTGACGGATACAATCCGCCCTAGGAAGAACTCACCGTGGTGAGATTTCATATCATATAAGTATTCAGCACGTACCCATACATCTACGGGTGGGAAGCTAGATTCTATGTAAGCCATTGATATAGTTTAGTATTAAGTTAATTGCCTGCCTATCGTCTTTAGACTTGCTTATGATATCATTAATCTTTCCTGCAATATAATATCTTTCAGACGATGTGGCTCTGTATTTGGCCGACTGTATAAGCGGGGTTATATTTTCGTCCCATCTTGGATTTTGCATGATACTAGTTTGTAAGTTGTATTATTATCCGAGTTCCTATTTAGTATGTTAACCAGCTCCATCGCTTCGCCAGACCTTTCAATCTGAAGAATCTCGCTCATTCCATTTAGCAGGTACACGTTTATGGACTTCGGCCCTACGTATACTTCCTTTAATATCTTATACCCCATAGTCGTATCTGTCTTTGATTAATGTTAACGTATCCCCCTGTACTAGGTCAGGGTCTATAGGCACACCCAAGAACCGAACCTCGAAGTGTAGGTGTGGCCCTGTTGACCTTCCTGTCGAACCTATTACCCCTATCCCATCGCCTGCGCTCAGGGTGTCCCCTTCTTCTACTAGAAGCGACCAATGATGAGCGTAGTAAGTCTCAAGACCGTTGAAGTGTCTTACCACAACTAGATTACCGTACCCGCCATTGTAACCTCTCTCAGCATACCGCACTACTCCATCCCATACGGAGCGAGAGGTGTCTCGGTTACATCCAGCGTAATCTATTCCGTAGTGCATCCTGCCCCATCTCCATCCATAGCCACTAGACACATGACCCGTTGAGTGGAACTCAAACGAATCCAAGTGTAGTGTTATGGAGTCAATGGTACTGTCGTGGGAATAGTGTATGTATGGACAGTGGTCATTATACATAGTGTCCAAAAAAAGAGGGGGCTCTTCAACCTCAACGGTATCCAAGTCCCCCTCACCTACACATAAGAAGAAATCCGTATCAAAGGTATGTCTATTAGGCATAGACATGTATACATTAATCAACATTAGCCCCACAATAAAGGAGCATACAAGGGCGTTTAAAATAAAATTTCTCATTCTTCCTTTCTATATATTATATATGACGGCAGTTCGCTGATAGGAGAGTAGGACACTACAATTCTGTCCCATCCATTTGTAAGAGTATATACGACATTGCTATCTATAATTTGAGTCATAACTCGATAGCCGTCACGATTGGATTCCTTCATGAGCTGCGATTGTGTTAATCCAAAATACGAATGTTGTCCGTAACAACAAGACGTAATCAAAAAAAATATTAAAATTTTCACCTCGTACTTCCAGAAGGACTCGAACCTTCAACCTACTGCTTAGAAGGCAGTTGCTCTATCCAGTTGAGCTATGGAAGCATATTATGACGAAAGTTATCATATTTTATGACGACTTTATGACGATAGAATTGTTATATATCAACATTTATGACAACCTGACGACTTTAGTAGTCAAAAAATTAGTATTAAAAAAATATTTGAAGAATAAATATATAAGAGAGTATATAGTGGAAAAAAGTTGTCATCTCGTCATGTTTTATTTCTATATTAGTGGCATAAATTAAATTTAATATGAATTACCAACCAAAGAACTTGTCTTTCGATGACAAGGCACGAGAAAGCTTAGTTAGTGGCATTAATCAGATAGCTAAGGCAGTGAAGTCAACCCTCGGCCCAAGAGGCCGTACGGTCCTTATAGAATCTAACGAGCATACGCATGGCATTACAGTCACGAAGGACGGAGTCACCGTGGCTCGCTCCATCGACCTCCTCGACCCTGTCGAGAATCTCGCTGTTCGCATGGTAAGAGAGGCAGCCGATAGGACGGCCCTATCGTCTGGTGATGGAACTACAACAGCCATCGTATTGACGGAAGCCATTGTAATGGAGGGACTAAGGCTGATTGAGCCCCACCATAATATGACCGAGGTTATACGTGCAATTAACAAGGAAGCTAAAAAAGTTATAGAGTCACTAGAAAAGGAGTCTATAAAAATAAATCAACGTAGACTACAGGATGTGGCTACTGTTTCTGCAAATAACGACGAGGAGATAGGTAAGGTTATTGCCGACACCTATAAGAAGGTAGGGTTGAAGAACGGGATTGTTACCGTAGAGAAGAGTCAGACTCCTAGCACCACCTCTGAGGTTACTCAAGGTATACAGCTAGATAGGGGGTACACCTCTCCATTGTTTGTAAATGACCAGAAGCGGGACGAGTGCATACTTGAAGATGTGCATGTTCTTGTAACAGACCAAGAGATATCGAATCTAATAAGCGTAGAAAACGTTTTAAAGCAGGTTATTAACGACCAGAAGAAGCTTTTGATTATCGGCCCGTGCTCAACTAACGTTATTAACACTTTAGCGGCCAATGTAGTCAGAAATGGACTAAAATTCTGCAATATTATACCACCAGACTTCGGATATCGCAAGCACGAGCTGATGGGGGACATTGCATTGGCTCTTGGGGCTAAGTATTTCTCCGAGCAGACGGGTGATAACATACAATTTGCCAATTTCAAAGACCTAGGGCACGCAGAGAAGGTAATTGTTAGTCGTGATAAGACTATTATTATCAGAAATGAGTCTCATAAGGAGGATATTAAGCAAAGAGTGGAGGAATTAGAGGTCCAAAGGGAAGAGGCAACTAAAAAACAAGACAAGGACTTCATTTCTAAGCGCATTGCGGGGCTCCAGGGAGCCATTGGAGTGATTTACGTAGGGGGTAACTCCGATATAGAGCAGAAAGAGCTGTATGACAGGGTAGATGACGCTGTATGTGCAGTTAATTCGGCTCTAGAGGAGGGAATATTGCCTGGTGGAGGGGTTGCTTTGTATGACAAGAGTTTTCATCTAGATACAGATGGAGGTCCTGAGGAGCAACGAGTTGCAAACAACGTTTTGTTTAACGCACTACGCTCTCCAATGAGTCAGATAATGAAAAATGCTGGATATGACGTTGACGAGATAATATCGGAAATTTTCTTTGACGGCACGCAGGGGTATGACGTTAAGAACAATCAGTATGGGGATATGATTGAGATGGGAATTGTTGACCCCACCAAGGTGACGAAGAACGCATTGCAGAACGCAGTGTCGGTTGCCACGACAATACTTAGTACAAATGCAATAGTAACTTTAGCAAGAACATATGAAAGCGGTGAATAATTACGTAATAATCGAGAAGATTCAGGAGGAGCTCAAGAACGAGAGCGGTTTGTTATTGTCCGAGGACGATGCACTACACTTCAGGTATAACAAGGGACTTGTTCTAGGGGCTGGAGACAAAGTAACCTCTGTAAAGGAGGGTGATGTTATTTATTATGACAAGAGTGCAGGGCACGATGCCATGTTTGACGGAATGGTTATCACCGTTATTCGTGACCGTGACGCAGTAATTGTATGCGCTCCTGATTCAGATTCTCAATAAATCGGCGATATCTTTTGGCTTGGTAACCAGCGTCATTACGGTAGAGGGGGTTCGACTCGTCGAACACCTCTCCGTAGAGGCGTTTATACATTTCTGTTAAAGCTCGCTTTCCTTTTATTGTTAGTCTATATGTGGTGTTGCGCTTGGGCGTTCTTGCTACCAGCAATGCAATCCATCCACTATCCATAAGTCGCTGTTGGCGCTTCCTATCCCACGATAGTAATTTTTCAAACTTCACTAGGTCTGCTTGTCTAAATGTACCCTCGTCATAGAGGAATAAAAGCATATCTAGGTCAGCCTGAGTTAGGCCGTGCTTGGCCTTCATCCACTCCCTGACCACCTTCCAGTACTTGAGTATATTTTCCATATCTTTGCTAATATATGAGTCGTACCTCGGAATATTACAAGAAAAACCCTGAAGCTCGCAAAAAAAGGCTTGAGTACCAGAAAGAGTATAACAAGCGCCCTGGGCAAAAAGCCAAGAGAGCAGAGCTGAACAAGCTCAACAGAGAGAAGGGTACTTATGGCAATGGCGACAATAAGGATGTGTCTCATAGAAAGAATGGGTCTACGTTCTTGGAAGCGCAGAGTAAAAACAGAGCACGAAACAGAAGTAGAGCATGAAAGAACCAGGATTAATAAAAACGGGAGGCCCCTTTTCAATGAGATTCAGGGATTTTAACCCTATGTACAATCAGTACTCTGGGGATGCAACCTTGAACTTCAGAAACAGAAGAAGAGGCATATCATCTTCTTTTACTGGTAGCATCAGGAATGCAGAGCCTAGCCCTATTATGACGGGTGGTAAATACAGGCCTGCGGCTAGCTTCGGAGCGAACTTCAACAAGAGATTTAAAAACAGTAACTTAAACCTTAATATTAACGTAGACCCAAAAGGACCACAGAAGGTCTCTGCGGGAGTTAGATATACATTTTAAAAACAAAACTATGGCAAACGGAAACAAAAGAAAGAAAGTGGTTAAAGGAGGCACAAATATGTCTAATAAACCAGATTACGAAGGAATTAACTTCAAGAACAAGGATATTGACAGGATTTCAAGCAGACTTCGGATATCGAACGGAACTCGAAGGTTTCTAGCAAAGAGAACGACGCATGTGCCACCGATGCCATCGACTGGAAAGGTTCTAGCAAAGAGAACGACGCATGTGCCTGATTAAAGGCCCTAGAAAACGAAACCAATAATGTCAAACGGAGGTCCAAAAAATAAACCGAACTTACCTAAGTACAGAAAGGTAAAGGGAACATCTTATAATTTTAAGAAGGACCTTAAAACCAGTGCGGGCTCATCAGACCAACCCTTTGTTGTTTATGATATGCAATTCAAAAGCAGACCACCAAAGAAGGAGCTTGATAAAATAAAGGCAAATACTCCAATGCGAAACGGAGCTATTGATAAACTTATTTATAGATACGAACCTTAAAAAATGGCAAAAGGAAGAACTAAAAAGAAAGGAAACAAAATTTGTGCTGCGGGCATAGCGTGGGCAAAGAGGAAGTTTGACACATACCCATCAGCGTATGCGAATATGGCGGCTTCTAAGTATTGTAAAGACCCTAACTATGCTAAGGGTGCAAAAGGAAAAAAGTAATGAAAAAGTTAACACCAGCACAGCAAAAGATTGCTAAGAAGGCAAAGCCTTACGACAAAATTACATCTGAAGATTTCAAGGCTCTACGCAAGAGCAATAGAAAGAATAATAATGGGAGAGCTTAAGAAATGGAGGGACGAGAAATGGGTAAGGATAGGTGCAGACGGCTCGATAAAGGGTGCTTGCGGAACAAGCAAGGACAAGAAGAACCCAGACAGGTGTCTTCCTCTAGCGAAGGCTCGGAGCATGAGCAAGGCGGAGCGTGCAGCCACTGCAAAAAAGAAGAAGCGTGCGGGTGCGAGAGGGAAGACTGTGGTTGCGAACACCCGTGCAGGAAGAGTAACTAAGAAATATACTAAAAGATAATCAGTATATTTACATTATAAAATAAAAAAATGGCAGTACAACCCAAAAGGCTAACTAAAAAAGTAGCAAGAAAAACAGCAAAGGCTGTAGGAAGAGCGACAATTAAGGCGGGCAAAACCTCTGGAGGCAAAGCTTTAAGCAAAAGAGATAAAAAAATTGTTATGGCTGCGGCTAGAGCAGTTGGACGCACAGTTGCAAAAGGTGGTTCTAAAAAAGGACTAACATCAGCAGAAATGTCTAGCATCGCTCAAGATGCTGCTAGCAAGGCAATTAATTCAGCGGTAAGGCCTAAAGCAGGTGGCGGTGGAAGTAAAAGAGGTGGTCGAAGAACAGGTCGTACTCGTGGTGCAGCAGGTCTTAGAGGCAAATAAATGAAAAAGCTAAACGAAATATTAAAGTGGGTTACTAGCGATTTAGCAGTGGCTTTGTACGCTTCGGTTATTGCAGGAATTTTGTTGGCTAAGGGTGTTACTGTTATTGGCGGTGCAGGCTTGGGAATTGCTGCCACAAAGTTGTGGTCTGCCACAAAATCATTAATAAAGTAGACATGATGTATAAAAGAACACCATTTAGGGATAGGGCTATTGACGTAATGAAAGGCAAAGAGCCTCAATCTACAATGTCTACTGACGGAGAGAATGTCGGGGGACCATTATTCCCTAAGCTCAGGGAAAAGATAAGACAAAGAAGAGAAGAGCGCCAACGTGGCCTAGGTGGTAAAGACACAGAGTCAACTGGAAGAACTTTTGAGGAGTACATAGAGGAAGGTGGGGCGACTAAGTCTCGACCTGAAAACCAGGTTGCTAATCAGCCATTAACTAAGGAACAGCGAAAAGCTCTAAGAAGAAGAAAAAAACAAGGATTATAAATGGCTGCCAAAGCCTCCATGCCATGTAACAAGCCTAGGCCTTCAGATAGGGCTGGCAAAAAAAAGATGGTAAAGGCCTGCGAAGGAGGCAAGGAGAAGCTGATACATTTCGGAGCGAAGGGTTATGGGCATAACTATTCTGCCGCTGCTAGGAAGTCATTTAAGGCTAGACACAAGTGTGGGACAGCAAAAAGCAAACTAACCGCTCGATATTGGGCATGTAAAAACCTTTGGGCAGGCAAGGGTGGCTCAACGAAGTCCTCACCGAAAGGTAAAAAAGGAAAGTACTAATGAAGTCAAGAGGACTAGGCGATAGCATAGAGAAGTTTACTAAGGCTACGGGCATCAAGCAAGTTGTCGAAAAGGCATCTGAGGTGACAGGTAAGCCATGTGGATGTGGTGAGCGTAGAGACACCCTTAACAGGCTGTTTCCGTATAAGAGAAAATAGTTAACTTTGCACTATGGCATACCAAAAACTACAACCAGAAAGAGCTATACAAGTAATACCTCACACTTCTATACCTGTACCAGACCCAGCATTGGAAGTTATATCTGGAGAGGCTGACACATATACGGGCCCCGCAATCACTAATCCTTTTCAGGACGATAATGCAACATTTGTAACCTCAGACGTTAAGGTTGGAGACATAGTATTCAATACAACCGACAAAACGATAACACAGGTGGCAGAGGTAGTAAGTGAAACTGTACTTAGGCTTGACGACGCTATTATGGCGAATGGAGAGACTTACGCTATTTATAGATACACAGACAAGTCTGCTTGCTTACTTTACGTTGGCGGTGCAGGGAACGTGGGAGTAACAACTATAGGTGGCGACCAAGTTATATTTTATGGTGTCCCAGCAGGAACGTTTATACCTGTTCAAGTAACTAACGTTGGACCTACAGGAGTTGTTACAGCAACTGACATCATAGCTTTACGATAATGATAGCCATCTTTAATGGCATATCGGTTGGGCGGCCTTGCATCCCGATGGAAGCAGGAGAAGATATAGTTACAGATAGTTTAATCTTTAGAGTTGATGCAGGTGATGCATCAAGTTATGGAGGCACAGGTACAACGTGGACCGATGTAATAAACGGTAACAACGGAACAATAAACAACGGTGCAGTTTACAACTCAGCACAAGGTGGATACTTTGAGTTTGATGGCGTAGATGACCAAGTCGACTTTGGTCAGCCTGCAATTCTTGAATCTTTCCCAATGTCCATTGATTTGTGGTTTTATGCTGATGCAGACAATGACGGATTGATTACCAAAGGAACAACAAGAGGCGATACTTCATTACGAGATTGGGATATTACAGGAGCAGGTGCGAATTTAGGTTGGTTTGTTAGTAATGGTTCAGGATATCCTGTTAACGTAAAGGATACTTATCCGTCATTAAATAATTGGCATCATTTAGTTTGCTTATGGGATGGAACAACAAGCACTAACGGAGCAAAGATGTACTTAGACGGTTCACTGTTTAAAGAGGGAACTGCAACCGCTGCAACATACACCACCTTACATAATATTTTTGTAGGTGGTAACAGAGCAGGCTATTACTTTGATGGACGTATCTCAATGGTTAAGATGTACAGCAAGGTATTGAGCGCAGCTGAAGCCTTACAAAATTATAACGCATCAAAAGACAGATACGGATTATGATAACCTATGTAATAGTAAACACATCGGACTTAGAGCTGCTTGACTATGAGCAACTATTGACAACAAGTATTGAAACTACAATACGTAATGTTGATGAGGACAAGGCTATTGTAAAGTATAAGGGTGATATGCCACCTACAATTGAGTCGTTATCCGATAAAACACTACACAATCATGATGAGATAATTGTCATTGTAAAAAGTGATGAATGGAGACCCGAACCTGACGATGCATAATAGGGATAAGTGGTCAACCTTTAATTTGAAGGAGGCAGTTCCATACATGTTCTGCATATTCCTTGCGCTAATGCTAATAAATAAGTGTGAGCAGGAGAAGGAGTATCAGCAGGAGATACAGCGAATTGAAAACAATAACGTTGCGTTATTAGACACTATCCGAAACTACATGGATGACGATGGGATGTACGCTGCTGATATCAGGGCACTGAACCTAAAGTTAGATGAATTAGGCGACAGCATATCAGTAGATAGGTCTCAGCCACCTGTTACTATAACCAATCAGACAACAGAGATACGAGAGACTATTGAAGTCCCTTCGTTTATATACGACACGATTACTATAGTAAACACTGATACGTTCTACAAGCAGATATACGTGGAGCAGACTGATACCTTCGGCAATAGCAATAGGTCCATCGAGGTTACGATACCAACTGATGGCGTGGTAGTGGCGGATGCCATAATAAACTTGGAGCAGGACATATGGGTTGAGAACACTGTGGAGCAGAACAATAAGACGGGTGAGGTGTTCTTCAGAATGAGAACTGACTACCCAGGAGTTACGTTCAATAATGCAAGTGCTATACTAGTAGACCCGAAGCAACTTGTAAAGGTACGCAAATCTTTTGGTGTTGGTTTTCAGACGGGTATAGGCATCACAACAACGGGCCAAACAAGGCATTACATAGGTGTGGGTATTCACTATTCGCCTAAGTTTTTACAATGGTAAAAAAGTATTAATTTTAAGGGCATGAAACTGATAACGAAAGAGACCGTTGTCGGCATGCCAATGTCAACCTTTGTATGGATAATGGGAATTATATTCTCAGTATTCGTGGCATACTTTGAATTGAAAGCTGGAATAGATGAGGCCAAGAAGATGCCTCCGCAGGAGATATCTGCTGATGAGATTAAAGTTTCTCTCGACGGAATCCAAAAACAGCTTGACTTAATGAATAATAAAATCGACAAACTAGATGAAAGACTTTACGAGCTCAATTCTGGAGAGTAAAGGTTGGGAGATGTTTCGTGCTGGCTGGAGACCAACTATAGGTTGGGTTTGCGGGTTGGCACTTTTATACAACTTTATCGCTAGAGATATTATTGTTATCTTCACGGAACGCTTAGGAGAGCCTGTGCAGATGGACCACTTAATAACCGTCCTTGTAACAATGCTTGGTCTAAGCGGAATGAGAACATACGAAAAAGTAAAAAATGGGAAAGATATCTGATACTTCGAAGTACGCATCGGTAACGCCAGATGCCGCTGACTATGTAATAGGAACTGATGCAGGGTCTTCAAACGCTACCAAAACATTTACGATAGCTAATATAACTAGTTACGTTGGCTCTAATTTAATTATCAGTTCTTCCGTACCATCAAGTGCTTCGGATACAGGAACAGCTGGACAAATAGCATTTGATTCTACTCACTTTTATGTTTGTGTCGCTACAGACACTTGGAAGAGAGTAGCCATAAGCACTTTCTAATGCAAATAAGAAAAATTTCAATAGGAGCGGACTACAAGAGTAGTGCGATGCACTACATCGTGGGGCAAGAGGTGCTCGGCGGTGGATATAAAATACATTTGATACAGGCTGATGATAATCAGCACAAGGTTTGGGTTGAGAAAAACAATGAAGTGTTATTGTGGAAGTCCTTTGGGCCTGCAATGCCTGTGTCAATAGAATATAATATAAATTTTTAAATGCAATCAATTCATTCGTTTTTAGTAAAACCTAAAGGCGGACGGAGATACAACAACACTAAAAGCATAGGTGACGTTGATTTTATTATAAGTATATCTCCTGAAGACCATACGGTTACAAATAGAGAGGCAATCGTTGTCTCAGTTCCAGTTAATTATGAGGGAGACGTTAAGGTTGGAGATACAATCTTAGTTCATCACAATGTGTTTAGAACCTATCACGACATGAAGGGTAGGCATCGAAGCGGCAAGAGTTTCTTCAAGGATGACTTATTCCTAGTTGACCACGACCAATTCTACCTATACGATAATGGAGATGGATGGAAGGCTCCAGGCAAGTATTGTTTTATAGAGCCTGTTGCTCCTGAGAACAATTGGTTGATTAGTTCTTTCTCGGAACAACCTCTTGTGGGTAAGATTCGCTATATTAATAATGAGCTATTAGAAATGGGCTTGAGGGTTGGTGACAGAATATCATTCAGTCCTGATAGCGAATATGAGTTTAGGATAAACGAAGAGAAGCTTTATAGGATGTTCACTGAAAACATTACGATTCATTGGAAAAGATAGAAAGGTGGCTTCAGTGCGGATGCAAACTAAAAAGAATAAAAGGAAAGTATAGATGGCAGAGATGCCCTGACGCAGTATGGATTTATGAGCAATACGAAAAAACAGGAGACTGGAGTTGGCAAGACAAGTACAATAAACACTTCAGAGATAAAGAAAAAGATTATTGATGCGGGCTACAAGGCTGTGCAGCAACTTATCAAGGTGGCTGAGGAGAATATCATTAAGCCAGACCCTGATGATGAGCTAGCAGCCGACAGACTAAAGAATGCTGCTGCGTCAAAGAAGCTAGCCATATTCGATGCGTTTGAGATACTATCAAGAATCGAGGCGGAGAAGGAGGCACTTAACGAGATTAAAAGTTCAAATAGAGGATTTGCTGAACGAAGGTCAAAATAGCTTATATCGAGTTGTAGACTCAGGTATTCCCAAGCAAGTAATAAGGCAAAAGAACAAGGGGAGAAGCTGGGTGTATGGCTACGACGAAAAGTATGATATCATAATTATTTCTCGTGATGGTACGCTAGGGGAGGTGTATAACATTAATGGCCTAATTATAGGCTTACCAAAAGCACCCAAAGAGGTGCACTCAAGAAGCAACAAAAAGGACGAGCAATATTGGGAGCGTAAGGAATACCCCAAACAGTTAAAGAGAATAAGGTCAATATTCCAATGGAACGAGATGTTATCCGATTTTAAATCGATGTGGGTTGACTACATAGAGCAGGAGTTCGACAATAGGGAGGGTGGCTTCTGGTATATGAACCACGGCAAGCCAACCTATCTTACAGGCTCGCACTACATGTACTTGCAGTGGACTAAGATTGACGTTGGCTATCCTGACTTCAGGGAGGCTAATAGGATATTCTATATATTTTGGGAGGCGTGCAAGGCGGATAAGAGGTGCTTTGGTATGTGCTACCTAAAGATTAGGCGGTCAGGGTTCTCGTTTATGGGGGCGTCAGAGTCTGTTAATCTTGGAACGCTGGCTAAAGACTCTAGGCTTGGAGTGCTGTCAAAGACAGGGGGTGATGCTAAGAAACTATTCGTAGATAAGATTGTACCAATAGCCAATAACTATCCTTTCTTCTTCAAGCCTATTCAGGATGGTATGGACAAGCCAAAGACAGAGTTAGCTTTTCGTGTTCCTGCATCTAAGATTACTAAGAAGAACATGCACGAGGTCATGGACGATGATATGGATGGCCTCGACACCACCATTGACTGGAAGAACACAGCAGACAACAGCTACGATGGTGAGAAACTGAAACTACTAGTACACGACGAGAGTGGTAAGTGGGAAAAGCCTGAGAATATTTTAAACAACTGGCGTGTGACCAAGACCTGCCTGAGGCTAGGTAGTCGTGTCGTTGGTAAGTGCATGATGGGCTCTACTTGCAACGCACTAAATAAAGGGGGTAATAACTTTAAGAAACTATACACGGACTCTGACCCTTCCACTAGAAACCCTAACGGTCAAACTAAGAGTGGCTTGTACTCTTTGTTCGTTCCAATGGAATGGAACTTCGAGGGGTATATCAATAAGTTTGGGTGGCCTGTGTTTGAAAACCCCACCACATCCTTAGAGGGTGTTGACGGAGAGATGATATCTACGGGTGCTATCACATATTGGGATAACGAGGTAAAGTCCCTTAAGAACGACGCAGATGCCCTGAACGAGTTCTATCGTCAGTTCCCTAGAACAGAGTCTCACGCCTTTAGGGATGAGAGTAAGTCATCCATATTCAACCTAACCAAGATATATCAGCAGATAGACTACAACGACTCGGTTATAAGAGACCACTATGTTACGAGGGGTAAGTTTTATTGGAAGGATGGGCCTGATAGCAAGGTTGTTTGGAGTCCTGATAGTAGGGGTAGATTTTTGGCGTCCTGGATTCCACCTAAACATCTTCAAAACAAGATTGTGGAGAAGGGCGGGAGGAAAAGACCAGGTAATGAGCATATGGGCTCTTTTGGATGTGACCCCTATGACATATCAGGTACTGTTGGTGGAGGTTCTTCAAATGGCTCACTGCATGGGCTCACTAAGTTTCACATGGACGAAGGGCCATCCAACGAGTTCTTCTTGGAGTATATAGCAAGGCCACAGACCGCCGAGATATTCTTCGAGGATGTGCTTATGGCATGTATATTCTATGGAATGCCAATACTTGCGGAGAATAACAAGCCAAGACTATTATATCACTTTAAGAATAGAGGATACAGGGGGTACTCTATGAATAGACCCGACAAGGCCCTTAACAAGCTCTCTAAGACCGAGAAAGAGCTAGGCGGCATACCTAACTCATCTGAGGACATAAAGCAGTCTCACGCAGCAGCTATAGAGTCTTATATTGAAAAGCACGTAGGCCTAGATACTACAGGTGAGCATAGGGAGGCTGGCGATATGGGTTCTATGCCTTTTATAGTTACGTTGGAAGACTGGGCTAAGTTTGATATAAATAATCGTACAAAATACGATGCGTCGATTAGTTCTGGATTGGCTATAATGGCTAATCAAAGACACCTATATAGACCAGAGGTTAAGCAATCAAAAATAAAGATTAACTTTGCAAGGTATAATAACAAAGGGAACACAAGCGAATTGCTGAACTAAATGAAAGATGTCAAAGTAAACATTCCGTCAATGTACTTCCCTAGTCAGTTTGCCTCAGACGAGGAAAAGGCTAGTTTGGAGTATGGATTAAAAATAGGTCAAGCAATTCAATATGAATGGTTTCGAAGGGACGGCAACAATGGTAGGTATTACGATAGGTATCGAAACTTCCACAAACTAAGACTATATGCTCGTGGTGAGCAGTCGGTGGCTAAGTACAAAAAAGAACTTGCCGTAGATGGAGACCTTAGCTATCTAAACTTAGACTGGACACCTGTACCTATACTTCCAAAGTTTGTTGACATTGTGGTTAATGGTATGTCTAGTAGACCATTTACCGTTAAGGCAGAAGCGCAGGACGCAATGTCTGCCGATGAAAAGAACGCATACCAAGAGATGGTTAAGGCGGATATGATTGCTCAGCCTGTTCTTCAAAAGATAAAAGATGAGTTTGGTGTTGACACATTTAACTTAGAACCTGAGCAGATACCCGCAAACGATGATGAGCTAAACATTCACCTTCAGTTGAATTACAAGCCTGCGATAGAGATTGCTGAAGAGACGGCGATTAATACCATTCTTGAAGACAACGACTATGATGACACTAGGAAGCGTATAGATTACGACTTGGCGGTGTTAGGGATGGCGGTTGCAAAACATGAGTTTAACCCTGGGTCTGGAGTTGACGTTAAGTATGTAGACCCTGCGAACGTAATTCATAGTTACACGGAAGACCCTAATTTTAACGATTGTTTCTATTGGGGAGAGATAAAGACAGTTCCAATCACTGAGCTTGTCAAAATTGACACTTCTTTGAAACAAGAAGACTTAGAGAAAATATCCAAGTACAGTCAAAATTGGAATAATTATTATAACGTTCAGCAGTATCATCAGAGTGATTCATTTTACAGAGATACCGCTACTTTGTTGTACTTCAACTACAAGACAACCAACACATTTAAGTACAAGAAAAAAATATCTGAAGGTGGTGCTGTAAAGATGGTAGAAAAGGACTCTGCGTTTAATCCTCCGCCAGAGATGCTAGAGGAGGGAAGGTTTGAAGTAATCGAAAAGACTATTGATGTTTGGTATGATGGCGTAATGGTTATGGGTACTGATATTGTTCTTAGATGGGATATGATGGAAAACATGGTTAGGCCAGCATCCGCATCTCAGCACGCTTTATCTAACTATGTTGCCGTTGCCCCAAGAATGTACAAGGGTAATGTAGAATCACTAGTTAGACGTATGATTCCATACGCTGACCTCATTCAGATTACACACCTAAAGATTCAGCAGGTTATGAATCGAATGACTCCTGACGGAGTATTTATTGATGCGGATGGCCTTAGCGAAGTAGACCTAGGAACAGGCGCGGCATATAATCCTGAAGATGCACTAAGGCTATACTTTCAAACAGGTTCTGTTATTGGCAGGTCGTACACTCAAGATGGGGAGTTTAACAACGCTAGAGTACCTATTCAACCCATTACAGGTCATTCCAGTCAAAGCAAATTACAAGCATTGCTAGGTAATTACAATTACTACCTAGATATGATTCGAAGTGTGACAGGTCTGAATGAAGCTAGAGATGGCTCAAGCCCTGACCCCGACGCATTAGTCGGAGTTCAGAAACTAGCCGCTGCTAATTCAAACACTGCCACTAGACATATTATGGAGTCTAGTATGTTTATTATAAAGAGATTGTCTCAGGCGATATCTTGCAGAATAGCAGACATACTTGAGTACTATGAGTTTGCAGAAGAGTTTGCAATGCAGATAGGGAAGTATAATGTCTCTATGTTGGAGGACATCAAAGACCTGTATATGCGTGACTTTGGTGTATTCATACAAGTCGCACCAGATGAGGAGCAAAAAGCAATGCTTGAGCAAAACATTCAGATGGCGTTAAGTAAGAATGACATTAACCTTGAGGATGCTATTGACATAAGAGAGATAAACAACACTAAGGTTGCGAATCAACTTCTCAAGATAAAAAGAACGAAAAATAAAGAGGCTGAGCAACAGCAGCAAATGGCTCAACAGCAAATGCAAATGCAGATGCAGATGCAGTCTCAACAGCAGGCAGCACAAAGCGCTCAGCAAAAATTATCTATGGAGCATCAAGTTACTCTTAGAGAGCTTCAGGCAGATGTGGCTTTTCAAATTGAGAAGTTAAAGAACGAGGCTCAAATAAAGAGTCAGTTAATGCAGCAACAATTTCAACACGATTATCAGATAGCCATGGTTAAAGAGCAAAGTCTTGACCAAAGAAACAAAGAAAAGGAAGAGGCTAAGGATGAAAGAATCGACAGACAAAACACTCAGCAATCAAGGTTAATTGACCAAAGAAAGAAGGGTGGGGCTCCTATTGATTTTATGGAGGAGTCTGAAGACCTTAACAAAGTTGCAGAGGGTGTAGGAGACCCATTCGCCCCAAAATAAAAAAGTAGTAACTTTACACGAAATTTAATCTATGGAAATCAAAGTAAGGGCTTTAGACTCTGGAGAACAGAAGTCTAAGCAAGAAGTGGAACAGGAATTATTGGCTAAGCACGAGACCGAGCAGTCTCAAGCTGAATCACAAGAATCTAATACACAACAAGGAGGGCCCAAACAAGAAGACAAGTCACTTAGTGACGAAGACGTTCTTTCATATATATCGGAAAGGTATGGTAAGAAAATCGAATCGTTCGATGAGCTAACCGCCGAGAGAAGTCAATCTGAGGAATTGCCAGAGGATGTTAAGGCGTACTATGAGTACAAAAAACAAACTGGCAGGACCATGGAGGACTTTTTGAGGCTTAATAGCAGTACGGATGACTTAACGGAAGACCAAGTTTTATTTTCTTATTACAAGGAAGTAGAGCCCGACCTAGACGATACAGACATAGACATACTTATTTCTGATAGGTTCGACACTGAGGATAATAACAGTAAAGAGTCTAAAAGAAAGCAAGTAGATAAGAAAAGAGAATTAGCTAAAGCTAAAAAGCATTTCGAATCTCAGAGAGAGAAATATAATGCGCCACTTGAGTCAAGGGCAGATGCAATTTCTAGCGAAGAGATGGAGGCTTATAGAGAGTATGTTAATCAGGCGAAAACTTATGAGGAGCGGTCAAAGCGCCAAACAGAGTTTTTCAATGAGAAAACAAAAGATATTTTCAATGATGATTTCAAAGGTTTTGAAATTAATATCGGAGAAGCTTCTTATACTTACTCACCTGGCGAAGCGAGTCAAATTATGAATGACCAGTCTAGTCTAAACAACTTCGTATCGAGGTACTTAGATGATGATGGCATGATTAAGGACGCCCGCGGATACCATAAAGCTTTAGCTGCGGCCATGAATCCCGAAAAGTTCGCCAAGTTCTTTTATGAACAGGGGCGTTCTGAGGCCATAGAAAATGATGCAAGGCGTGCTAAAAACATCAACATGGATGTTAAGCAAGCTCCACAGTTTTCTAGTAAAGGGGGATTCAACGTTCGTAGCGTCGCCCAAAATCGAGGCAACGGACTTAGGATAAAAAGTATTAAAAAATCATAAAACATAAAAAATGGCAGGTTCATTAGCGAGCACTCCAGGTTTTAATTTACAACCTAGTGCAGAGAGGGTCGCAACCTCATCAAATTATTTAACTGACTTCAACTTTTTGAATCAGTATTTACCAGACGTTTACGAGGCTGAGTTCGAGCGTTATGGCAACCGTACTATCTCTTCTTTTTTAAGAATGGTAGGTGCAGAGATGCCAACTAACTCTGACTTAATCAAGTGGGCTGAACAGGGTCGTCTACACGTAAAGTACACTGAGTGTACTACTGCTCAAGCACCAGCAACTATTGCTACTGTAGTTACATGGACTATTGGTGATAGCTTGACGGGCTTAGGATTCGTTGATGGTCAGATAGCACTTAGAGAAGGGCAGACAATCATGATTTCAGACAATACGCCTGGTTCTTCATTATCAAACAAAGCGGTCATCACTACTGTAGACTATACATTAGGTACTATCGGTGTTAGATACTACGAAGCAGCTCAAGTTGTTCCAGCGAGCACTAACTGTTCAATTTTCGTATATGGTTCTGAGTTCCAAAAAGGAACAGACGGAATGGTTGAGTCTTTAGAGTCTGATGGTTTGATTTTCGAAAACAAGCCAATCATCATCAAAGACAGATTTACTGTATCTGGTTCTGACATGGCTCAAATTGGATGGATTGAAATCAGCACTGAAGACGGAGGGACAGGATACTTATGGTATCTAAAATCAGAGCACGAAACAAGACTTCGCTTCGAAGACTACTTGGAGACTGCAATGATTGAGGCTGTACCTGCTGCTGACAGTTCTGGAGCAGAAGCTGCTCTTGGATATGCTGCTGCTGGTAAAACAACTGCTGGTTCTGAGGGTGTATTCCACGCTGTAGAAAACAGAGGAAATGTTTGGAGTGGTGGTAACCCAACTACACTTTCTGACTTTGACGCTGTTATTCAGAGACTTGACAAGCAAGGGTCTATCGAGGAGAACGTATTGTTCTTAAACAGACAATTCTCTTTCGACATTGACGATATGCTTGCTGCTCAAAACTCTTACGGTGCAGGAGGTACTTCTTACGGTCTTTTCGACAACGACGAGGAGATGGCATTAAACCTTGGATTCTCAGGATTCCGCAGAGGTTATGACTTCTACAAGACTGACTGGAAATACTTGAATGACCCAACAATGAGAGGTGGTCTTACAGGTGGTGGCGTGAACGGACTTTTAGTTCCTGCGGGTTCTACAACTGTTTACGACCAAATTCTTGGTAAAAACGCTACTAGACCATTCTTACACGTTAGATACCGTGCATCAGAAACTGAGAATAGACGATACAAAACGTTTATTGTTGGTTCTGCTGGTATGGTTGATGGCCGTGTTGGAACGAGCTTAGATGCTATGCAAGTACACTTCCTCTCTGAAAGAGCGGTATGTGTAATGGGAGCTAACAACTTCTTTATTTTCAAAGGATAATATTCCTTAACCTTATGGGGGGAGGCAACTCCCCCCTTTTTTAAATTAAATCAAATGAAAAATAAAATATACGTTTTAAAGAGTAAGGCTGCACCGTTAAGCTTTATCTTGGCTTCTAGAAATACTCACAGAAAGCCACTTCTACATTTCGACGGAAAAACTAACAGAGCGCTTCGATACGCTTCAAATCAAAAAAGCCCATTTGAGGACGAACAGGATGGCAATGCCATATTACAACCTGTTGTTTTTGAAAATGGGTTCTTAACTGTTTCTGAAACAAATCCTGTATTACAGAAATTTCTTGACCTTCACCCAGGCAATGGGCAAGTGTTCGAAGAAGTTAATACAGAGAGAGATGCTCAGGAAGAACTAGACATTATAAACTACGAAGTAGATGCTCTTATCGCTGCGAAGCAAATGGATATCTCTACAATGGAAACCGTGGCTAGGGTACATCTCGGTCTAAGAGTAGACTCAATGTCTTCAGCTGAAATCAAAAGAGACGTGTTGATGTTTGCTAGGCGACACCCTCAAGCATTCTTAGAGTCTATGGAAGATTCTACTATTGAGATTCAAGATTTAGTGGCTAGACTATTTAATAATGGCTTACTATCTCTTAGAAATAAAAACAAAGAGGTGTACTATAATCTCCCAAACAATAAGAAAAAGCTAACTAACGTTCCTTATGGCGAAGACCCAAGGGATATTGTACTTGGCTTACTTATCAAAGACGAGGAGGTTATGAATGCACTCGAAAAACAATTGACGAAAATAGAAGGATAATAAATATCATTGTTTAGAGAGCCCTTCGGGGCTCTTTTTTTTGCTTATATTTGCGTCATGGAAAAATATTTACGTATAAACTCATTAGCTGTAGCCAAGGCCGCAGATACAACTGCCGCTCCTGGGGCTGATAATCAATTAAAAGGCTCAGCCGCTGTTAATTTTGAAACTCTTCCCGTTGAAGCTGGGGACTTTGTCTTAATTTCAACAGGTGGCAGCAATGGCCCTGCGTATTCGCTTGACAAAGTGGTTACTAGAGATTCAGCTACAACTCTAACGCTAAACACAACGTCTACATTCGCGATACCAGCAAGCAAGCAGTACCAAGTATACGACAAGGACACTCGAAGAGATAACATTATTAGATGTAATGATATTGTATCTATAGTTCAAATAGGAGGGGCTAGAGATGTAGACATTTCAGGTTCTCCAATTTTAGGGCTGATATATAATGGTATTGAGATTCAGTATACGGGCGGGGCTATGTTAACGATTGTGTTTGAAGGTAATGACCCAAACGAAACCAAGGCAGGGCTTTTCCTAGATGCTCTTATCAATCAGATAGAAACACACTTGCAATCTAGTGCCACCAAGGTAATGGCAGACTTTGTTATTCCTCCAGGCTCAGAAGATTTTGTGGCTATACAGAGAGGTTCAGCAGCAGTTGCAGTTTCTTAGTATATTTGCAGAGTATTTTTTAACAACCAAAATTTTTTTATCATGGTTAAATTTTTAAAAGTAGCCGTTGGCGGTCAAGATTATTTAATTCCTTGCCATAAGGTTATAGCCGTAAGGCCTAATAGTACTGATACCAAAGTTGATATTTTATTCGACGCTCCATTGCAAACTAATGCAGCTGCGGGCGCAGGAGAAGTAGCAGCACTTCAGTTGGTGGCAACCGCAGCATCTGATGCACCTAAGACAAAGGTTTTTGCAAACGAAGTCATTGCCGCTATAGGTAAAGCATTAGAGCATTCTTGGACAGAGCCGATTGTATCTCTAGGAGGATTGACTTATCCAGTGACTGGAGCTGGTTATCTTCACCTAGATTATTCTTCTTAATAAAGAGTAATACTCAACTAACTAAAGGGGTCGGTTTCGACCCCTTTTTTATTTTGTATCTTTATCGTTATGATTAACGAGGTTCGTCAAACTGTACTCGCTATAGCGAATAAAAACAACTACGGATACATACCACCAGAGGATTTCAATAACTATGCAAGACATGCTCAGATGGATGTGTTTAAGGAGTTTTTCTATGACTATAATGACCAAGTAAATAGACTTAATAAAAGAGTTGCGGTCAATCAGTCTACTGCGGTAAGTGCTTCAACAAATGAGGCGTATGGAGACCTAGCAGAGCGCAAGAGACAGGTTATAGAGATATTCTCAGAGATTAAGTCTTTGGGCAATATCACAAGTAGTGGTAGTCACGTTTTTGATAAACCTAGTGACCTATACCTTCTTAATAAGTTGGTATACTACAACACGCAAAATGCTTCTGGCACACAGACAGCCTTTAGTGCAACACCATCGGCTCCCACGCTTACTGATACTGGCGCTACATTTACCACCTCAGCAACTGTTGGTGACTTAGTAGTAAACACATACACATTTGACACGGCCTTTGTAACATCCGTCACTGATACCGTGTTAGGTCTTACAGAAGACATATTCAAAGATTTAGGGGGCGGATTATCTATGACATATAAAATATTCAATCCAAGCAAATATGCCGAGATTGAGATTCAAGACCCATCAAAGATTTGGTCTCTTGACTCGTCTAACCTAACGAAGCCCACAACTATGTTCCCATCGTGCTTAATGCAGGGGAACAACGTAATTATGTATCCCAATAGTATAACCAATAAGGGTAGTGTAATTTCACAATATATTAGAGAACCACTTGACCCTGCGTGGACAGGATTTGCTGAGGGTTTATTTAACCCTTCAGAGCCTGGATATCAAGACTTTGAGTTACCTGAATCAGAGCTTCCGCTACTTGTAAATAAGATATTGCAGTTGGCTGGTGTTTCAATCAGGGACGAGCAAATTTATCAGTATACGGTGGGGCAAGCATCAATTGAAGACACACAAGATAAGTAATGGCATATTTGACAGGATACCAATATTATGAAAATGCAGGAGCTAGTCCTGAAAACGCTAACTGGGGGTCTTATCAGTATGTATCCCTATCGGACATCGTAAAGAACTTTATGGTGATGTATACGGGCCAAGAAAAGATGCTTGCTAATGTGTCTAGGGCTCAAGTTATATTTCACGCCAAGCGTGGCATTCAAGAACTAAACTATGATGCATTCAAGGAGATTAAAGCTTTGGAGCTAGATGTTTGCGAAAACTTAAGATTTGTATTGCCTAACGACTACGTAAATTGGGTTAGAATATCTATGTTTAAAGACGGATGCCTATATCCGCTCACTGAGAATATTCAGATAAATAGTGCAAAGGCATATCTTCAGGATAACGACTGTAGCATATTGTTTGATGAGTTAGGTAATATTATTCAGCCTGAGCAGTCTGGACTAGATGTAGGAAGAATAAACAAAACAAATAAAAGTATATACTTAAACGAGGGTAGCAAGTATCACGGTCAAGAGGGATATCTTATAAACAACAGATATTACTTTGACTTCCCAATTGGGGCGAGATATGGCCTAAATTCAGAGACGGCGAACTCAAACCCTACGTTTAGGATTGACAATAAGAGTGGCGTAATAAATTTCTCATCAGGAATGGGTGGAGAAACTTGCATTCTTGAATATATATCTGATGGCATGGAGGGTGGAGATGATTCACTCGTGAGTGTGAACAAGTTGTTCGAGGAATATATTTACGCTTACATAAAATATATGATAGTTAACTCTAGGGTGGGCATTCAGGAGTATGTGGTTAAAAGGTCTCAAAGAGACAAATCTACACTACTTAGAAACGCCAAGATTAGAATGAGCAATATTCATCCTGGCAGACTACTAATGAATTTAAGAGCACAGGGAAACATAATTAAATAATGAAAGAAACTAGGTCTTTCCTTAAAGGGCGCATGAATAAGGGCGTCGATAAGCGCATCCTACCCGAAGGTGAGTATATTGACGCTATGAATATCAGGGTAAATAGCCCTGGTAATAACGACGATATAGGCGCTGTGCAAAATGCAAAAGGAAGCAGGAGGCTAACCGAACTAGAGTTTGCGGGGGAAAGATTGTCATTTGGCGCTAAGTGTATTGGGGCTTATTCCGACGACACTAAAGAAACCATATATTGGTTTGTTTATGACCCAGGAGGCACAAATACTGATGGGCAGACTACCGATGCGGTAGACATGATTGTGTCTTACAATATGAATACAGACCAACTTGTATATCATGTCATGTCGGTTAGCGTATTAAACTTCAATCCTCAATATTTAATTACGGGAGTAAATAAAATTGGGGACTTGTTGTTCTTTACTGACGACTTAAATCCTCCTAGAAGAATCAATGTAACAAGGCACTATCAGTTCCCTTCAGGAAGTCCGTTTTCGGATAACATTACTGAAGATGACATCAGTGTCATTGTGAAGCCACCAGCACTACCACCATCAATCAATATGGTAAAGACGGGTGCTGAGGAGAACTTCATTGAGGACAAGCTGATTGCATTCGCATATAGATATAGATACAGAGACGGAGAGTATAGCGCATTGTCTTCATTTAGTGAGTTGGCTTTTAACGCAAAGGAGTTTGAGTTTAATCGCTCTTCCTATGACAATGGCGGAATGGAAAATAGATTTAACGCTGCTGAGGTAACTTTCAATACAGGACCCAGTAACGTTGACAAGATTCAATTGTGCTATAAGATAAGCGATACTAATACCATAAGTGTTATTCAAACATACGACAAAGCAGACCTTGGCTATACCGACAATACTGACAAAACAATTGTATTTGATAACAGTAAGGCCTATGCTGCGCTGCCATCGAATCAGTTGGCTAGGGCATATGATAATGTGCCACTAAAGGCAAAGGCACAGACCATATCAGGTAATAGGCTTGTATATGGAAACTATAATGATGGAAGGGACTTGACCGATGAGGATGGCAATGATGTTAAGATAGCATACACTTCAGAGCGCAGAACAACAACGTCGGCTGTTTTTAAAGAGTCTGCGCCGACCACGTTTAATACAATATCGTATGACATTGAAACGCCATCTGTTAGTAGGTCAGTTGAAGGTAAGGCTACTATAAACTTTAATGGAATCAATCTATCAAAAAACAATGTGCTGAGCCTTGTTTTCATTTTCACCAGGGACAACTCTGTGTCTACATATGTAAAGACTCTTGACGAAGGAAATGAGTTTGAGTTTGAGATGAGGTATACACTGCCTAGAGACTATAGCTCGGTTCATGAAATATTTTCTAGTCGTGAATTTAAAGATGCTTTAGGCTTTGACATAACCTCTCAAGGTCACACCAACATACGTAACATAATAACAACAGAAACCGTAAATAACAATTCATTCTGCAATGGTGGAACTACATTCACAGACCAATATATGTGTGCCTATGAAAGTTCAAGAAGCAGAAGTAATCTTTCAGTAATAGCAAATGGCATTGATAGTATTGGAACGAGCATTAGTAGTCTTGTTGAAACAAGGCAGATAGAGGTTTCTAGTACTGCTGGAAGCACAGAGGTGTCTTTTAGCTTTCCTATGTTCAAGCTAAATCACGATAGTGCAGATTACTACGAATACTTTGATGTAACCGCTCTTGACTTCTTTTCTTCACAAGGGGGAAATGGTAGCAAGTCTCTTCATAGTAACAGGGATTATGACCTTGGCATTGTTTATTTGGACGAACACAATAGAGCCACTACAGTACTCACTTCAGAAAACAATACTACATATGTCCCTGCGAGTGGTAGTGATGAAATCAATATAGTTAGAGCTAGGGTTCCTATAACACAGAAGCCACCTTTGTGGGCTAGTAAGTACAAGTTCTTTTTGAAAAGCTCAGGAGGAGACTATGACTCTATATTCTCTGATGTGGTATATGTAGATAGTGCCGATGGAACTTGCTACTTCAAGTTAGAGGGTGATAACCAAAACAAAATGAAGACGGGTGATGTGCTCACCGTTAAGTCGGATTCTTCGGGAACTTTAAATAAACTTTCTAAGGTTACTGTTTTAGATATTGAAGCATTTGGAGAGAACCAAATACCAGGCAACTCTACTTCACTTCAAGGGCTTTATATGTCCATAAAACCTGGAGCCTCAATGAGCGTAGACAATGCAGGGACTGCTGTTTATTCCATAAACCCAGAATCGGTTAAAACAAAAGCATATAAGCAGCCCCCCATAGAAATAGAATTATTCCTTAATAGCTCAGATGACGTTCCAATAAACTCAGGCGATAGGGTTTTTCTAAGAATAACTCACCAAAGGGAGGGTACTACCGCTAGGTGCGAAGAGATAGTTGACGAGTTTAGAATAGACAACTTTGTGGCTCAAGTTGATTACGCCAACTTCAAAGAGTTTTTTGATGGCCACAATGGAGGCTTAAATTGGGAAGATATTAAGTTTGATTCAGGGGTAGCAACTCTTCCTGCTAGGTACTATGGTAATACAGGGACGTCTTCTTCCAACAGCATACTTACGACACTTACTGGTCCAAGTTACCCAAATGGCATTCCTAGAGAAACAAACAATGAGCATAGGTTTCAGTTTATAACTAATTCTAATGGCAGGTTGGTGTTGCTTGCTCAGGCAGGTGCAGAGGGATGCAGGGGAGCTAAAAAAATGAAAACAACCGCAAAGGTTGAAATTATAAGAAACTCAGGGTTCTATGCATTTGAAACACAGCCTGAGGAAATAACGTCAGAGATATACTATGAAGGTAATCAGGTCTTTGATGTATCTACTGATGGCGCAGGAAAACTAGTTCATAAGGGAAACACTCAGGACCAAAACACCGCCACTAGCGCAGACGCTATATGCGACCTAAACTTCCACAATTGCTACACATTCTACAATGGCGTAGAGTCATTAAGCATAGGAGACAGGATAGCCTCTCACAAGTTCTTCTTAGGGGAGCGAG